>JAABUS010003168.1_pt1 | contig 27620 bp, 25 predicted proteins | sample 5560161 | NCBI WGS metagenome assembly JAABUS01 (sample SAMN10711885, study PRJNA513376) | rock metagenome | isolation source: Antarctica rocks | place: Antarctica: Victoria Land, Trio Nunatak nord | collected 2016-01-04
GGGCATGTGCGGTGTCGCCGTGGCATCCATAGCGGTACCAGAAGCCGATCTCATCATCTGGATCGAGTCACCAGACACCGACGTGATCGACGCAGTGCTCAACTCTGTGCAGGTGGTCCCCGACGGGTACACAACCGTTCCCGACGTATCGGGAGAGGAGGGGTCTCAGGCACGGTCCATGATCGAGGATGCCGGTTTGATCAGCCGAGACCTTCCCCATTGCGGTCCGGCGGACTCCTGTGCCCATGTAGGAGTCGCAGGATCCCTGCCAGCGGCGGGCAGCGTCGTGCCGACCGGCTCAGCCGTGCTCGGCATCCGGGCCGCCACGGACTCGGTCGCGACGGCCCGTCGGAAGCAGACAAGCATCGAGCTCAGAGTGCTCACGATTGAGTACTGCGGCTGGCGGGTCGAGTCCGCGCAGGCCGCCACCGCGAGCACACTCGACGTCACCGTCACCTATGAAGAGCCCGACGCATGCGCCGCTGCCCGGGTTCCCTTCCGCACAACCCTCAAGCCTTCGGGCGTCACCATCGCCGACGTCCGCAAGATCGCCTTGACGCTCGATGGCGCCGGTGAAACCGATCATCTGGAGGTGGCTGTGACCAGTTGAGCGCCCGGATCGCGGTGTGGGCGGTTGAGTTCGCGCTGGCCGTTCGGGAACCACGTCGTCCTTCTTGGCGTCTGATGCTTTCGGAGCAGACAGGAGGCCACAATGACCAAAGCGCTGGCAACGGCCGCCGAGAAACCGCGTAGCGTCGCGGCGGTGGGGATGAAGAGAATGACAGTCGCGTTGATGGTCGCTGGACTGGTATTGCTGGGCGTCTGCACCGCCTTGGGGTTCGGTCGTGTTGATGTGACACTGATGGGTCGGCAGACGTCATGTGGCACGGGCTTCGCTCCGGGTTGGTCGGATGACATGCTCACCGGTACGGTCTGCGAAGGTCTGATGCAGGAGAGACACCTCTCGATGCTCCTTGCGGGCCTTGCTGGTGTCGCCCTGCTCCTGGCTGCTGCGGCGGCGAGAAGGATCAATCACGGCGCACGCTAGCGGCCGGACCGTTGGTGGGACGGCTCGAGGTAGCGAGCGCCGGCCGCTGCGTCGGACGCATGCCAGCGGCTCGGTTCGCCCTGGCGATTCCGGCGGCTGACAGGTCGGGGAGCGGGTCGCCGTACGCTTGTCCCTGCTATGACCACCACCGCTGACCACCTGCAGCTCAGCCCCGCCGAGCGTTCTTCGACTGACTCCGCCGGCAGGCGGACCTACCAGGTCCGCACGTACGGCTGCCAGATGAACGTGCACGACTCCGAGCGGTTGTCGGGGCTGCTCGAGGACGCCGGTTACGACCGGGTCGAGGACGGAGACGTCGCCGACGTCGTCGTCTTCAACACGTGCGCGGTGCGCGAGAACGCCGACAACAAGCTCTACGGCAACCTCGGTCACCTCGCGTCGGTCAAGGCGAAGCGCCAGGGCATGCAGATCGCCGTCGGCGGGTGCCTGGCCCAGAAGGACCGCAGCGAGATCACCCGTCGTGCGCCCTGGGTCGACGTCGTCTTCGGTACCCACAACATCGGCTCGCTGCCGGCGCTGCTCGAGCGGGCCCGCGTCAACCACGAGGCGCAGGTCGAGATCCTCGAGTCGCTCGACGTCTTCCCGTCGACACTGCCAGCCAGGCGCGAGTCGGCGTACGCCGCCTGGGTGGCGATCAGCGTCGGCTGCAACAACACCTGCACGTTCTGCATCGTCCCGGCGCTGCGTGGCACCGAGAAGGACCGCCGTCCCGGTGACGTGTTGGCCGAGATCGAGGCGCTCGTCGCCGAAGGCGTGATCGAGGTGACGCTGCTGGGGCAGAACGTCAACTCCTACGGCGTCGGGTTCGGCGATCGGCTGGCGTTCGGCAAACTGCTGCGGGCCTGCGGTGAGATCGACGGCCTGGAACGGGTCCGGTTCACCTCACCACATCCCCGCGACTTCACCGACGACGTGATTGCGGCGATGGCCGAGACGCCCAACGTGATGCCGTCACTGCACATGCCGTTGCAGTCCGGCTCGAACGCGATGCTGAAGGCGATGAAGCGGTCGTACCGCCGCGACCGCTACCTAGGGATCCTCGACCGCGTGCGGACCGCCATTCCCGACGCCGCCATCACCACCGACATCATCGTCGGCTTCCCCGGCGAGACCGAGGCCGACTTCGACGACACCATGTCGCTGGTGCGAGAAGCGCGGTTCAGCGGGGCGTTCACTTTCCAGTACTCCAAGCGTCCCGGCACCCCCGCAGCGACGATGCCCGGCCAGCTGTCGCGCAAGGTCGTCCAAGAGCGTTACGAACGCCTCGTCGCGCTCGTCAACGAGATCACCTGGGCCGAGAACCAACGGTCGAGGGTCACGAGGTCGAGGTGCTGGTCAGCGAGGGCGAGGGCCGCAAGGACGCCGCCACCGCCCGGCTCTCCGGCCGTGCCCGCGACAACCGGCTCGTGCACTTCACCCCGGGTAGACATGCCGACGGAAGCGCCGGCCTTGCCGGTACGCCGCTTGAGGTCCGGCCCGGCGACATGGTGACCGCGGCGGTGACGCATGCAGCTCCGCATCACCTGGTCAGCGACGAACCGGTGCGACTGGTTCGGCGTACCCGTGCCGGCGACGCATGGGAAGCAAGGACGCACGAGCCACCGGCGAGAGCCGTGCGACAGGTATCGCTCGGTCTGCCGACCGTCGGCGCCCCGGCGCCACTCGCGCCCACCCTCGCCGCCTCCTGCAGCTTCCCCGACTGACGCTTCCGCACCCACCCTCCCGGCGTTTCCGCACCCACCCCCGCGCGTTTGCCATGTGAACAAGCCAGTTGCTCTGTTAACACGGCAAATTTGCCGTGTGAACAAGCCATCTGCATTGTTGACATGGCAAACGCCGGGTGAGGTATGCCGACAGCAGGGGGAGGGGGAGGGGGAGGAGACGAGTTAGAAGCCGTGGGTGGTGATCGGCGGCAGGTCGCCCGACCGCACGCCCTCGAGCACCACGAGTTCGTGCGGCACCACCGGCTCGGGCAGAGCGTCGAGCGGGAACCAGCGCAGGTCAGCAGCCTTGTCGGTCTCGAGCAGCGTCGGCTCGCCGGTCCACCGACGGCACTCGAAGAACCAGTCGACCCGCTCGTCGATCGCGCGGCCGTTGCCGTGGGTGCGGTGCATCGAGGTCAGCGGGACAAGGTGAGCCAGGTCGACCGTGACACCGAGCTCCTCGAGCGCCTCGCGGCAGGCTGCCTCGAACACCGACTCGCCGTCCTCGACGTGGCCAGCGGCTGCGGCTGCCCAGTGGCCGTCCATGTAGCCCGTGCCCTGCCGCAGCTGCAGCAGCACCTCGCCGTCACGACGCAACAGCACGTACGCAGCCGGAACTACCCGGAATCGACCAGTCACCCGCCCACCCTAGGAGGCCCGGCCGACAGGACGCCGGCAGCACCTACGCACATGAGTGGCCTCAGTAGGGTCGGCCTCAGTAGGGTCGGCCTCAGTAGGGTCGACCTGTGTTCGTCGCCGCAACCGTGTGTCCGCAGGCGCCGCTGCTGGTGCCGGCTCTCGCGCCTGGCGCACCTGCAGCGGTCGAGGTGATGCGGGGCCAGGTAGCCGCGTCGGTCGCCAACCTGGTGGCCACCAGGCCGAGCCAGGTCGTGGTAGTCGCCGGCGCTGACACCGCAGGTCGATGGGGCAGTCGCAGCGGCGGCACATTCGCGGGGTACGGCGTCGCATCGGCGTCCGGGGGACGGGACCTGACCCTGCCCCTGAGCTTGACCCTCGGCGCCTTCCTGCTCGACCAGGCGGGCTGGACTGGAGACCGGAGCTACGTCGCGGTGCCGACCGATGCACCACCGGCCGACTGCGCACGCATCGGGCGCGAGCTGGCCGAAGACCCGGGGCAGGCAGCGCTTCTCGTCCTCGGCGACGGTTCCGCCAAGCGCAGCACTGCGGCGCCTGGGTACTTCGACGAACGCGCTGCGGGCTTCGACCGCGCAGCGGGCCAAGCCCTCGGTGACAGTGACGCCGAGGCCCTGATGCGTCTCGACGCCGACGTCGCCGCTCAGCTGTGGGCGTCGGGACGCGCGGCCTGGCAGGTACTCGCCGGAGCAGCAGGGCTGGCGCAACAGCAGGGCGCCTCCGTCACCGCACGACTGCGCTATGACGAGGCGCCCTTAGGCGTCGGCTACCTGGTGGCCGACTGGGAGTTTGGCCGCTAGCGCCGGCGTACGGCCCCACCCTTGGATCAGGTCAGTGCGGCGGCGGTGGGGGTACGGCGCCTCCGTCGCTCGGCGGACGGCCGTCGTCCTTCTTGTTCAGCTTCACCATGGCCTCGGCCGCCTTGGACTTGGCTTTGGTGATCTTGTCGGTGTGCCGGCCCTGCGTCCTCTTGTCGGCCATGTCACCCGCCTTGTTGAGGCCCTGCTGGATCTTGTCGCCGTGCTTGTCGACGGCCTCCGTGGCCTTGGCCCGTGCCTTGTCGAGGAATCCCATCACTGTCTCCTGTCGGTAGCCGGGTGAGTGGATCTCCCATCCTGCCCGACCGCCCGAGCCGATTCCAACCGCCGGCATCACCGGGGCCTGTGCACAACGGCCCGCGCGGCCCTGTCGTTGCCTATCCTTGGGTCTCAGCGTCGCCGTCGGCGCACGCCGGCATGCTCTCGGGAAGGCAGACGCACGATGACCTCGTTCAGGAAACGTGGTGTCGGGTGGGCCTCGACGGTCCTCATGCTCGCGTTGACCGCTTGCACCAGCGCGCAAGACGTGGGGTCAGCGCGGGGCAGTACGCCGACGCAGCCGGCGTCATCACCTCCGGGGACGACGTCCACCGCGCCCACGACGCCGACCGGGCGCACGGCGACTCGACCGACCTCGCCCAACCCGTCGTCGCCGACCACGTCCGCGCCACCTGTCGTGCCTGCTGCGGGGAAGCTGACCGCGGGCGAGTCCCGACCCGTCGAGGACCCCCTCTACCCCGAGACGAGCAACCCCGAGATCGACGTCCTCCACTACTTCCTCGACCTCGGCTGGGACGGGCAGACACTCACCGGCACGACCACCGCCACGTTCCGCACCACCACGGCCGCCGACACCGTCCGGCTCGACCTGGCCGCGGCCTTGACCGTTGACAGCGTCGAGCTGGACGCCAAGCCCGTCGACTTCGAGCAGGCCGACGACGGTCTCGACATGCACACCCAGCAGCTGGCGCGCGGGGACCGCCATACCCTCACGATCTCCTACCGGGGCGAGCCCGCGTCGACACCGGCACCGAGCCGACGGCTCGACAGCACCGAGGGCCTCGGCTGGAACACCGACCAGGACGGCAACGTCTACACCTTCCAGGAGCCGTTCGGCGCGTTCACCTGGTACCCGGTCAACGACCACCCGTCGGACGAGGCGCTCTACGACGCCCGGATCCACACCACCGGCTCCGACGTCGGCGTCTTCAACGGCAGGTTCTCGGGGCGCACCCGCGAGGGGGGCCAGACCGTCACCCGCTGGCACGTCGACGAGCCGATTGCCTCCTATCTCTCGACGATCGCGATCGGCCCCTACACGCGGCACACCGGCACGACAAACAGCGGGATGGTGATCTCCTACTGGCTGATGCCGCGCGACACGGACCTGCTGCCGGCGCTCAAGCGCGAAGGCGCCACCGCGTTCGAGTGGCTCGAGAGCCACGCCGGCGACTACCCGTTCTCCACGCTCGGCTTCGTGGTGGTGGGCGGCACCAGCGCGATGGAGACGCAGACGCTGGTGACGATGAGCCGCGGGGCGGCGGAGCGGTCGGACGCCGTGCTGCAGCACGAGCTGTCGCACCAGTGGTACGGCGACGCGGTGACGCCGATCGACTGGCGTGGGGTGTGGCTCAACGAGGGCTTCGCGATGTACTTCCAGCAGTGGTACGAGCGAGATCTCAACCGGCCGGTGTACGCCGGCGGGGTCGACCAGTGGCGCGGCTACGACGACCAGTCCCGGCAGCAGTCCGGTCCGCCAGGTGACTTCGACCCTCAGTCGTTCGCGGACTCCAACGTCTACCTCGGGCCGGCCATGATGCTGAACGAGATACGCAAGCAGGTCGGCGACCCGGCGTTCGAGCGGCTGGTCAAGACGTGGGTCACCGATCACGACAACGGCCACGTCGACCGCGAGATGTTCACGCAGTACGTCAACGCCGAGACCGGACGCGAATTCACCTCGCTGATCGACCGGTGGCTCGACTCACCGCGCACTCCGCGACCGAGCTGACCGACCTGTCAGCGCCGGCTGAGCGCCGACATGTCCAGCACACCCTGACAAGTCGGTCGGTGATACTGGGCGCGTGGCTGACGACCCTCCTGTTGGCGACCCCCCCGTGATCGCCGTCGTCGGCCCCACCGCCGCCGGCAAGAGCGACCTCGCGGTCGAGCTCGCGATCGCGCTGGGTGGGGAGGTCGTCAACGGTGACTCCATGCAGCTGTACCGCGGCATGGACATCGGCACTGCCAAGCTCAGCGCGGCCGAGCGGTGCGGCGTCCCGCACCACCTCCTCGACCTCCTCGACGTCACCGAGCCCGCGACGGTCGCTGAGTTCCAGGGCTGGGCCCGCCTGGCGATCACGCACTGCCGCCGACGTGGCGTGCCGCCCATCGTCACCGGCGGCTCGGCGCTCTACCTGCGAGCGGTTCTTGACGAGTTCGAGTTTCCGGGCACCGACGCCGGCGTACGCCGACGCCTCGACGCCGAGCTCGCTGCAGTCGGCCCCGCTGCGCTGCATCGTCGGCTCCACGAGGCCGACCCGGAGGCTGCCGCGGTCATCCTCCCCGGCAACGGACGGCGCATCGTGCGGGCGCTCGAAGTTGTCGAGATCACCGGAGAGCCCTTCCGGGCAACGCTTCCGGAGCACGTGTACGCCCTCGACGACGTAGTGCAGGTGGGGATCGACGTCCCGCGAGGCGTCATCGACGCACGCATCGAGGCGCGTGTCGACCGGATGTGGGCGGCGGGTCTCGTCGACGAGGTCCGCGGACTCGAGTGCTCCGGTCTGCGCGAGGGTCGAACTGCGAGCCGCGCCCTCGGCTACGCGCAGATCCTCAGGTATCTGTCGGGGGAGTGCACTGAGGAGGAGGCGCGGCAGGCGACCGTGGTCGGCACGCGCAGGTTCGCGCGGCGCCAGGACGCCTGGTTCCGCCGCGACCCCCGCATCGTCTGGCTCCCGTACGACGCCGCGAACCTCTCGGAGCGAGCGCTCGACGCCGTACGATCGGGGGCGTGAACTTCCCCTTCGTCAAGGGCCACGGCACGCACAACGACTTCGTCGTCCTGCCCGACCCCGACGGCTCCGTGCACGGCGACCTCGAGCCTGGCGTCGTCGCGCAGCTGTGCGACCGGCGGGGCGGGATCGGCGCGGACGGGGTGCTGCGAGTGCTGCGCGGCGACCTCGACGGCGGTGCGGACTGGTTCATGGACTACCGCAACGCCGACGGCTCCGTGTCGGAGATGTGCGGCAACGGTGTCCGCGTCTTCGCCCGCTACCTCGAGTCCAGCGGTCTGGTCGACCCGGCCGGTCTCGACGGCCCGCTCGCGGTCGACACGCGTGACGGCATCAAGCAGGTGACGTACTGCGACGACGGTGAGATCAGCGTCGACATGGGCGCCCCGGCGATTGGAGACCGGGTCGACGTCACCGCCAACGGTCACCACTACGACGCCGTCCGCGTCGACACCGGCAATCCCCATGCTGTCGTCTTCGTCGAGACGCTGGCCGAGATCGGCGACCTCGGGAGAGCTCCGATCTCCTGCGCGGAGGAGTATCCCGACGGCGTCAACGTCGAGTTCGTCGCCGCAGCAGGAGACCAGGCGATCTCGATGCGGGTCTACGAGCGCGGGGCTGGGGAGACCTGGTCGTGCGGCACCGGTGCCTGCGCCGCCGTCGCCGCCGCAGCGAGCCGTTCCGCCGGGACCACGTCGCCGGAGCTGCCGACGACGTGCTCCGTCACCGTCCCGGGCGGAGTACTGACGGTCACCTGGGGTGTCGACGGTCACCTCCACCTCAAGGGGCCTGCCGTCCTTGTCGCGACCGGCACCTGGACCGCACCGGCGGAAAAGTCGTCGGTCGAGACGGCGTCGCCGACGTAGAGTGGAAGCACGATGACAGTGAACCCACGTGAGTACGCCGACGACCCCGATGGCTTCGAGCGCGACGACTCCCCGGCGGCCGACATCGAGCTGCATGACGACTTCTTCACCGACGGCGAGGGCGCCCCCGACGGCGCCCCCGACAGCGAGTACGAGGCAGTCCCGGCGTACGACCTCGCAGCGGCCGAGTACGGGCAAGGCGACTACGAGCTCGAGGAGCGGCACGCGTTGCGGCGCGTTGCCGGGCTGTCCACCGAGCTCGACGACGTCACCGAGGTCGAGTACCGACAGCTGCGGCTGGAGCGCGTCGTGCTCGTCGGTGTCTGGACCGACGGCACCGTCGAGGACGCCGACAACTCCCTCGCCGAGCTGAAGCTGCTCGCCGAGACGGCCGGGTCGTTGGTGCTCGACGCGCTCTCGCAGCGCCGGCAGAAGCCTGACCCGGCGACCTACATCGGCCCCGGCAAGGTCGACCACCTTCGGATCGTCGTCGCCGAGACCGGCGCCGACACCGTCGTCTGCGACGGAGAGCTCAGCCCGTCTCAGCTGCGCAACCTCGAGGACCGGGTGAAGGTCAAGGTCGTCGACCGCACCGCACTGATCCTCGACATCTTCGCCCAGCACGCCCGCTCCAAGGAGGGCAAGACACAGGTTGAGCTCGCCCAGCTGGAATACATGAAGCAGCGGCTGCGTGGGTGGGGCGGCAACCTGTCCCGCCAGGCCGGTGGGCGGGTCGGCGTCCAGGGCGGCGGGATCGGTGGCCGTGGCCCCGGTGAGACCAAGCTCGAGACCGACCGGCGCCGGATCACCACCCGGATGGCCAAGCTGCGTCGCGAGCTCACCCACATGCAGACCGCCCGGGTCACCAAGAAGGCCGAGCGGGTGCGTCGCGAGATCCCCGCCGTCGTCATCGCCGGCTACACCAACGCCGGCAAGTCCTCGCTGCTGAACCGGCTCACGAACGCCAATGTGCTCGTCGAGGACGCCCTGTTCGCGACACTCGACCCGACGACCCGGCGTACGACGACGGGTGACGGCCGCGTCTTCACGCTGTCCGACACGGTCGGCTTCGTGCGGCACCTGCCCCACCAGCTCGTCGAGGCGTTCCGCTCGACGCTGGAGGAGGTGGCCGACGCCGACCTCGTCGTCCACGTCGTCGACGGGGCCCATGCCGACCCCGAGGGCCAGATTGCCGCGGTGCGCGAGGTGTTCGCCGAGATCGGCGCCGACCGGGTCCCGGAGCTGATCGTTATCAACAAGTCAGACATTGCTGACCCGCTCGTGCTGTCCCGCCTGCTGAGCCGTGAGCCGCACGCCGTCGTCGTGTCGGCGCGCACCAGCGAGGGGGTCGGCGACGTGCTGCTGGCGATCGAGGGCGACCTTCCCCGCCCAACGGTCGACGTCGACGCCTTGATCCCCTACGACCGCGGTGACCTGGTGAACAAGATCCACGAGCACGGCGAGATCGTCGAGCTCGACCACACCGGTGAGGGCACCCGCGTCCGGGCCCGCGTCAACCCCGGCCTGGCCGGGGAGCTCCAGCAGTTCCACGCTGCCTCCACGAGCTGACGGTCAGCGTACGCCGGCCCGCCGACAGCCGCGGCGGCCTCACGGAGGCGAGGTCAGCCGACGACGGTGAGCTCGACCTCGTCGTCGCCCACGGTGTCGCAGGTGACCTTCAGCTTCTCGACGTTCTTGGTGTCGCCCTCGCTGCACGACACCTGCTCCTGGTTGACCGTCAGCTCGGCTGTGTCGCCGTCGGCGCTGTCCAAGGTGATGCTGACGGTGTCGTCGAACAGCGTGGTGTCGGACCCACCGCCGTTGAGGTTGACCGTGCACTCGTTGTTGTGGCAGGTCGAGGTGTGAGTGGTCACGGTGCAGCTCGTGACGGCGGCGAAGCCCACAGCGATGAGCAAAGCGAGCGCTGCCCGCGGCGCGACGAACATGGAGTCTCCTTTGGGTCCGGCTGCCAAGAGTGCAGCAGGTGCGTCCCAGGCTGGCGGTTGCGGGGGTCACGCGATGGACCTGGAGCGTGGACTGGGTCGGCCGGTTAGCATCGAGCCATGGACGAGTATCGGTACGGCGAGCCCGACGACCCGTCGCGCCACGATCCCTCGTACGACGAGCGGCCGCCGCTGGTGCACACCCACGTGCAGCACAACATCCCGCGCGACGCGCAGCTGATGGGTTTCGACCGCAATACCGAGGAAGGTGCGCTGATCGCGCTTGCCGGCTCGTTGAGCGCCGCCAAGCCGACGCACAAGCTGGTGGCGTGGGTGTTGCTGTTGGCCTTCTCGCTGCCATTGCTGATGACCCTGTGGGACGAGCTCTTCTGAACCTCGCACGTGTTCCACGCTCTGCTTTCGTGGCGGGCTGTGGATTGGCGAGACGTCGCTGCGCCGGGCTCGGATAGCCTCGATCGGTGCCCTCTCCGCCCGAACCCGCCGTTCGGCCGTCCGTCGAGGACGTGCTGCACGCCGCCGTCGGCAACCTCGGCGGTGAGGATCGCCCCGGCCAGGTCGAGATGGCCCGCGCGGTCGAGCAAGCGATGAGCAGGCGTGAGCACCTGCTGGTGCAGGCAGGGACGGGCACGGGCAAGTCGCTGGGCTACCTGGTGCCGGCGGTGCTCCACCACCAGCGGGTGGTGGTCGCGACCGCGACGCTGGCGCTTCAGCACCAGCTGATCGAGAAGGACATCCCGGCGCTGCTGGACGCAGCCGCCGACGAGCTGGGCGAGCGGCCGGCGTACGCCGTGCTCAAGGGCCGCAGCAACTACGCCTGCCTGCACCGGATCCGCGACGGAGTCCCCGACGACCAGGGTGCCTTGGTCGAGCTGCCCGTGGGCACCCTCGGGTCGGAGGTCCTCAAGCTGCGTGAGTGGGCGGAGGAGGAGTCGGCTCGTGGTGGCATCGGCGACAAGGACAGCGCCCCGTCCCACACCGACCGCGTCTGGCAACAGGTGTCCGTCAGTCACCGCGAGTGTCTTGGCGCCGCGAAATGCCCTTACGCCGTGGAGTGCTTCGCCGAGCGTGGGCGGGAGCGGGCGGCACAGTCCAAGCTGATCGTCACCAACCACTCGCTGCTCGCCATCGACGCGATCGAGGGTGTGCCGATGATCCCGGAGTACGACGTCGTGGTCGTCGACGAGGCGCACGAGCTCGCCTCGCGCGTCACCCAGGCGGCTACGGACGAGCTGTCGCTGCCGGCGGTCGAGCGAGCCGCCCGCAGAGCCCGCAACTTCGTCGAAGGCAGCCAGGCCGACGACCTCGGTGACGCCGCAGACGCGCTGCGGACCGCGATCGATGACACCGCGCCCGGTCGCATGGACGTGCTGCCGCCAGCGCTCGCTGATGCCTTGACATTGCTGCGGAGCGCGGCGCAGGCGACGTTCTCGGCGTTCCCCAAGGAGTCGAGCGACACCGAGAGCGACGCCGCGCGTCAGCAGGCCCGTGGCATGGTCGACGAGGTCCGCAAGGTCGCCGAGCGGTTGGCGACGCACAGCGAGCACGACGTCACCTGGCTCGCCGAACGCGACCGGTCGCGAGGGGGCAACCAGCTCTGCGTGGCGCCGCTGCAGGTCTGGGGTCAGCTTCGCGACAAGCTACTGACGGCCAAGACGGTGGTGTTCACCTCCGCGACGCTGAAGCTCGGTGGCGAGTTCGCCGCCGTCGCTTCCTCACTTGGGCTCAAACCGAGCGAGCGGGTGGACCACTCGATCGACGACCCGGCCGACCTGTCCCGGCAGGGCGCTGTCGACGTCGACTCCGACGGCGTTGCCGCTGAGGGTGAGGCGGCCGGTGACGTGTCCGCGGAGGTCGCCTCGGACGACCCGATCGCGCTGCCGTGGCGCGGCATCGACGTCGGCTCGCCGTTCGACTACCCGAGACAGGGCATCGTCTACGTCGCCCGTCACCTGCCGACACCGGGGCGTGACGGGCTCGGCCAGCCGCAGCTCGCCGAGATCCAGGGCTTGCTCGAGGCGGCCGAAGGCAAGACGCTCGGCTTGTTCTCGTCACGCCGCGCCGCGGAGGCGGCGGCCGAGGCGATGCGGGCAGCGCTGCCGCATCTGCCGGTCCTGTGCCAGGGCGACGGGCAGCTCTCCCACCTGCGGGCGGAGTTCATCGACAACCCGGCGGTCAGCCTGTTCGGCACCCTCTCGTTGTGGCAGGGCCTCGATGTGCCGGGGCCGACGTGCCAGCTGGTCATCATCGACCGGATCCCGTTCCCGCGACCCGACGACCCGCTGATGTCGGCTCGTGCCAGGGCGGCCGACCGCGCGGGCGGCAACGGGTTCATGGCGGTGTCGGCCACCCATGCCGCGTTGCTGCTGGCCCAGGGCACCGGCCGGCTGATTCGCACCCAGGCCGACCGCGGGGTGGTCGCCATCCTCGACCCGCGGCTCGCCACTGCCCGCTACGGCTCGTTCCTGCGGGCCTCGTTGCCGCCGATGTGGCCGACGTACGACGCCGAGGTCGCGCAGGCAGCGCTACGCCGGCTGGCCGCCGCGGCGAAGTCCGACCGCACGTTGGCAGCCAAGGCGGCCAAGGCGGCCAAGGCGGCCAAGACCAAGGCGACCACCGGCTGAAGGCGGCGGTGTGGTGCGCCGGTACTCCCATGGCCTCGGCTCCGTGGGCGCTGTCACCGGTGCTCCCTGCGCTCGCCACCGTCTTCAAGAGCCTCCCCGTGAAGGTCGAGGCGGTAACCGAACCCGCGCAAGGTGGTGATCTCGGGTACGACGCCGGGTGGGTCAAGCGAGTCGGCGAGCTCGGCGAGGGCCCGACGCAGCGAGGCGACGTGCACGTCGAGGGTCTTGGTCGACCCGAACCAGTTCTCGTCCCACACGTCCGCCATCAGGGTCTCCCGACTGACGGCTGTGGTGCTGTCTCGGGCGAGCCGAACCAGCAGGTCGAACTCCTTGGGCCGCAGCGCCAACGGGGTCCCGCGGACCTGGCACTCGCGGCGACCCATGTCGAGCGTCAGCTCGTCGAGGACGAGCGGGGCGGTGACGGCTGTACCGGGAGTGGTCGAGCGTCGCAGGTGGGCCCGCACCCGGGCCAGCAGCTCGGTCATCCGGAACGGTTTGGTGAGGTAGTCGTAAGCACCGGACTCCAGACCGACGATCACGTCCATCTCGTCGCGTCGCGGCGTCAGGATGACGATGATCGCGCCGGGGAGCAGGCGCCGCAGCTCCCGGCAGACGTCGACGCCGTCGACGTCTGGGAGCCCGAGGTCGAGGAGCACCAGGTCGAACGGCTGCCCCGCAGCGGCGTGGAGTGCGCTTGCGCCACTGCGCTGCCAGGTCGTCGTGTGACCGTTGGCGCTCAGCGCGTTCGCAAGGAGAGCACCGATCTTCGGATCGTCCTCGACGATCAAGAGCGTGGCCATCAGCCGATGTTACGAGTCAGAGCTCGCGGAGCTCGTCGCGCGCGTGCAAGCGGGTGCGTCGGCCCACCAGCGCCGCCGCCCCGGCTACGGAGAAGACCGTGCACGTCACGGCCACGCCGACGTACGCCCAGGGGACGCTCAGGTGGGTCGGTGGGGGGTCGAAGACACCGGTAAGGATCTTGACGAGCAGCTGGGACAAGCCCCACCCGGTCAGCGCCCCGGCGAGCAACCCGGCGAGGATGACGAACGCCGGCTCGCCGACGGTGAGACGCCGTAGCTGGGCCGGCGACGCGCCGAGAGCACCCGCGATCGCGAGGCTGCGTCGGCGTTCGGTGAGGCCCAGGCCTGTCACCAGACCGCCCGAGGCAGTGACGATGAGCAGCGCGAAGAGCAGCTCGATCCGCGACAGTCCGGAGAGGTCGACCGAGGTGAGACTCGACCCCACCTGACCTCGGCTCTGGGTGATATCGGTGACTCTCGCGTCCGTTCCGACGATGCTCTGGACCTTGGCGGCGATCACCCGGGTGTTGCTTCCTGCTGTGTCGACGAGGAAGGTGCCGATGGCGTCGGAGCCGGTCTGCGTCGCGATGTACGACGCGTTGGCGACCAGGAAGCTGTCCTTGGGCGCGGTGGGGAACTCGTTGACGATCCCGACGTAATGGAACGGAACCGTGGTCGAGGTCGTCGTGCGAGCGTCCTGGAGGCGCAACCGGATCAGGTCCCCGGTCTTGAGCTGGTAGTCCAGCACCGTTTCCGCACTCACCAAGACGGCATCTGGTCTCGCAGCCAGCCGCCCCAGCAGCTGCGTGGCCGAGCCACCTTGGAAGTAGGCGTCCTGAAGAGACGTCGCGTCGCCGATGGTGCGTGCGTCGACGCCGTAGAGGTCCTGCAGGTCCGCACCGACGTAGGCGTAACGGTGTTGCAGTGGCTCGACTGCACGGACGCCAGGGACGCTTCGCAGCCGATCGCCCGCAGCGGGCGGGGTCTCGCTGCCGGGCGACTCAGTGACGGCGACATCTGCCCCGTTCGTGAGCTGAGCATCCACTTCGGCCTGCTGACGGTAGGTGGCGTTGAAGGTGGCAGTGGACATGGCGAACGCCAGGGCCAACCCGATCAGCACGGCCGACCCCGCAATCGTGCGCCGCTGTCGAGCCATCATCGACGAGGCCGTCGTGGCGAGGGTTCCTGCGGCCGGCTGGAGCGCGCGAGCGACCACCCGGCGGCCTCGGTCCAGCATGACGTCGCACAGCCGCCACGACAGCAGTCCCGCCCCGAGCCAGCCAAGGCCCGGGGCCAGGAACGCCCAATAGTTGACCGAGATCGTCTGCACGCCTTCGGGTGCCAGCACGAGGGTGTACTTGTTGCGGCTGGTGACCCAGAAGACCGCGAGAGCAGCCACCAGCAAGGCGATGTCGAGGCCGTACCGCAGCCAGACCGGTCTGGCGCTGCTGCTGACCGTGCGCATGGCCCCGACTGTGGACGTGTGCTTGAGGTCACGTCGCGCCGGAAGCCAGATCACCGCGGCGGCGATGCCGAGTCCGAGCAGCAGCGCGAGGCCCGCCCACCCGAGCGAGGCGAGAACGGTGGTACCGAAGCCCGACCCGTGAGGGCCGAGCCCTCCAAGGCCGAAGGCGCCGATGCCTGCCGCCGCGACGAGGCCGATCAGACCGCCGAGCCCGGCGGTCGCCACTGCCTCCAGCGAGACGAGGCGCCTCAGCTGGGCGTTGCTGGCGCCGCGGAGGCGTAGCAGGGCCTGCTCCCGTCGGCGTCGGCGTGCGCCCGACGCGCTCACCGTCGCACTGAGCCCGGCCGCGAGCACAGCTCCCGGTGCACCGAGGAAGAGGAACAGGATCTGGGAGTACAACGCGTCCTCTCGGGCAGCGTCCAGCGCCGCGCCGAGGTTGTCGCCGACGATGCCGGCACCGGATGTGGCCGCCTCCACGTTGCGGGCGGACCCGCTCACAGCAGCGAACGCGGCCGAGGGATCGCTGGGTAGGGCGTGGGTACGTCGGACATGGATCTGGGTGGAGACGAGGTCGGGCCTGGCCGCGGCCAGCGGACGGAAGGCGTCCAGGAAGGCGGCGCGAGGCAGCAGCACGACGTTGTCGGGAGGAGAGACGGGCTGGCTTTGGGGCGGTGCCCCCACATCCTGGAACAGCGAGTCGGCCTGGGGAAGCTCGACCACTCCTTCGACGGTCACGCTGACGGCCGGCAGGCCGGCTCGGCCGATGCTTACGACGTCGCCTGGTTGCACGTGGAGGTTCGCTGCGGTCTGCTGCGCCACGAGGGCGCCCTCCGTTGCGCCCGCCAACGACCGGATACTGCCCGGGAACACCTGGTCATAGCCACGAGGCACCCCGAGCACCTGGCCCGGGCCGGTGGTCTGCGAGGTGCCGCCCACCTGGGCAGAGAGCCCGCTGGTGTCGGCGTACCCGACCGGGAGAGCCCGCTGTGTGCCGGGCGTTGCCGAGACCTGCTGAAGTACCGCAGCCAGCCGGTCGGGCGACTTCACCTCGACCTGCCAGTCGACGGCGACCGAACCTGCGGCTCGCTCGGTCATGGTGGCCTTGGACGCCGTGAGAAAGCTGCCGAGGCTGGCGAACAGCGCGACCGCGATCGCGATCCCTGCCGCGGTGGCCAACAACCGGCCGGTTCGCCTCGTTGCGAGCGCGCGCAGCCAGATCCACGTCATGACCGGCGGCACAACGGTTCGTCGAGGTGGGTGTCGAGTCGGCCCTGATGCATCCGCCACCGCGTCACCAGCCGGTGAGCGACCTGGGGGTCGTGGGTCGAGACGACGAGTGCGGCACCGAGCCGGTCGGCAGTTTGGAGGAGCACGTCGACGACACGCTGGGCAGCTCGGTGGTCGAGTTGGCCGGTGGGCTCGTCGGCCAGGAGGAGCCGTGGGGAGGTGGCGACGGCGCGGGCCACCGCGACCCGCTGGGCCTGCCCACCCGAGAGCTCCTCGGGGAGCTTGCCACCGAGCTCGCCGACGCCCAGGTCGGTGAGCGCCTGGTCGGCGCGATCCTCGGCAATGCCTTGCCCGATCCCCTGGAGGACCAGCGGCAGGGCTGCGTTCTCCCGAGCAGTCAGGGACGGAATCAGGCTTGCGCCCTGGAATACCGTCGCCACGTCGTAGCTCCCTGGCGCACCCCCGTGGTCTTGTGCCGGCCATTCGAGCGAACCGGACGTCGGCTGGTCGAGGCCGGCGAAGAGATGCAAGAGGGTTGACTTGCCCGACCCGGACACTCCGGAGATGGCGATCCTGGCGTCGGGCTCGATCGTGCACGTCACGCCGTGCACGGCCACGACGGCCCGACGTCCGGCGCCAAAGGTGCGCGAGACCTGCACGGCGGCGACCAACGCTGGGCTCTGGTAGGTGGCCGAAGTCGGGTGTGGAGTGCCGGTTCTGCGATCGCTTCTCATGAGACCCTCTGGCCGTCGGCGAGCTCGATGGCTCGGTCTGCGACCCGGCGTACGGCCGGGCTGTGGCTCGCAACGAGGACCGCGCTGCCTCGCTCCGCGCGGTCCCGCAGCAGGGTCAGCAGGTCTGTCTCGGAGCTACCGTCGAGCTCCCCCGTGGGCTCGTCGGCGAGGAGTACCGGCGGGTCGGCCACCAGGGCTACGGCCATACCCGCCCGTACTGCCTCTCCTCCCGACAGCTGGTGGGGCAAAGACCCGAGCCGGGGCCCGATACCCAGCGCCTCGACGAGCGCCTGACGGTCACCACTCGCACCTTGCAGTCGGGCCACCAGCTCGATGTTCTCGTGGACGGTGAGATGGCCGAGCAGGTTGTCCGACTGTCGCAGGATGCCGATGAGGCGCGCTCGCAGGCCGGCGCGCACGGGCTCGGGGCGGTGGCTGACCCGTTCGCCGTCGACCCACACCGTTCCACCGGAGGGCTCGTCAAGACCCGCCAGCAGGTTGAGGAGCGTCGACTTGCCCGACCCCGACGGACCCACGACCGCGACGAGCTCGCCTGCGGAGACGCTGAGAGAGACGCCCTTGAGAGCCAGCGTCTCCTCTTCTCCTGCTCGATAGAAGCGGTAGAGCTCGTCCGCAACGAGCGGCCACACCCGACTGGTGGGGGACGGCCTGCTGTGGTCTGTCACGCCCAACGCACCGAGTCGCTGATGATCCGCCAGGGATCGACGTTGTCGGCTCCGGTAGGTCCGCTGAGGGTGACGATCGCCTCTTGACCGTGACTCCAGAACTCGTAGCGCTCGACTGCGTCGCGGACGACCTTCCCCGTGGTGGGATCCGCCCGGGAGTCCTGCTGGTAGGTGATGAGCACCGCGTCGCCATGCGCTCGTGTCACGGCGACCACGTCGCCTGCGCTGAAGTTGGTCACGTGGCGGGCCAGCGTCGGCAGCTCGTCGCTGCGGGCCGACTCGACGGTCGGTGCAAGCGGTCGCGCCCGCTCATCGACGCTCACCGAGTTGTAGTGGTCGGTGAAGGTGGTGACGCCGCCCGTCGACCTCTGTGCCCAGCCTTCCGGGACCTGCACGAGGAAGGCGCTGCCGGGGATCTTGAAATCGACGAAGGCCTGGTCATCGGGGATGTCCCCAGGAGGGTTGAACTCCGTGGCCGGCGCACCTGCGGGTGACGAGCTCGCGGACGGGCCGCCACACGCGGTCAGGGCGCCGACCAGAGCAACCGACGCGACGACGGACACCGTGCTGGGGAAACGACGCATGAGGGCCTCTCCTGAAGGAAAGCCCGGCGAGCCGGGGACGAACGGATACCTGACCCAATCGACGCTAGGCACTGGACCGTCAGCGACCGGCCAGAAGAAGGCAAGAGGAGGGCAAGACCTGGGCTGAGGTGGCGTCTGTGGCAGGTAACGGGCCGACAGCGGGTGACAATGGGCGCACCCGGTAGAGGTGGAGGTGGAGGGTGCGAGCGCGGATCGTCGCAGCAGCGCTGTCAGCGGTGGTGTTGGCAGTGACGGTGTTCGGTCTGCCGCTGGCGATCCTCGTCCAGCGCTTGGTCGTCGCCGATGAGCGCGGCGAGCTCGAGCGGTTGGCGCTTGGTGCGGCAGTGGAGGTGTCCCCGTCCTACCGGTCCGGGGACCCGATCGAGCTTCCGGACACCGAGCCCGGTGTCGACCTTGCCGTCTATGACCCGCAGGGCGCGCATGTGACTGGCTCTGGGCCGGAGCGGTTGGACGACGCCCTCAGCGGCGCACTCGACGGCGCCGTCGTCGAGGGTGGTGAGTCCTCCCTCGACGTTGCGGTGCCGGTGAGCTCGGGTGAGCGGGTCATCGCCGTCGTACGGGCCTCGTCGCCGTCGTCGGTGGTCGATCACCGTGTGTGGTTGTCGTGGGCGGCGATGGTGGGCATGGGGCTGGTAGCGGCTGGTGCCGCGTGGATGCTGGCCCGGCGTCAGAGCCTCCTCCTGGTGCGACCGCTGACGGCGCTGGAGCACGTCTCACGCGAACTCGGCGACGGTAACTTCGGCGCCCGTGCCGAGATGAGCGGAGTCCCCGAGATCGACGACGCCGGGGCGGCGCTCAACCGCACCGCCGAGCGGCTCGCCGCGCTCATCGCCCGCCAGCGGTCGTTCACTTCCGACGCTTCGCACCAGCTCCGAACGCCGTTGACGCGGCTGCGACTCGAGCTCGAGGACGGTCTCTCCGGCGATCGGGGACGGCTCGAGGCGGCCGCTCGTGAGGCGCTGGCCTCGGCGGACGCGTTGTCGGTGACCATCGACGACGTGCTCGAAGTGGCGCGAGGCGAGGGGTCGTCGGTCTCGTTCGAGGTCGACACCCTGCTCACCACTGTCCGGGACAGCTGGCACGGCACGCTGGCGGCGGCGGACCGTCCGCTGCGCGTCACCTCGGAGCCAGGGCTCAGGGTGGCTGCCTCGCTGGCGGCGACCCGCCAGATCCTGCACACCCTGGTCGACAACGCCTATCGGCATGGTCGCGGGGTGGTGGAGGTGCGGTGCAGGGTTGTCGGTGGGGTGGTAGGCATCGACGTGCTCGACGAAGGTGGACCGGTTTCCCTGACGCTCCCGAAGGCCGCCGACGGCGACGAGGCCGACCCGCACCTTGCGGCAGACCCCGGTGCGCTCGGCCTGCGCCTCGCACGCTCCCTGGCGGAGGCCGAGGGTGGCCGCCTCGGCCTCGCCCGCGAAGGCGCTCGTACCCGCTTCACCGTGTTCCTCCCGGCCGAGCCCGCTTGAGGCAGCTGCTCGCAGCACAGGTGGGAGGGGCGGTACCCGCCTCAGAGGCGGGAGTGTCCGTCGTAGCCGCCGCGCGGTGCGCTGAGCCCGAAGACCCGTCCGATCGTAGGCGCCACATCCGTTGGACGCGTGGTGATACTCCCCGAGAAACCTCGCTGCACGAGCGGTGAGCCCCCGTTGATGAAGAACGGGATCGGCAGCGTTGCGGGGTGACCGTGGTTGCCGGGGATCGGGTTCGACACCGGCGCCGGGTCGGAGAAGCGCCAGCCGGCGCGGCAGTAGGCGACCAGGTCACCGGCCCGGCCACCGAGCCGAAGCATTGCTGGGTCGCGCAGCGCGAGCACGCCGGGCACGTTCGAGGCCAGTGCGCGCATCCTCGCCACGGCGTCAGCGCGACGGTCGTTGCGGCCGGTCCAGTAGAGCAGGTCCGCGCCGCCGTTCTGCGCGATCTCGACCTTGTCGGCAAGCAGTGGGTCAGCCTCGAACACCGGCGCCAGACTGACGATCCGGTCGGGCTTCGACCAGTCCATCGAGTGGTCGGCCAGCACGATCAAGACGGAGCTTGCCCACCGCTTGGTCTCCTTGAGGTGGTCGACCAGGAGACCGACCTGCGTGTCCGCCGACCGCAGTGCGTCCTTGCGCGCCGCCTGCACGGTCGTGCCGGTGACATCGCCGTGGCCGACCCGGTCGCAGTCCCCGAGATTGACGAACACCAGGTTGGGGTCGACGTTGTCGACCATCTCGATCGTGGCGTTCATCGTGGCCGCGTCGGGGGCGTGGTTGGTGCCAGGGAGCAGCGGGAACGGCTCCCACCGGTACGTCGCCCGGGTGCCGAAGATGCCGTAGAGGTACTTCTTGCTCAGCACCGTCGCGGTGGTGTGGTCGAGGCTGCGGAGCCGCCCCAGCACGGTGGGGAAGCGCAGGTCGCTGGGCCGATCCAGCTCGCGGACCACGTTGGCGGTCCGGTCATAGATGGAGTTGGCGGGCACGCCGCTACGGTCCGGTCGGACTCCCGTCATCATCATCGTGTGGTTGGGGATCGTCTCCATGATCGGCAGCGACCGGGCGTTGGGGTAGTTCATGCCGCCGCGGCGAAGGGCGAACATCCGCGGCGTCAGAGTGGTGGTGATCTCGTCGGGACGGCAGCCGTCGACGACGACGACATAGACGCGCTTGCGCGGCCCCGCCGCGGCGGCCAACGGAGCACCGGCCGCCGCAGAGACCACGACGCTCGCGCCGGTCGCGGCAGACAGCTGGAGGAAGGTGCGCCGCGAGACTGGCGACGCCGGCGCGTTCACTGGTGCACCGGCCTGTCGACGGCATGCACGCGCTGCGTGTCGGCGGCGGTGGCCCACGACTGGATCCACCGTGACGTGGCATCGCGGTCAGCGCGGTCGCTGATCATGTAGTAGTCCATCTGGAGTCGGAAGGGGGTCACGTCGACAACGGAATAGCCGTGGTCGTCGAAGTTGAGGTACTTGACGTGACGGTTGTTGTCCTTGATGCCTTCCTCGACGGCCACCGAAGTGGTGCGACGCGGGGATCCGGTGATGTCGTCGAGGTTGTTGCTGGTCACCGAGGTGCAGACGAACTCGGTGCCGACGCTGCGGGTGACCGGGTAGGTGCCGGCGTCGATGGGGAGGTCGCAGGCCCACGCGGAGTGGATGTCGCCGGTGAGGAACACGGTGTTCTGCACACCGTGGTTGGCGAGGTGGTCGAAGAGCTCATGACGGTCGGCGGTGTAGCCGTCCCACTGATCGACGTTGTAGGGCGCTCCGTCGGGCGGTAGCAGGCCGGTGACGTCGTTGATCGCAGCTCCGAGATCGCCCGGCAGCGGCGGGAAGACGACGGGCGCGATCATCACCGGGTTCCCCACGATCTTCCACTGCAGGGGTTTCTCCAGCAGCCGCTGCTTGAGCCAGGACATCTGATCGCCGCCGGTGATGCTGCGGTCAGGGTCGTCCACCGAGCCGAGGTCGGACTGCGTCACCTGCCGCGACCGGTACGTCCGCAGATCGAGCATCGAGAGCTCGGCGAGTCGACCGAAGCGAAACGAGCGGTAGAGACGGGTGCCGTCCCCGAGTCTTCCGGTGCCACTCATCCGCGTCGGCATCCACTCGTCGTACGCGCGATAAGCCCGCGCCCGTCGGGTGTGGAAGTCACCCTCCTCGGGCTGGTGGTTCTCGGCGCCGCCCCGGTAGGCGTCGTTGGCCGTCTCATGGTCGTCCCAGGTCGTGATGAACGGGAGTCGCGCGTGCAGCGACTGCAGGTCGGGGTCGAGCTTGTACTGCGCGTGGCGGCGACGGTAGTCGGCAAGTGCCACCATCTCGTGGGCCGGGTGGTGCTTGCGGATGTCTTTGTTGGACTGGCCGTAGCCGTACTCGCCGGGGCCGTACTCGTAGAGGTAGTCCCCGAGGTGCACGATCGCATCGAGGTCGTCACGTCTGGCCAGGTGCCGGTACGCCGAGAACCAGCCGGCCTGCAGGTTGGAGCACGACACGACGCCGAAGCGGATGTTGTCCGGCCTGGCCAGGAGGCCGGGGGCGGTCTTCGTGCGACCGACCGGGCTGGCGGTGCTGCCGAGCCAGAACCGGTAGAAGTAGGTCGTGTCCGGCCGCAGGCCGTCTGCATCGACCTTGACGGTGTAGTCGCGCCGCGGTGACGTGCTGGCGACACCGGACGTCGCCACGTGGCGGAAGGCCCGGTCGGTAGCGACCTGCCAGCGGACCTGGACCGTCGGGCCAGAGGTGCCGCCGGGGGTGAGTCGCGGGGCCGGTGTGACCCTGGTCCAGAGGATCATCGCGTGAGGTAGCGGGTCGCCGGAGGCGACACCATGTCGGAAGGTGGGGTGTTCGACGGTGCGCGCGTCCGCGGCGCTCGGGCGGACGCCGAGTGCGGCGGTGCCGGCGGCCGCGGCGGCGAACGCGCCCGCGGCGAGCAGGCTCCGCCGATCGATACCGGTTGCTCGCGGTCGGGGAGGGGCGGCGGGCAGCACGGCGGAAGAGGGCTGCGGGTCGGCGGGAAGGTCGGGTTCGAGCCGGTCGTGGCCGGGACGTCGTAGGTCGCTCACGTCGGGTGCAACGGGGCAGACCGACCCGAAGTTACCCCGGGCCGAAGGTGTTCACGCAGCGTTGGCCCAAGCGTCGTCTCCGACTCGGCCAGCCGACGTGCGAGTCAGACGCGACGCATCACCGTGACTACCTTGCCGAGGATGGTGGCGTCGTTGCCGTCAATGGGTTCGTAAGCGTCGTTGTGGGGGAGCAGCCACACCTGACCCTGCTTCTTCTGCAGGGTCTTGACGGTGGCCTCGCCGTCGATCATCGCTGCGACGATCTCGCCGTTCTCGGCTGAGGGCTGCTGTCTGATGACGACCATGTCCCCGTCGCAGATGGCGGCGTCGACCATCGAGTCACCCTTCACCTGGAGCATGAACAGCGTGCCCTCGCCGACAAGCTGGCGCGGCAGTGGGAACACTTCCTCCACGCGCTCCTCGGCAAGAATCGGCCCGCCGGCGGCGATCTGACCGACGACAGGGACGTAGACGGCCGCTGGCCGGGCATCGCCCGAATCGGTCTCGTCGTAGGTCGCGGCAGTGGCGGCGCCAACGGCGCGGCGGTCGTCGGGAAGCAGCACTTCGAGCGCGCGGGGGCGGTTGGGGTCGCGGCGCAGGAAACCCTTGCCTTCGAGGACCCGCAGTTGGTGAGCCACCGATGAGGAGCTGGTGAGACCGACGGACTGCCCGATCTCGCGCATGCTGGGGGGGTAGCCGCGGGTCTCGACGGCGTCGCGGATGACGGCAAGCACGCGCCGCTGCCGAGGTGTCAGCCCGGTCGAGTCGGGAGGGCCGTCGGGAAGCTCGTGCACGCCTGATTCAGCTTTTGTTCGCGCCATACCTGTCACACCCTTGTCGTCAGAGTTTGCCGCCACACCATCGGTGAACGAGGCGCCTGCAGCTGCCCGAGAGACGGTCAGGAGCTCACGCTTCGCTGACAACCACGCTAAGACATCGCGCCGACACTTTCAAACATCTGTTCGAATCGGCGTGTTGCCCCGCCTGTGTCAGCGCAGCCGCAAGAGAGCGTCGCGGAGTGTCTGCTGGGTGTTGTTCCCGAGCTTGTCCAAGGCGGGCTTGACCAGCGGGCCGAGGTACCTCGCCGGCCCCTTGAAGGTGAACTCGGCGACGTAGGTGACCTCGGTGCCGGTGCCGCTGGGCGTGAGCGTGATCTTGTCGTCAGAGACGACGGTCTTGTTCTCACCGGTCCAGGCGATCAGTCGGTCGGGCTCGAGCGCGGTCACGATGTAGGTCAGCTCGGTCTCGCGACCGAGGAACTTCGACACGTTGGTGTACGTCGTGCCGACGCCACCGTCACCGCTGGCGCGAGTGCAGCGGACCGTGCCCGCGTCCCACTCCGTGGCCGTCTCGAAGTCGACGAGGTAGGCGTAGATCTGATCGGCGGGCACGTTCACGACGAGGGTTCTTTTGACGGGGATCACGACACCACGCTACCCGGACGGTTCGCAGCGCGCCGCTGGGCGGTTTCGCCCTCGTGCGGCGTGCCGGCCTCGAGGCGACGACACGCCGATCGAACGGTTGTTCGACACATCCTTGGCTCTGTCAGCGTGGCCTGCTACCTTTCGTACATGTGTTCGATCGAACGTGTCTTCGAACAGTCCAGTCGGGACTGGCGGCAGGTGGCAGACGCCCGCTGCGCACCGCTTGCGAGCGGACTGTCGGCGGCGGGCGATACACCTGGACTCGTGGAACACATCACCGTGCCGGGCCAACGAGGACCGGCAGCCTTCCCCGGAGGTCACCCATGAGCACAGCAGTCGACTTCGACACCTACAGCGTCGCGCGTCACGTGGAGACCCGGCGCCGTCCCGTTTCCGCGCGACGTGCACAGCCCAAGTTGGACTGCCGTCGGCCCGAGGGATTCAGCAGGACGGCGCAGCGCCCGGGTCTGGTGGTTGTGCCGCGCTCGTTGGCCGACAGCGCGCGGACCCTTCCGGAGGTGACGCGCACGTCACCCGCCCGCACCACCCGTGGCGCGCCGCCACTGCCCGGCCTTGCTGTGACCGGCGCACGTCCTGTCCGCTCCAGCGCTGCGAGCTCGTCGCGACTGACTCGGCTGGGACGGCTAGTCGTCTCGGTGACTCTGCTGACGGTCGCCTGCGCAGGCGTCGCTGCGGTGAGTGGTCCGGCCCTGTCGACCGGGGGGGCCCACCACGCAGCCTCTCGCACCGTCGTGATCTCGTCCGGGGAGACGCTGTGGGACATTGCCCAGCGCATCGCGCCAGGGGAAGACCCGCGGGTGGTGATCGACGACATCGTCGATCTCAACGCGCTGTCCGATGCCGGCGCGGTCCGCGTCGGTCAGCAGATCGAGGTGCCGACCTACTGACCGGCTGCTCGACTCACTGCTCTAGCTGGTGCCCCGTCAAGCAACGTTCGCCCGCTGCGCGCCGCCCGGCGGGCACCCGGCGGCGTTGTCGTCGACTCGACGATGCTCGCCAGGGCAAACCTTGCCTGACGCGCACTAGGAGAGCGGGACGAGCATGCCGCGGTTGACGAAGATCTGCCGTGTCTTCGCAGTGACTGCGGGGTCGTGATAAAGCTCCTTCGCGGCAGCGACCGTGGCCCTGGCAGCCTGAGGCATCGTGACGGCGGGGTTCATGGCGAAGTGGGCCTCAACGATGATCGTGGTTGCCTTGTTACGTCCGAAGGCGCGGTTCATGTCCCACAGCGCCCGTGACCAGATCCTGCCGTCGTCATGCACTTCCCCGGTCAGGTCTTCGGGGTAGTGCAGGTTGGTGTCCGTGCGCCGCAGGCAGTGCGGCCGCGTGGGGTCATACGACGTGGCGTCCCAGTCAGCCACACAGGCTGTCGGCACCCGGGTGGTCGACACGGTGTTTGCCTGGCTCATCGTCGCGGCGATGTAGTCGCCGAACCCTTCGCCGATGGCGCCGCTCTGCGGCGTAATGCCGAACCCGGGGACCTGGTCGGCCTGGATGGCGTGCCCATACTCGTGCCACAGCACCTCGACATCCTCCGCGTCGTCGACGCCGCCCGTACCGGTCGAGATCAGGTCGACCTGGTCGTCGTAGAACGAGTTGTCATCGGCAAACGCGTTCACTTGAATCTTCTGCGACTCGGCGTTGACGTTGCGGAATCCGAGCTGCTGGAGGTAGTGCTGCAGGGCGTCGAGCGCGTGATAGGCGTTCACCTGCTCGAAACGCCCACCGTCGCGGCGGTAGAAGTACAGGTTGTCAGCAGAGGTGGCGCGGGACTTGTTGATGATCCGCACCCACTTGCCGACCAGGGTGTGCTGGGTGTTGAGGCGCGGCAGCTCGACGACTGTGTATGCCGTCGTGGGCACCGCTGCGTTGCTGTCTCGTTGATCGCGCAGGTCCTGGCGTTGGAGCTTGGCGACGGGGTTGGGGTTGAACACCCGGCCGCGACCCGTGACGGAGAACGGAGTGGGGCCCGGAGTCGGGGCCGTGGCTTCGAACTTGTGGGCTGTCTCGACCACCCGCAGTACGTCGGCGTTCGCGGCGTCGACGAACGTCAGGGTTGCTCCCTTGCCGGTGACTGCGTGCACTGCCCATGCGAGCCGTGGCGCTCCCGCTGCGTCCGCGTGCGGAAGCACGACGAGCTGCGATCCCTTGGTGGCCGACGAGCCGATACGTGCTTGCTTCTCGGTGACGGCATCAGCCCGCTCCGCTGGGATGCCGGCGGTAGTGACGATCGGGCCGCGGACGTCTCGGCGCCCGTCCCAGGTGGTGACCGCGCCGGTCTCGAGGTCGGTCTGGCGCACCCACCAGCCGCCGAACACGGCGCGGCCACCCTTTACCTGCTGGAACCACTCATGACGGGCGGTCAGCGATGTGCGCTCCTGGTACCTGCGGACATTGCCCGGCGCAGCCACCACCGTCGCCGCCAGGGAGGCCCGGTGACTTCCATCGATGTGGGCGTTCGGGGCACTGGCTCGGGGCGCCTGCTGTACGCCGGCCGCACCTGCTGTGCCCGTCGGGAGCGTCGCGAGGAGGGCGAGCACGACCAGAGAGGTGCCTGAGCCAAGCAGCCGACTGGTGGGCTTGAGGTGCATTGGATCCCCCCTGCGTAGGAGCGGGCGCGAAGCTCGCGACTTCGAGTCTGATCATCGCGCGTCGAAGAGGAACCGACGCTGGCGAAAGTCTAGTCGGCTGGGCCCGGTCGGCGCCGCCGAATGGTGCCGCAGCCACCTGCGGCATGGCCGTGGTTATGCACAGAGGCTGGGGACAACGCTGTGGACAACCAGCCCATCTCGGTGGACGAAGGCCCTCGTTCTGTGGGTAACTACGGACTTCGCTGAATTGCTCAGATTTCTTTGCGCTAAGGGGTTGTGCGTCTTGCGCTAGGCCGTGTAGAAATCTCTCACGCCCTCCTGCAAGGGAGAGCGGGATCGGACGGAAACCGAGGATCTGCACGGTGAGCTTCGGCTCACTGCGCCAGCCGGTGACGAGGCTGGCGAGATCAGACGGACCGACCGGGAGGCCGGAGACGTCACATAACTCCGACCAATCGTGAGGCCCCTCAAACTCATACTTTGAGGGGCCTCACACCTGTCTCGGGCGGGCGGCTGCGCTGCCTGTCCCGCCCGAGAGTCGCTTCCAGGCTAACAATGGCTAGCCGGCGGTGCGCTGTAATGCGCAGACAATGATCTGAAGGGCTCTGTTGCGTTGGGCGATCGGGTGGCATGGTTGAACGATCGGCCGGCGGGGAGTCAGATGGCGAGCACCAGCTCATCGAACGCCTTCCGTAGCCGACGCTGCGCCGGTCCGTCGGTGGCGATCTCGTAGTGGCCGCGTCTGATGTTCTGGACGAAGGCATGACCGGCGGCAAGGACTCGAGCTGATCGGAACGTCTTGAGGCCACGCATCGGTCG
>JAABUS010003169.1_pt1 | contig 27620 bp, 35 predicted proteins | sample 5560161 | NCBI WGS metagenome assembly JAABUS01 (sample SAMN10711885, study PRJNA513376) | rock metagenome | isolation source: Antarctica rocks | place: Antarctica: Victoria Land, Trio Nunatak nord | collected 2016-01-04
TGATTAATGAATTCTTAATATAATGTCAGAATCGTGCCTAGATGAGTCAATCAGCGAAAGTCAGAATTGAATAGTGCTTGATCTTTAGAGATAGCTATAACTGAATATTAAGAATACAGAAGAAGATGAGTACAAGAGCTTCTATTTAAGTAATATTCAGAGACTGCGCTAAGCTTGAAGAAAATGTGTTTGTGACACGAGTAGAATGTGATGTAGAAAGAAAGATGATGTTGAACAAAGAGATGTTGAGAAAAGAAAATAGAAGCTGAGTCAGATCTGAGTCAGATCTGAGCTAAAGACATTGACTAGCTTTATTCAGCCTTGGTACGCTCGTAACAGCTTGCTGTTTCTCTTCGATTCTTTGAATTTGATGATCACGAGCCGTCTGAATCTTATTAGAACTAAAAAACATTTTCTTTGCCTCATCATTAATCTCTAGATCATCAAATAAAGACTTGTCACGTCGTCTGCAACTTCTTTCTATACATACTGTTCATCGAAGATCTTCATTTTCTGCTTTCAGAAGAGCAACATCTGTAGTAAGCTTTTTCATCATATTGTTCAATCTACGAGCTTTTGAACCAATTACTTTCTCTACAACTGACTTCATTAATCGTTGAATTATTCTTCAATCAGCTTCAGACAATGCTGAAGAAGAAGAATAACTTGAATCAGATCTAGCGTTTGATTTAATCTGCTTTATGATCTGTGACGAATCAAAAGACAGCAATTCTGTCTTTTTTCATTCACTTTTTATGTTGACAGACGTGAAAGCAGCTTGATATGCAGGTTAAAATAAATCAAAGAAGTCTCTTTTCAATATTCGAGAAAGTTCTTGATTCTTAAAGATTCAATCATTCAGATTTTAAGAGTAGTAATTGATCAAAGAATTGAATAAGCTGATATTCAGAGATTGAAGACAATGAGTAGAATGAGAAGAATATAGAGTCACGAGCATCTTGTTCTGCTTACATCAGTCAAGAAACTTCATGTTGATATGACTGTTATGCTCATCAACAAATAGAAGATAATAATCGCGTGAATTTCTGACTTTTGATCTCATATTTCGATTAAATACGATAGTGAGTCAAGAGTAGATCAATTCATCGTTAGTTCAGTCAGTAGCAGAGAAAGCAAAGAAGCAGAATTGCTCTTTGAGATCATATTCAGTAAGTCAGCTATTCTGAATATTGTCTGATATCATCTGATAAATGATCGAAGAGAATATATCAGTCATATTCATGCAAATGATTGCAATCAAGATGATTCATTCTTTATTGTCATCTTGATCAGCACTCAGCAATTTATCACTGTCTAGATGCTTTAAACTAAAGACTCTTCGAGTTTTTTAAAGCAGTTCAAGTAGAAAGCTCTTTTCATTCATATTATATGTGTTTGAAGAAAGAATCTCATATTCTTCGATTTTTTGCTTTATCTATCTTTATATTAGTATGAAATTAAACGTAATGAAGACATTTACTAGGTCAAAATAAAGCTGATATTGATATGCATTATCGACTTTTTTTCGCTCTAGATCAGCTTCTTGTAGAAACTTTGACTGCAGTATATCTGAATGACGTCGAACGAACTCATAAAACCAGTTTTTGCCTGACTGTTTTTCAGATATATTGTACGCAAAAACACGAATCATCGCATTGGAAAAGAGTATATCACGCTCGGTAAGCTTGTTTATATAGCGAATAAGCTCTTTTTCTTGTTGATTTGAAAGAATTGACGTCGTTTGCTTGCTTTCCTTAACGAAGGCCGTTTTATCCCTATGTCGTCGCGACAGCGTGCTTCGATTGATATTGAATTTCTTTGCAGTCGCAGTGTAGTTAGGTGAGTCTTGCAAAGCTAGATCTGCAAGAGCTGCTTCAATTGAAGCCATATTGAATTTGTAGTTGATTTTTGAAGAAAGATGAAAGTAGTAAAGTGGGGTGTGCACGGGACCGGAACGTGCATCGGGCCGGGCATACTCCTAGAACTATGTATTAAACTAAAATCCCTTTTGTACCATGTAGCAAACTTTGATTTCAGCGTACTCCTTCGACGCTTTAAAGCCTGTTTTTCGCCAGCCACCACCAATCTATTATAACTTTTGAGAGCCTGCTCCGGACCTGACAGAGGTTTGCCCGGGATGAGTTTGCCTGAGCGCGGGTAGCTATATAGTCGGATTCACTCTGTGGCCCCTCATAGGGTACGTTTCTGGGACGCTACTACCATATCGTGTAATCATTGAGCTGTCAGCAGCACTCTGGATAGTCATCAATCACCAGAGATATCAAGGTACATATTATACATAATAAGATAGTCCTCCTCAAGAAGTCTTTTGTATTTTCTTCACCATGAAGTTCTTCTTGTCGTCCTTGGCCTTCTTTTGACGCAACTTCTCCAGCTCCGTAGCGCTTAACTGACCGATCGAAGATACCTGAATGGCACCGGTCTTCCCATCGAACAAACTATCTATTCCTCCAACTTGCTCCCCGATCTCCTCAAGCCCTTCGTGAATAAATGCTCTTAACCCCTCGACATTTGCAGAGAATCCGATCACATCCATGACAGTTTCCGCCTGGCGTGCGGCTTGTATGAACGTTACAGCCAGCGCGACCCATGCTTCACATGTACCGAAGTCTTGAACGCCTGGCCCACGGCGGAACTCCACGGTCATTTTCTGGCCGTAATAAAGGTTCGTGAGATTCCAGCCAAAATACCGGTCCCCATCGTTATTCATCAGGTCCGCAATTGTAACAGAACTCTCGCATGCATTGACTGCTTCAATGCACTGTGCATCTGTCTTCATGGCAAGCTTGGGATTGTCGAACCTGTTGCTCTTGGCGTACTTGTTATATCGCCGTGCTACTGGGACGATAACGTTCCACGCTTTTTCAAAGTGGAGAATTGCACATGCAATCTTTTTTAAATCTCCGATTGACCACATCAATCCTACGCCAGGAGATATGTGGACGTGCGTGCCGCAGCTACGGTTGGTTGTAAATGAACAATAACTCTCGATATTCTCAAACATTGCTTGCAACTCGGCACGCCAACTTAAGTCTTCGTATCGGAGAATTGGCGAAACAAGCTCCACAGCCCCTGGAGAACATGAGTAACTATTATGCTTAAATGGATCATTACTCCGGGAGTCGCAGATGGCGAATCAAGGACCTACATTGATTGCTGGTCCTGGTGAGGTCAAGTGTAGCATCGTCTGTAATACTCCACTCTCTTCCTTCCCCTTCTCCATTATACTCACCATCTATGTCAGAGTGCATGGCGAACTCCCCGCGCGTAGCAGAGTTGAATTCGTCCACAAGCCACTCTGCAAAGGTCTCCAAGTCGGCTGTCCCATCAATACCACTCTCTTCATCCCTCAAGCTTAGGAGGATCTCAATTTCGATTCCAATTGCAGCCATGCTTGGAAGACTGTTGATAGCTGAAAATTATAGCAGTGCAGCCTAATCAGTAAGATAACTATTGTGGTGTACTAATTACTTGAATTAATACTACGGAATAATGGAGTAATCTATGTGGTAGGGGAAAAATATATCATTTACCGCCCTATCTTCGGCTACTCGTAAGTAAACAACTCGCGGGCTGTCAGTTTTATCTTGCGCAAGCGGTAGTATGAATCCTTGCTTTATCCTCCTAAATGTTGAAAATTACTCTCAAGTCCCGCTTAACGGACGCTCTGCGACTGAGTCTTCTAACGATTTCATCTGGAAGTCTTTCAAGTCGAACACTCCCTCGTGTAGCTCTTCAACACTTGAGTGCCATACGAACGTCTTCCCCCGAATCTTTGAGCCATCCTCCAGATGAATTCGACAAGAGGCTTTCCTATAGCGCTTTGTCTCATAATCCTGCAGAAGCTTGACCTGTTCCGCGGACTGGACTTCGAACGCAACCCCTTTTACCTTCGCACCGCATGGCCCATCCAGGAGCACAGGGTAGGGACCCCATAGTTTGCAATGATATCCAGTAATTGTAGCCGGCTGCAATATCGGTGGCTCAATGAGATTCAAGACCTTAGTTAGCGTCGCAGGATCCATCAAGGTTCCATAGAAGAAGAAGAGCTCTTTGCGAAAGGGAGGAGGCTGCCATGGTGCTGGATTGACCTCGGGAGATTGCTGTGCATTGAAGAAGGCGCGCGCGAAGCCTGAGAGAGGTGGAAGAGTTTCTTTAATAGGCCTATCAAATGGCGATGGGGGACCGGTCCCGGATGGCGGCTGATTTTCTTTGGCGACCATTACTGGATTGTGGCTAGGATTCTATGAGGGAGGGAAAAAGGAAGGGAGTAATAAGAGGTGGCATTGTAGATTCAAGTTAAAGCGCTCGAGAAAACGGCATCTTTAACCGAGGTCGAAGAGTCATTTTAGGCCCCTATGTGGTGCGCCTCTGCATAGCTCCGCAGTGCTCCCTCAGTACTTTCTTACGCTCCTTCAGTGCTTTTTCATATTCCTTTGCTGCTGCTTTTGAAACGGCTCTACTCCTTTTTCTTAAATCAAAACGGCAATACTTAATTTTAAGTTCAGGATATATGTAATCAATATATGATTTATATATATATATATAGTTTCCCCGAACCTAGGCCAACACGTGACCGCTAGCTGACTAAGGTGCCGGCGCTTTGCTCCCCCTCTACTCCCCTCTGCTCCCTCGCTGCTCCCCCCCTGCTCCCTCGTTGCTCTCCCTTGCTCTATCGCTGCTCTCCCCTGCTCCCTTTCCCAATCGAAAACGGCAATTCTTAATCCTAAGTTCAGGGTATATATAATATATATAGATATTGTATACCACCCGAATTTAGGATTGGTGTTTGCTTTTTTCGATCAGGGAAAGGGAGGGAGTATATAAGGTAGGGCGATATAGGGGGCGATGCAGGGGGCGCAGCCCGAAAGGCTGTAGAAACGATGTCCCCCAGCCTTATCGTCTTTCAGCTCGATGGATGGCTCAATTATGTTTGCAGCATGTCTCTGTTCCCCTCCAACACCCTGAAAACAACAGCGACTGCTCCACCGAAAAGCAAAATCCAAAAGTCCCCTCATAGTCATTGCCCGTAAGTGATAGTCTGGCCTGTATCTAGACCTTGCTGGTATCACCATAGATCATCTGCCAAAAGTGAGCGGCCAGGCAACACCCCTCCCAAGTGTACCATACTTGGAGGACCGCCGATTCTCCTACACCCCGCCATTCGACAACTTTGGCTCGCGCGCCCTGTGTTCGGAAATATCAGAAGACGGCCCAGAGCGGCGTCATATCTATTCAAGCTTCGTTCAGAGCTGGCTCTATTTCGGGCTACTGGAAGCATTCTTCAGCGAGTGGAAAATACCCGTGAACAAAGCCGACTTCTTGGAAGACACTGCTGATAATGGTCGCATCGTGACGAGCAAATTCCTACAGGAGTATCTGGTAGCTTACGAGCACAATGAAGGTCAGTCGACTATCGCTGACAGAGACACAACCGCAGAGATGGACGGATTCTCTATTCGATCAGGAGCAATAAAGCGGGCACGTAATCGTGTTTCTAACACAAACCTCGTCCCTCAAAAGCATCACAATGAGCTACGACAGAATGTCAAGGCCGACGACGTCCAACCATCGATCTGGGATAGTATCGTCATCTTGGGCGCTACCCTGGCTCGTGCAAAGGATCTCATATTTCGGCCCATCCGTAATGATATAAAGCAGGAGTATCGGTTTGTCGATTACAGCATTTTTCGTCTCCGGGGCATACCTGATTTCCGTTACGATGAAGAACGGTGCCCTCATGAGCGAAGGATTCTAGCCCAGCTGGTCGACGGAAGATTGCCGGAGATAGCATTCTTTAGTCAGGTGAGGCGTTCAAGGCCAGAGCAGTCTTACTTGGAATGCAGAGAAAGCGAATGCGTTGCCTATCAAATTGAGACAACAACCTACGAGACACGGCATGTTCATGACAGCTGTCCTTATGATTTTGTGGGTTTCGAAGAAGGTAGCGTGCCAACATTTGATGAAGAAGAAGACGCTGCAGTCTCCTCCTCCCAAGCAGATCCTTGGAAGCTGGACCCAAGGGATCTTGACATGGATGAATCAGAGCTCCTGGAACCACAGAAGCCAGTTACCGGGCCCCTCGAAGCAGAGCTTACTAGTGAGCAAAGCTCGGATTCAGAGATTTCTGACCCAGAGACGCTTCAACAGAAATCTATCAAAGCAAGCACAGCTGATTCTGACTCTCTTCAATTGAAGTCTAGCTCCGGATCTGATACCTTCAAGCCTAGGCCTACCATGGTCGCCAGGCTCAAATCTCAGGCGCTTCAAACGCCGCAAGCCCAGTATTTTTCAAAGAAAGTCCCAGCATGCATGTTCAAGGATGGCAAGCTCGAGACAGTGCTTCTCCCGCATCTGAAGGCAACAGTATCAGGATGGCTAAAGATGCCCATGGCCGGCTGGAATCTGGTGGCTATAAGCCATGTTTGGGCCGATCGGTTAGGGAACAATCGAGCAAATAAGCTGCCTAGATGCCAGTTGGAGAGGCTGCAAGGTCTGGCAAACAGCCTGTACAAGAAGGATTATCATCCGGTCCCATTCTGGATTGATACATTGATGATACCACGCTGAAGACATCGCCGGGTGCAATCCACTGGGCCCTGGATTCCTCCGCAACCTGTGAAGGGTCAAAATGGCGGGAGATCAGGGTCGCGATAAAGGGGGCCATTGAAGATTCATAAGCTGCGAGCCTGCGGAGGAGCATCGAAAAAGACTTGGCAAAACTCCATACCCAACTGTTACGTAACATTTGCTTATAAAAAGATCAAAAAATGACGTCCTCGGTAGTTATAGGACCACGTCGTCGCTTGTAGACGCTCATATTTCGCTTTGAGTAACATCACTTTAGTGAATGAGCGCGTAATGGTGATGTGGTTGATGGTTGAGCAGGACTGTTGCCGCGTTGGTATTTTGGCATGTTGCGAAATATTCAGGTGGAAAACTTAGTTCTATCGATAAGTTTGAGCTCCATTTTTGATGTAATAGGCGTGTATTTCGAAGAATTCTCATCGCTGGCTGGCAGGCTATCTAGTAGTAACAATGGTGATTTAAGCCCTTATTTTTGGTGGTGAAGCATGTCTTGAGCTAGGCCGTTCCTAAGGCGGCAGACCGTTCCTTTTATGTACCCCAGTTCCTTCCCATCGGTGCTCTCAACCTGATGGCCAGAGGGGGAGTCGGAACCCTTCATTCGTTCCTTCGGATTAGGAGTCTAACGTGCTATCCGGCACACTATCTGTTTTGAGAGGCTTTGGTGGTGGATGTAGGCTGTCTGGATCTCGCGTCGCACAGGCCGTCGGGCAGGCGTTCACCGTCGAGATTTCGGAGGCCCCATATATAACGACATGAAGAGCATCTCGCCGTGCACTGCTACCAATTGTTAAGGAAGGGGAGCAATATATTGAGCGTAAAAGATTACCAAAAAACACCAACTCCCTGACGGGGAATCGAACCCCGGCCATCCGCGTGACAAGCGGATATCTGATTGCATTAGTTAATACTTTCAATCTCAGTGTTATTATTCTTACCATAACCACTAGACTATCAAGGACTTTGTGTTCTATTAAAGCCATCTACCAATACATATTAATTTATTCTCAATTTTTGATAACTCAGCCAAATTAGTTTCAAAGCAGTCATTTTAAATTTGCATTTTAGACACTTTAGCATTGTCATAATCAAGACGAGATTGTAACGTTACTAAGCTACCTTGTAGTGAAAAGGACAAAGGAGACCGGCATAACATCGATAAACCCGAACTGACCCTGTCTCAAGTGTAGGAGATAATCCTGACAGGATAGTCGACAGCTCCATAGTCTTTACAGCCTTTGTGTATATCGCAAGGGGGATCGATGCAGATCAGATCTACGAGAGCTATCTAGGACATATAAAACCTCAGAACGCCACCTTTCATACCCCACTGGCCAAGCAGCAACAAGAAGTTCCTGAATATACGAAACAAGCAAAGCGCTCTCAACCCATGACTCCGAAACTTGAATCTTGCTTGTTCTATCTACAAGTCTTGCAATATCCTGAAGCTGCTTGAAGCGCCCAGGTGCACGTCCCATTAATGACGCTCACGTTGCGGAATCGATAGCGCTCGAATGGTATAAGCATCGTAGACATGACTGCCAGGCTTTTCTCTAACGAATTTTTCCTTCCTAAAAACATTACTACTGGCGAAGACCAAGTTTATTGGGTCAACTTCGCTCTGGCGATGGGATATCCGCAGTCTGAGAACAATAACATCAAAGAAATTATCAGCATCGCATCAAGGCATTTTGCGAGTAGGAAGCTGGATAATGGCCTGCGGTATTGGTGTTGTTGACATTGCTGCTGCTGCGATCTGGGGGCTCGAGTGATTGTATGGCTGCTCTCATGGCGGTTCAGCAATGCCAATGTCCAATGTGACCGGAGAGTTGCTGTGATGATGATCATCGCTCGAGAGGCTTGATATTGCGAGGTGTCAGCCAGAATTTAGGAGAACTTGCCGACGCTTAGCTGCTGGGATCCCTCTTTCCTTTGTACGTAGCTGTCAGATTCCGGAATTGCCGGAGCTGTAACGTATTCGTGGTGCTGGGACTTCGAGCCTTGTCTAAGGAGGTTAGGAGAAACGCTTCGATTAGCCCCATCCTTTTCCAATCCTTCTTGGGACTTATAACACGATCTGGACGCGCTTCTGCCTCTTGAAACTTGTATCATATAGCAACAGCCTCAGCACACACCTCCAACTTCCTCACCACCTCCTCGGAGAACAATTGCTGGATATTCGCATCTTATAGCTCTCCACTGCTTGTTCCGAACCTGTCGTGAAGACAGGTCTTGACAGCTTCTGCCGCCTAGCTTCAAGCTCAGCTCCCCTCGTGCCAGGCCACTTAACTACGGCCAAGCGGCGATCGGTGTCAATGCGGCAAGCCAGAAGTGTCAAAAGGCCCAAGCATTGTTGGTTAACCATGTAGAATATAGAGTCACAAATCAGCTGGGCAGAGGTAAACCAGTGGCTGTGTAGGATTGGATGTGACGGCGTGGAGCAGGCGAGGACAAGTCGGGGCGACGGTGGTGACCCGTCGCACGGATGGTATATTAGGAGACTAATTACTACCGAGCTAGTCTTGCGGATTCCCCCTTCTTATATATCGATGGGCGGCCGCATTCCTGCCCCTTGGGGCGTAATGCGCGTCCCACCCATTAAGTGGGCGGCGGGCCGACGGAACCCCGCCGGCGACTCGACGGTGGTCCGACGGCGGTACGCTGAGCGGCCTATAGAACTATGGACTTTACAAGATCTTCTGTTAACTCTATTATAAATAGTATTAATAGATTTATAAATCGCTCTCCCAAAATATAAAAATTAATATATAATAATTTTCAATTCTCTATTAAGGATAGGTATCAGGCAGTAGCTCCCCTATATTTTATAGATAGGCTATCACCCTGGTATCACCCAGGATCACCCAGGCTCGCGCGAGCGTAGAGCGGCGCTCACCCTAGGCTGGAAGAGGGGGGCAGATTTTTGTCCCCTTAGCTGTCGTCGGCGTCGGGCACTCTACAAGGTACACTTTTTGTGTACGTGAGTGCAGCCGCGGAAAGCGCAGCCGCGGCGAAGGAGTACGGAATCTTGAGCTTAACCTATTATCTAAAAGACTAAGTAGAAGATCTATATATCGAAAGGAGTGACAGCGACCAATTAAAGTCGACTATATAACAAGAAGCCGTTCGCCTTACTGAGTATTTTCCTGCTCGCCTTCTTGGAATGATCAAAAGCAAGCCATGCTATTCCAAACTCCTAAATGTCTTGTAGCATAACGTCGCCATTTCCAGAGAAAAATTCCAACCTTGCCATTGCATTTACATATTCAACAAGCTTCCAAAGATACTGCAGCGGCAGCATAATATCTGAATCATTTCAATTTGAGCTAAATGCATTATTTAACGATGTCACGATGTGACGTCCGAATAACACCCCCTATAAGCCAAAGGATCACGTGAGCCTTGATTCCAAGAAATGAGACCGATGTTGGACTGATGCTGTCTAAACAACCTTCTACCACGGGGAGTCAATGTGTAGGGACCAATCATCGACAATCACCAAGAGATGCTTAGGCTAAAAGCGGAAAGCCGCTATTTTGCTTTTGCGAGCCTGGATACTAATTACTTAACCAAAAAATCCGAATAAGGGGCCAGGAGGGAAAAGTCGCTCAAGCTCAACAAGCAGTCTAAGTAACGGACCGGACTAGAGGAGGCCAAGGCTAGTGCAAAGAATGGTATCGAGGAGTCGGAGACCTAGAGTGGAACAAATAACAGTGGTAGAGATGGGTTCGCAGAGTCTGAGTACCATGTCGAGGAGTCTCACTCCCGAATAGAACAAGATAAGAGAACAAGGTTACAGATCCAAGAGCCCAGACCTCCCCTCCCGAGGTACGGAGAAATCACAATAATAACAACTATTCCGAATATCACGATACATCACGACAATATCCCCTTACCGCGCGGAGAAACATCCCGACAAGAAACCAGGCCAATACATAGCATTCCAGATAAACTTGAGCTTGAGCAAGAGAGGTAACGGACGCACGAGGCTGAACGGGAAAGATATATAAGGGAGCGGAAGGTCAAACGGAAAATACTCGGATAAGAATCCAGGCATGCCAGACCCGATGAGCTTGAAGTTAAGCGCGAGCGTGAGAGGAGGAAACACGAGGTGCGACGGAACGACGAGGCTGGGCGGGGAAGGCATATAAGGGAGCGAGATGCCGAAGGGGAAATAGACGGACGAGAATTTAGGCATGGCAGATCGGATGACTATGGGCTTGAGCACAGTTGAAGCTACCGTATGCTGGTACCTGAGAAGTACCGCAAAAGCAACACTGCCCTCCACGCAGCTTGCTTACCAAACGGCAAAGAGCAGGCGCGTTGAAATCTGCATATTGGAAGACGATCGCGCGTTGATACTTTGATAACATAGCTTGAGGCAGAAGCTATGCGCTCAGGAAATATTTGGAGATTAGTGACAATTGAAATACAATGCAATAGACATAGATCGCTGGAAGTTGTGAATGAACTGTTTCATGTTGTGGTTAGACTGTATAGTTGCAGAGAATGTTGCTTAAATATAGAGACCGCGCAGCGGCTAAGATATTTTTTGAGCGCCAGGAAGTTATATCTGCTCAGGATTGCCTTGGCAGAACAGAACAGGTTAATCTGTTACCGAAGCCTCTGTCTAAGCTGGAAGTTTTATGATCACTTCAGCTGTCAAAAGGATCCTGTGGGAAGTAGCGAAGTTTAGGGAACAGAAAAGCAACGAGGGCAGCTCAAGCCGAGACGGAGGAAGCTATTTCAGGCTCTCACCTGCTGCGCCCCTGCACTGCCCTATAGTACTTCCTCTTGCTCCCTCGCTGCTCTCCCCTGCTCCCTTACTGCTCCCTCTAAAGCAGCTCTGCTCCCTTTCCCGACTTAAAACGGCAATTATCAATCCTAAGTTCGGGGTGTATATAATATATATATATTCGAATCCCATTAAACAATTACTAAGAATACATGCATGCATGCATGCAGGCTGGGTTGTGCGCTAGAACTATCGACGTTTAACGGAGGAGTAACACAATACAAACATTTCTATTTGACGGGAGACGAGGGGTGTTTTTGTAGTGGTGGAAACAAGGGCTTTTGGAGCCTAAAACCCCCCCCCCCCCCAAAAAAAACGCAAGGTTTGTCGTTAGATATATCCTGGTGGTTCGTATGAACATGGGATTTACTTTTCTAGATACCAGTAGTTGGATGAGGTCGAGGAGATCCTGGGCAGTATATGCTGTGGACCAGTTGTATATTGTGCAATCGGACCGATGGAGCGGGCGACGAAGAGATACCCGAGATGATGGTGCAGTGCAGTGCATGCATACATATATATCTATTAACAGCTTAAACCCCTCCAGTACCCACCATCCACTCACCAACCCCCTCATCATCACCCTATTCTACATCCACCCCACAAAAGGCCCAAAACACAAGAAGAAAATTCCCATGTACCCCAAACACCCACGCTCAAAGAAAGAGGAATCAAGCGCCACACCTACGCATCCCTCTCCCCGGCCTCACTCGCCTCCCCCCCACTCCCACTTCCACTCCCCGCAAAATCCCACCCCCCACTCCCACTCCCACTCTCGCTCTTCCTCCTCCTCTCCGCGCCCCGCTCCTGCATCGCCCCGCGGATCTTCTTGCTAACCTCTTCGAGCGTCTCCTTGGAACTAATGCTGCTGAATCCCTTCACCGGAAACCCTGTGGAGCCTGGCAAGCCGCTGCTGGAGCTGGTGCGGCTGCGGCTGCGGGAGGGCGGGCGCGAGGCAAAGAGGCCGATGTTGCCGAGGTTGCCGAAGGATTCGTTGCGGGGGAGGTGGGTTTGGGTGGAGGAGGAGTCGGGGATGGAGGCGGCGGTAGTGTCATTGGTAGTGGTAGTGGTTGATGAGGTGGGTTTGATGTCGCGGGGAGGCGTGCGGGGGTGTCGGGGGGACTTGGGCGAGGTTGGGGGAGTGCCTCCTTCGCGAAAGGGATCGGCGATGATGCGGGTGGAGTCGAAGTCGGGGAACATTTCAGGCCCAAGTTCATTGATGACATCCGTGACTTCAGCGGACAACCGCGCGCGCTCTTCACGGAGCTTGACGAGGGTGTTTGCGGAGGTGGGGTTGAGGGAGAGGACGAGCGGGCGAAGGGACTTGAAGATGTCCATGCCGGTTTCGCCGAAGCGGAGCGCGGCGAAGGTAATGGAGGGGAAGAAGACAACGCCGAAAGCGACGACCATCCAAAGGGGGATCCATTCAGGCATCAGGCCTTGGACGCGGTTGCGGTAGGTCCAGTAGGTTAGGAGGGCCGTGTAGAAGGCGTAGAGGAGTGGGGCGAAGGCGAGAGCCACGAGGAGCTTCCAGGTTGCCATGACATCTCGTCCCTGGAGTTTGACGGTTGAGGCTGCTAACGCTTCACGAGACTTCTTAATGGAGATTAACTTGGAAGCTACGAAGACTGGCGCGAAGAGCCCCAGGCCGGGCAAAGTTCCAACAGCCATGACCGCGAGCTTTCCAAGCCTGTAGAGTAGAGTGCCAACGACTTCGATGACCGAGAACTTTGCATATTCTACTTGATGGTCTCTTATACCAAGAAGCCATAGCTTCTTGTTGTAGGCAATGACAGCCTTCTTGAGGTTGGCTATCCTAGGATCATCTTTATGTTGTGTGTAACCTTTGACAAGCCGCCTGTTGAGCTCTACAATTAATGGCAAAGGTAATTTCTTGCCAGTAGGATTGTATAGGCGCCGTGCGGCTTGTATTAACTAATGGAATTTAGCCTGAAATAGAACGTACTTATTGAGTTTGCTTACCATCAGGGTATCATAATCTGGACTAGTCACGGTCACAGCTACCAGAGCCTGATACACCGTTTCGAGAAGTTGACGTGTGGCCTCTCGCCTTTCGCCACTCTTGTACAGCTCCACAAGCTCTTGAGGGACCTCCACCGGTGAACCGAATTCAACGACGGCACGTGACCTGAATTTGTGAGCATGGAAGTAGTTCATACCGCAGGGTATAATCTTCAAGCCAGAGTCCGGATTAGCAGCCAGCGATCCCAGAGCCATAATCGCCACGCCAGCCTTCAGGGGCAAAAGCTCTGTTCTGTCATGGCTTCCTCCTTCCGGGAAAATGCCAACGCAGCCACCAAGATTGAGTCTCTCAAACACAGCGTCGTAGACGACTGTCTGGTCTACTTTTGGTGCTGTCTTAAACGATGTTCCCCCAAAATCTTTTATGTGTCCGTTAGCTCCACCATCTCCAACGTTGTCTTCCCCTTTAATATCACTTCTGCCGGTGAGCAGCTTCAATGCAACCTCTTCCTTGAACTCTTTTTTGAGACGAAGCTCTTCTGGCCCGTGAACTTCTAGTATCTCCGTGTTCGCAGTAACACCACCCACTCGTGGTAAGACCAGCAGACCGGCTTTTTGCGCTTCCTTCTCGAAATCCGTGTCCACACCTCGAACCAGCGTGGGATCGTTTACCGGGTCTGGTAGATAAATCTTTCCCTTGGCCGGCTTGACGTTGTCCAACGCCCTCGCTACAGGTACGGCACCAGCTAACCTTGACGCAGCTCCGACGAATCTCCTTTTCATTGAGTGCGCAGCAATCAGCCATGCTATTCGGCGGTGTGCCTCCATGCGGATTACCCGCATGAGGATAAGAGGGTCAACAAACTATCAAACACCTTTTGTTAGCCCCTATTCAAATTAATAGGCTGTACTCGGCTCACCTGGTTTGCATGGGGACCAGCGACGAAGATTATGGGTCCCCTTCTTGGTATTTTCCAAGAACCCCGTGGGTGTACTTCTCTGAAAAAGAGGTCTACCAGTATTGAGAACGTCCATAGCACCAAATCATACACCCAGTTGACCATCGGCATCAGCTCTTTATTGCTTGGCATATTGACTATTTGTACCGGGACACACTTGCTTGGCTTGGGCTTGTGGTCTCCTTGCAGTATTTAAGTTGAACAGTGTAGCATGAGTTGGGCTTTGTACGTGGTTGTTTGAAGTAAAACCTGGAACCGTGACGCAGTTTGAATTTACGTAGTCGTTTCAAGGAAGCTGGCAGTAATTTGCGCGCGCTCCTTTGGATATCAAGGAAAGCTTTGAAGACCTGCTCAAAGGATTCTTACCAGTAAGCAATGTATCCTTTGAAGCTCGGAAGCCTTGCGGCGGAACTACCCAAGGTCTTGAATTTCCTTATCGTTTGCTGCTGCTATGGGGACTTTGAAGCTCTTCAATGCAGGTTTGAGCGGATTCCTGCTGGTCTAGCATGCTTTGTTTCAACACCTTAATCACTCAATTAGAGCTGCAAGTTGCGGATTGTAGACGGTTCTTGCTCACAGCTTCCAATTGTGAACTAAAGTAGATACAGATGCAAAACTGGAGAAAGGGCGACAGGACTTTTGGTGGGGTCCCTTCCCTTCCCCAGGTTAAATTCCCCACATCCACGCCAAAAGCATGTCAACCACGCATCTGAACCTCTCCATGAAATGACCTACCAAATCACCCCTAGTCATACCCACTTATGCTCCCTCCCATCCCCATCTCCACTCTCCAAAACAATCCCCGATTCGCCGCCCTACACCAACGTCTCACAAATAGCAAACTAAACCCCGACGGCTCGATTAAGCTGTCCTCGTCCGAAGCCCGAGCGCAGGCGTTGATTGAAGAAGTGCGTGTATCACCTCTCTAAGGAAATTTTCTGGAATGATTGAAAGCGGAATTCGCTGACACGTGATAGGAGCTCCTCGCCGCCCAAACCACCGCTGCAAAAACGAGCTTTCTGAAAACCACAGTCCCGTGCTTGCTGACTTTTGAGCTTCCTGATGAGGTACTCCCCAATTGTTCCCGAGCTAAGAAAAGGGATTGATGGAAACCCCGGTAGCTCCTGGATCTCATAACCCTCCTCCACGCCCCGCCTCCCCTCCCTGCCGATTTGCACCCGCTTCTCGCCATCGACCCCACCCCCTTAGGTCCCCTCCTCTCCACCCATCTCTGTTCCCTCGCCTCCGCTCTCCTCCACATCGCCGCCAGATCCCCCACAACAAAATTAGCAGCAGATTCCATCCCAGCCCGCCGCACCGCCCTCGCAGCCGCCCAAACCCACCTCCACAGCACCCGTCTTGCCCTCGCCGTTTCCGCCTCCTCGGTTCTGGAAGCCCACCGCGCGATCCTTGCACTCGCCATCCGCGCGCTCGAAAGCTATAAGCATGGCGCGGTTTCCAGAGCCGTGGGTGCAGAGTCCGCATATCTGGCTGCGGTGGCGGAGGGAATGAGCGCAAGGTTGGGAATACTCAGAGGGGAGGCGTATGCGGGGGTATATGATGAGGAGGTGAGGATGGCGATGGATAGTTATGGGGGTTTTCTAAAGGGGTGGAGGACGAGGCTGGAGGAGAGGGACGAGGTGGTGCGGGAGAGGCTGGGGAATTGGGAGGGGAAGGAATGGGAGAAGATCAGGGAGAGATATGTGGGGCTAAGGGCGGAGAGGGAGAGGGTCAAAAGCGAGATCGACAGATTAGAAGGTGGCGGTGGTTGAGAGGAGATACGGGAGGTCGTTTGCTACGGGTTCGTCTCGGTTCTGGTATCATTTTCGCGCATAGGATGTACAGCTGATCTGAACCGAATAGACAAGTAGTTTTATCACCACTAAACATCCATCTACCTTCCCACCGCCACGCTCTTCTACCCCAGAATCCACCCCCATCGGATTTCAGCCCGGCTTACCAACCGCACCTTCGCCGTATGGTCATGGTCAGGTCTCGAGCCCTATTCACCCTCGCAAACATCTATTTGGCATGGAAAGCTGATGGCATTTTCTTCGAATACTGGTGAGTCTCCATAACACATCCGCTTTCTTTTAATACATCCTCATACGTCGGGGTAATAGGCATCTTCAACTAGCTTACTAAGCCACATTGCCCTTTCCCTCTCGGTGTCCTGTTGCACTCGGGTGGCTGGAGTTTGTGGAGAGGTGTGGGTACGGGAAGTCGGATGGGAGGTGAGGGCTGGGTTTGAGGGATGAAAGGTGAGACAGAGATGCACCAGGTGATTAAGACAGCAGATCTTCAGGTATGTTGTTTGAATGGGTAAGAGGGGCTGTACCACACGACACACCCAAACCACTAACATCCGCCCCCAATATATCAAGTCCTTGCCTATGCATCAAAGGCCCCCTTCTTTCCATCATACACCACCCGTCAGCTCATAAACCCCTATCGAACCGGTCTGTCATTCATCGATGAGTTTTCCATTCATGAATCGAACGATCCGTTCATGCAATAGCGATCCCCTAGATCTATCACAATGCCATCTAATCCTTTCTACATCGTCACCACGTCAATAAACAAGCAGCCTCCTCCACCAAATCTCCCACCCGCCTTGCTGTCGACGACAATCAGGAGGTTGCGAAGAAAAGAAGCCGACAGTTGAAAGAGGTTGATGAAGAGAGAATGAAAGAGTGCGAGTTGGTGGGGTAGCTGGCTGATGTTTGCGTGAATATGTGTGCGGTATTGGAATGGGGATATGGATATGCTTTGGTGGGGAGGGTAGACGTGGAGTTTTAGGCCACATATGAAGCTCTACGAACAGAGCACATACCGGGTAGGATATATCTAAATTTTCAGGTCGAGTACTAGATAGGCCACATGTGAAGCACTGAGTAGGGCTCGTATCAAGTCCCATGTGACGCACTGTATAGAACGTATATGAATCAATCTACAACGGAAGATTTGGCAGTAAAGGCACTACATAGTCACTTTTTCAACCCGGAAAGAAGCGTTCTTACACTGTTCAAGTACAATAGATATTAGGAAATTAAAGACACAGAAGACGAAGACCATCGGCTTTGTCTGCGTGTATGGTAGAGGTTTCAGCATAGTTAATCGATGATTAACCCATTAGACTACATGAATGATAAGAGATCTCATGCATATCACAGAGCTGGTTTTGATAGTAAGAGGTAGTGCATGAAGACTTTCTACCTGACATAGAAAGTGTTAACGCGATTTTCAAGCATGAGAGATGTCAGGAGATTTGAAGATTAGGGAACCAGAAGAACAAGAGACCAAGAGTGTATGCTTTGTACAGTAGGGGTTGCAGCACAGCCGAATATATTGTTGAGCGAATAGGCGGCATGGATCAGTAGAAACCTCTCACAGATCAAATGGCAGATTTCGCAGAGGAAGGCAGTGCCTTCCACCCGGAAGCAAAGCGTGCTCTCATTGTATTAGAAAGCCAGTATTATGAAAAGCTCAAAGAGCCAAAGTAGCCAAATCGGCACACGCCCCCAGCCTGTTGCACCGTCATTAGCACACGCAACCCCATCGGACGAATCCTCACTACACTTACCTCGCCAACACGCAACCACCGACCACCACTACCACTCCGGCTCCAGCCCGGCCTTCCCCCTTGCCCACTCCTTCGCCTCGTCAATCTCCTCCAGAGCCAAGCTCTGCACATACTCGAACCAGCTCAACTCGCCCTTCTGCTCCTCGATAGGCTTCTTCATCCTATCCAAACCCGCCTTGATGTGCACTAGTTCGCGAATGAGTTGCGACTTTAGGAGCAGCGACTGGCGGCGGAGGTAGTTTTGCCGGGCCTGGGGGGTTCGGTGGCGGCGGAGGAGGGTGGTGTAGGCGTTTCGGACGGTTTGGGTGGTGTAAGTGCGTTTCGGGAGGCCAAGGTACTGTTCGCGGTGGGTGCCGTTGGAGTAGGCGAGGGTGAGGAGGGCGGCGATTTCGGGGAAGGTGAGGTGGGCGTAGATTTGGGCGGTGACGATGCGAGCAAGGACGGTTTTGTCGTAGGCGGAGGTGGTGCTCATTTTGGCGGTGGTGCACGGGACAGTGGTGGAAAAGGGGTTGGATGAATAGATGTTTGTTATTGGAAACAGGGGGGAAAGAGAGATATTGGTTATGTTTGTGTTGGGAAGTTGGACAAGTCGAGCTGTGAAGACGCAGAAGGTATGTTGATTTAAGAAGGAGACCGGTGGGTTCTAGAGGCACCTTTATAGACGGCGGTAGGCTCAATATAGCATAAGCACGTGTAGCGGCAGAGCTCGTATAGCCCACAGCCACATTGAATGAATTACCTTTGACAAATTGATGCCTGGTTAACAAAGGTGAATGGGTCTCCCCTGTAGCAGACAGGGGCTGAGTGCAGAAGAAAGCAGGTCTGGACAGTTGTATGCACCTGATACGCTTGCGTTTGAAGGCATATTCACAATGTTGTGCTGTCTCTAACTTGCGTCTCGATGGCGGCCCGATCCTCAGACTCTTGTCCTACCTCCAGGAATAGTACAAACTCATCATGCTCCTCGCCAGTTTCACCCTCAAGATTAGGGCACATGAACCCTTCCTGTCTGATGATGTTCATGCACCACCAAAGTCGTATGGCCGTTACCTCTGGATGGTTGTATAGTGAGCTGTTTTTCTTTTCCACAGCGGCACTGACCACTCGTAAATAAGATTCGGCAGCTAAAAAGTCATTACTGTCGACGTCAGGGCCCACGATGTTATTGTCAATGTTCTCCATATCTGTACCACTGCCTCCACAGTCTTTAGATGAGCCCCTAGACGAATCCAGCATTCGTTTCCTGTGGACTGTTACAAGGTTCTCTGTTTCGGGCGAATCGCCATAAATTCGACGCACCCAACAAAACCATTGGGAAATTCTGGCTTGAAAGCCTGAGCCGGAAGGTGCATCACAACGTTTCAAACCACACGGATCCAATAGCCAGAGACCACACATCCAGAGAGTAAACGCACATTCGACCCACTGCTTTTCCCTAATCTTTGCAACTTTTCGAGTACCTAAGCCTGCGTTCAGACAGGCACGAAACTGCGTCAAGAAATCCTTAGGTGATTCTAGCAGAATACGCTCGAGCCGAACAATTTGCATACACCTTGCTCCATCAGAATTTAATCCAACCGAAGTTCGCAAACTGCTGAGCAACGTTTGGGTGACCGTCCTGAGGATATGGAGCTGAAATCGACGGTACCGCGCTGCATGAAATTGCTTGTCGTTCATGGGCCACTGCGGCAGGTCATTTTCGTGAAAGGTGATCGCCGCTGTTTGTCTTTGGAGCTTCATCACTACGGCGCACATCACGTTGAGCTGGTTTCTTGTAAGGGTGTCGTCGAAAAATTTGTCTTTGGACCATAACGATTTATCTGGCTCGAAAAGCTCGCGCTCGTTAGAAAGAGCGCCAGATAGTTCCTCCAAAAAGCACGGCGAAAATTCATAAGATGGCTGGCTGTCGTTCTCCCCATTGTCTTCGATCTGGTCTAGTAAACGAAGCCATTGTATACCTTCATTGTGTATTTGCTCTGTGAGATTTGGCATAGCAGAAACTGCTGTATCCCAATCGCCGGCTGATACTCTCTTTCCCATCGGAGAGTGGCTCTTGTTGAGTTCTTTACGAGAGGAGAGCCCCGAGGAGATAGCTAAATTACAGCGATCCATAGGATTTCGGAAGAGACTGAACCCATAACCCATGATGACTGATATATATCAGTAATGATCTACGGTCAACGGTTCCCCCAGTGGACGTAGCTTACGTTGTTCATTTGGCTTTGGGCCATAGTTATTCCAGATCTGTTGTCCTCCTCTATATGGCTCATCTATGACCAGACAGCACTCCTCTCGATTGTAGAGCCACGTCACATTCGCAGACGGTCGATGATTAGCAAGGTCCACACCGGGGATAAGGACTGGAGAGTCATGGTCTACTACTAGAGGAGCTCCATTAGTGGGATCATCTAAAAGATCTCCAACAAGCTTGTTATTGGCGAGAGCCGCGCCTGGGAAACATCTTGCATCCATTATACCGGCAGCCCATTTGTAAAGGTCCCTTGATGAATCAGTGTCTGCAGAGCAGGTATTTTCGCCGATGTGACTTACCAAGACCAGGCTTTCTTGAGGTCGGCTGGTGCGTCAGAAAGGGCTTCTATCCCTTCATCATGCTCTCTTCGTCGATCTTGCTCCAACCTCCTCATTGCGTCTTCTAGATTGGTGCCACGGAGCCATAGAAGGTCGTCGTTGTCATACCACAGCAGTGAGTTTAGCGCGCCTTCCTTGAATGGCTGGGGTAGAAACCGAATATAGGGCCACCAGAAAGACTGCTCTCCAAGCAAGTACTGTTCGACGAGGAAGAAGCGAACGACAACGGTTTTGGTGATGACCGTAGAACCGTCTTTTACTGGGCTTAAGCTGAACCGTTTAATGAATGGATTTTGTCCATGTATCACGTTGAGCCAGGAGATGGTGAGACTATGCGGACACGATGCAATCATAGTCCCTGGCGAAAGGCTACAGCCGATTCTGAGGCTTAAGTTGTTTCCAGCAAGACCAGAAGCAATCTCGACGTCCGGGTGAATTATGCCTCCATGGGAAACAAACCAGGGCCTGAAATCCGTCTCCATGGCTGGTGTTCTTATCTGGTTGTTGTCGATTGACAGATGGTTGGATCCTCGCAGGGTTAGTGCCGTGAACGCAAACTTGAATGGATAGCTTTATGGTTTCTTAGTTTCGACAGGGTACGCAGCTATGTTTATAAAATACTTCTCCACCGAGCCAGCGACCAGCAGTTTGAAAAACGCCGCTACTAGAGAGAATGAAAGCTTGCCTCTAGGCTATGACTGGCTCATCAAGAAAGTTCTGTACCATGCTACGATAGCTCAGCAAACGAAAAGAGTAAAGGAGCAAAACACAAACCAACGAACGAGCCGTATGTACAAAAGCGTGAAGATTGGGATCAGATGGAGTAAAGATGAGACGTTTCAGTCACTCCTTAAGACCTTGGTATCTGCAGTTTCATATCCATACCCTCTCTCCTCCTACATGGGATATTATCTCATTTCCTCAGAACGCGTTCCACAACGGGGCTTATCAATGCAGACTCGTCCCGGCGTGTCAGTCTCTCTGCTGGTAAGAATATCTATACTCTGGAAACAACCCTATGAGCAGGGAGCAAATGGGTTGTAGCAGTCTTCGGTTTGACAAAGCCATGCTCTCTCCACAAGATCCTTGCTAATGAAGTTCTGAAGTGCTGAGCTATGTATGCAATCCCTTTGAGAACAACTCACGGAGGTGGTGTTTTCATACGTGAAGAGAAACTTCAGGCTTGTGGATAGTCATTGCCGCCATAAGCGCGCTCTGGACATTGGCTCCGTTATCAGGCTTCCTCTATTGAGTGGAATTCCTTATCGAGAAGGATAGCTATCAGTTTCTGGAATCCGCAGGCTTCGGTGCCTTCCTTACCAAAAATGCTCACCATCCCAATCGTTGCTGGCTTCGGCCTACTCATCATCCTCCTGTACAAATACCTCCTCTATCCGGTCTTCCTATCACCCCTATCAAAGATCCCCAGCGCACATATCACATCCTCCTTCTCTCCTCTATGGATTTTACACAAAAGACGCATTGGCGCGGAAAACAGAGCGATCCACGCAGCCCATCAACAGTACGGACCTATCGTCAAATTAGCGCCTGATCAAATCAGCGTCAACTGCGTAGATGGAGGGATTAAGACCGTTTACAGCGGGGGCTTTGAGAAGTCCAAGTGGTATCACAACATGTTCGATAACTATGGGTAGACATTCCAGTGCCACTATACACATACATTTTTCTGAACGCAGTCAGCATACCATGTCTGTTCTCCATGACCGAAAACAAGCCGCATTCGATCCAAAAGCGCATGGTATCCAATGTTTATTCCAAGTCATATTTGCAGTCTTCCCCGGAAATGCACAAGCTCTCTCAAGTCATGATTTTCGAGCGCCTTCTGCCGATCGTGGAAGCAGCCGCTGTGAAAAAGATACCAACAGATGTACTTGAGCTCAATCTCGCGGCCGCAGGGGATTTTATCAATGCCTATCTATTCGGCTTGTCAAGTAGTACCAATTGGCTCCAGGACATTGAGACCCGTAAGTTCTGGCTGAACAAGCACCAAATCCGGCAACCCCACAGGTTCTGGCCTCAAGAGCTCCCAGGCGTTTCGACTTTCCTCAACAGATTTGGTATTCATATAGTTCCTAAATGGGTCGATACGGCAAATCAAGAAATTGAGGCCTACAACCTCCAAATGTGCGAAGCGGCCGAAAAGTCTACCACAGAAGGACCAACGCCACAATCAGACGACGAAAAATCGTTTACCCCCCCTGTCGTCTGGAAGCAGCTATCCGACTCCCTCGTCACCACCTCCTCCAAGCTCCCCTCCTCAACCACTTCACCCCATCCTCACACCCTCCGCATTGCCACCGAACTCCTTGACCACTCGGCCGCCGGCTTCGACACCTCCGGCATCACCCTTACCTACCTCTTCCACGAACTCTCCCTCCGCCCCACCTTGCAAACCTCCCTTCGCACCGAACTCCTTTCCCTCTCCCCACATCTCATCTACCCCTCGCATTCCCACTCTCTACCCTCCCCTCGCGCTCTCGACGCACTCCCCCTTCTGCACGCCATCCTGATGGAAACGCTCCGGCTGCACAGCGTCATTCCTGGCCCTCAGCCACGCATCACGCCTTCCACGCCGACATCACTTGCCGGATCGTCGCCGCTGCCGGGAGGTATCAGAGTCAGTGCGCAGGCGTATTCGCTGCATAGGAACGAGGAGGTTTTTCCGAGCTCGGAAGAGTGGAAGCCGGAGAGGTGGTTGGATGCCGGGAAAGAAAAGACGGCAGAGATGATGAAGTGGTTTTGGGCGTTTGGGAGCGGGGGGAGGATGTGTATTGGGAGTAATTTCGCCATGCAAGGTAAGCCATTATTCTCCCTTCTTTCGACGACGACTCTCATAACCTCTTCTTCACCTTTCCAGAAATCAGGCTCATCACCGCATCAATCTACACCAACTACACCACCCACGTCATCGACGACCGAGGCATCGAGCCCATTGACGCCTACGTCACGCCTCCGAAAGCGAACAAGCTGATCCTGGGGTTTCGACGAGTCGAATAGAAATACGTTACGCATGCTTTACCGTGAAGGTTGTTAGGGAGGATCGATTGTGAATATGGGGGAAGGATGGGCGGATGAAAGGGGCTTTACGTAATTATGGGTTTATGTATGTGTGCGGATCTACGGGGTAACTGAGGCGAGAACGTTATGTTTGAGTTGGATGGTTGTGATAGAAATTTCGATTGAACGTTGACGGAGTTTTCCAGTAGCACCCGAGACGGACTTGCAATCCGCGCTCATGACGCCGCACGACACACAGCCTCCGTAGCTCGCATGCGTATTGACACAAACACGTGAGAAGCCACCCAAGCCCCCAACCCATATATACATCACCTGCCTACTTGCAAGCCTACCTTCTATTCTTTCTTCCCATCTCTCTTCTCTTACATCCCCCGCTTAAAAGCCGCCACCACGTCCTCCTTCCTCCACTCAATCTCCAAACTCCCCTCATACACGTCCTTGACCACTCTCGCCACCCTCTCGCCCACGCCTAGATACCTGATCTCGCACTCCCGCAACACCTTCGCCACAAGCCCCCTGCTCAGATTCAAATCATCGGCATCCCCAATGTGCTTCTCTACTCTCTTTTTCAAGGTCTCGATTCCCCTTCGTATCTCCTTCGCATCGTGGGTGGATAATAGTTTCTTAAATGTGGAGCGCGAGTGACTAGCGCGCGTGGCGATGGATGTAGGGTTGTCAGGGTGCGCGCGGAGTAGGGATTCGGTGCTTTCGATGAAATCGAGAAGCTTGCCTAAAGGACGGCGTATCACGGCACTGAGATAGAGGTCTAGGTGCTCCGTCATCTCCTCCAAAGCACGGGCTTTCCATTCGTCAAGGACGGGGTTTCCTTTCACAAGAACTTCCTCGATATAATGATTCATATTTTCTATTAGCAAGATATGGTAGTTCAACGCCTCTTTGTCCTCAGGATCACCTTGGGAGCCACCGGCTGCGGCCATGGCGATTGGGGATTCCTTGGCAATGAACTTGAGGGACTCGAACATGGCTTTGTTGATGGAGGAGTAGGCTGTATTGACCATAGTGCGTATGGGAAGGGTGTCGAGGCCACGGGAGGGAGGAAGCATGGTTTCGATCGCCAAGGAGAAATTTGGGAAGGTTTTGATGAATGCAATGACGCCTTTCCGTTTCTTGATTTTGACCTTCGTGTCTTCGATGCCACGGACTTGATCCTCCACAAAACGGGAGAAAAGGGTAGCAAGGCGGTCGTGGATTTTGGAAAGGGCGTGGATGAGGAATTCCTGGTTTGTTTCGTCGAGTTCGGATAGCTGGGATTCTAGGGCGAAGAGAACGCCAACGCCTTGAAGGGGTTCTTGTTTGATGACCCAATCAACTAAGTTTTGGAGTTCGGGGGGCCAGAAAGAGTATATGTCTTCTATAATGCTTTCTACTTTCTTTGCCATATTGCGATCGGGGTCGAATAACTTCTTGTCTAATGGTCCTCCACCGTGTCTGCGGTCCGGTGCGGTAGAAATTGCGTCTATGAAGTCCGAGTTTTCAAGGGAACTGACATGGAAGAGGTCGACAACGAAATTCTGTTCAACAAAAATCATCCGAGCCATTTCACTCAGGGCACCTGCAAAAGCTTCGTAAGCGGTCACCTTGCCGTCTTCTGGTTTTCCACCACTGGAATTCCGACTCGCATCACCAGCTGCACGAACAGTCTTGGATCGCTTGACGGTCAATTTGCGAGCAACAACGCTTTCGCTTTCCTTCTCCTGCGTTGTGAAAAGGACGTCTTGCTCATCGCCAGCAGCTTTTCTGGTGACGCGTTTCCAAGCAAACATGTTGTCCCTAAATTGGTCTGCATATGACTTCTTCATGGAATTTTCGTACATTCGCATCATATCCTCCCATTCCGAAGGCTCAATCTCACGAGCAAAGAGCATCAATGGCGAGTAAAGCCACAGCTCTTGCTTGGGCTTCTCTCGAAGTTGATAGTCAAGTTTGGTAGCTAGATTAGATGCAATGCTCTTACGCCTGTTGTCGATGGCTTCCACAGTCTGTACTTCGATTTCCTTGAACCTGGCCGACAGGTAATGCTTCAGACGTTGGATGAAATCAATACTTTCCCTGCGATACCCATCTTTCTTTTCGCGGACAGCTCGCATGGAGCTCAACTGGGTTCCCCTTGGGCCGCTGCTGGTTCTTCGGTCGACGCTACCTTCTTCAGAGGTGTTGGGCCGAGTGCCGTTTTGGCGCAGTCGTGGATCGATAGTAAGCATGGCGGTGTACAGTTGGGCAAGGGTCGTTTCTACGGCCTGTAGGCTTTCTAACTTTGTCAGAGAAGCGTCTCTTAGAACCCTAAGTTCTGAGGTAGAAATCGAGATGGTGTCCAATAAGGTCTTTAGCTCTGTGTGTAAGAGTTTCTGATTGGCAGTCTTCACTTGTAGGCCCTGCGATTGAGCCTCGATGTATGCAACGTCTTCACTTAGAGTCTACCGAGTGTTAGCCAGTCATATTTTCGTTGGCTGAGATATGGCCATACCCCTAGTTCGACGTTGTATAATGTTAGTAGGCCATCGAGTTCTTCACATTCTGCAACTACTTTGTCCATCATCTCGCCCACTGCCGCCACTCGCTCATCATTGTTCTCTATGGCTCCCAGCCAGCTCCCAGCCTCAACTCGGGCTAGCTCCTTCCGTATTCCTGTCTGAAGCTCTTCGAACGTGTTCCTATCACTTCTCTCTTCTCCCCAACCAAAATCATTCAGCACAGATTCTATCTCGAAAGTACGACCTTCTAGTAGGCTAGGATTAATACCCAAAACCTTGGCATATTTAGCAGAGTGATCCGATCTCCTTTTCCGCCGAACCTCGTCGGGCACCTTCTCCGGTATTGGTGGAGGTTTGTCAAAGGGGGGAGTCTCTAATCTAGGAACAGGAGGTATAAATGGGACAGCGGGTTCTGGAGCCGATGTCGTGATCTGGACTGTAGGTGTTTCCTTCTTTGGTTCGAGCGGCAGAAGTTGTTCAATATCACTCTGATCTATGGTCGCAGTCTTGACCGTGTCTTGGCTTTTACCCCGAAGTAGAGAAGGAGCTGGGAAAACGCCAGATATTCCATCTGCCTCACTGGCAGCTTTCTCCTTGTCTTGCTGGAGTTTCTCCACAGCACTTCCCGCGCGAGGCTTGAAAGCATTATAGGCAGTTGCGGCTTTGCGAAGTTTATTAGCAATCTCAGCATTCGATTTCTTCTTAATCATTGGGCCAAGGCCAGGCCTATGCTGTTCTTCCTCGGCAGGTGGCTCGGGCGGTGGGACTGGGGACGCTGTAGTAGTAGAGTCCGCTACACTTGAGATGCTTCTATCGACAGTAGAGATTGATGAAGAGCCGTCAGCGAGGACTGCGTTATTAGGATGGATGTCAGCTTTAACAGCTGTTTGTGGTCCTGAATTGTTTGATGAGCCTACGATGGGAACAGACTGATCGATCGCAGATGACGAGTTATTGCTGGTACCTTCACCGTGCTCAGATAGTGGTGGTACTTGCACATAATCTTCTGGGAGGCCTGGCGTAAGATTAGCCGTTGGGAACTTTTCTAGAGTGTCAGATCCGTCTCGCTGTGAGGATTTGAGTCCTCGATCCAGCATCGGAGGTCTGATACGCTCGGGCACTGCGGCTTGAGGAGGAGGCGATGCGCGTCGTCTACCGGGTCTTAGTCCATGAGGCACATTTCGGTCCTCTGGTGTAATCGAGCGTTGTTCAGTTGGTGGTTCCATTCGAGAAGTGGCATTATAGCTTCCATTCTGACGAATTCGTTCGCCACTTGGTCGCGGACTTGGCTGCTTATAGACGGAGGTACCATCTCGGAAGGACTCGATACTTTGAGCTCCGTTTAATGGCCGAATCATTGAATCAGACTGTAAGGAACCATTCGTACGTATGGACTGGTTTGCAGGTGAGTCTGATCTCTGTGATCCGAATTGAGGTTGTGAGTTTTGAGGTTTGAGGTTACGAACAAATTCAGAAGATGGAAATTGCCCTGGCATACGACGTATGCGATCATCGCTTTCTACTGTTCGCAAAGGGCGTTCACGGGGCTGGCGCTCTTGAGACTGGCGCTCTTG
>JAABUS010003170.1_pt1 | contig 27614 bp, 28 predicted proteins | sample 5560161 | NCBI WGS metagenome assembly JAABUS01 (sample SAMN10711885, study PRJNA513376) | rock metagenome | isolation source: Antarctica rocks | place: Antarctica: Victoria Land, Trio Nunatak nord | collected 2016-01-04
ATATGCTGAGGCGATCCTGGACGTCTTCAAGAATCAGTCAACGACTGAGGAGAAGGATGCGGCGGCAATCCGCCGAGATATGGAGCGACGAACCGATCTACGGTTTGAAGAACTAGCTCTCCGGCGAGAGGAGAGCCGCGACGACATAAGGATCAGACAGAGGAATCGTCCTGTCTTGATCGCCATTGCCGCCATCTGGCTCGTAGCTTTCCTTGCCGTCCTCTTCACACCCTCTCTGGAGCCGGTCACCCGGGCCTGGGTTCTCATTACCCTCATCGCACTCGCCGCTAGCCCCGTCGTCATCGTCGTGACACAGGGACGTGTCGGGAGCGAGAATCGGAAGGTTGTCGAGGCGACATCTCGCCCATTGAGAACACCGGAGACGACGACCGACAGAGCTACCGAGCTGCCATCCGCCGACTCATCCTCGTCATGAACACCCAACTACATCACCTAGAGGACCAAACCGTCGTCAGGCCCTCGACCCGGTTCTGATCATTAAGACCCGTCACGGCTCCGACCTCCCGGACGATGCAGCCCGCGAGCCCGTCCTCGCGCTGGAGACCGAGCTCCGCCGCGTCCGCCCGGAGTCGCATAATTACCGGTAGACAGTTGGTTCGACTGCAAGAATGAGGATGACGCACCTTACATTACCCGTCACTTGCAGAACACCCGATCTATACGTACACTTCATTGCATTGAAGAGGCACCTCATCGTACGCAACGCCAAGATGGAGAGCGCCCATGGGAAAGAAGACGGTCGAAGGTGTCTGTCACATCTGCGGTGACTATGGTCCTCTTACATTCGAGCATATTCCGCCTCGATCAGCTTTTAACGACCGCCCCGTTAGAATGACCGAATTCGTCAAGGCGATGGAGCAGAAGCTTGGCGGCAAAGCCGGCGGTCGCATCAGCCAACGTGGAGCTGGCTATTTCTCCCTCTGTGCAACCTGTAACAACAATACTGGCACCTGGTATGCCCGAAGCTTTGCGTCACTCACCTATCAAGTTGCGGACATGCTCATGATGACTCAATTCGCTCGAGCGATCGACTTTCCCTACTATCTATACCCGCTACGCGTCTTGAAACAGTTAGCGGCGATGGCATTTTCTCTCAACTGGCACGAATGGCAGCAATACCATCAAGAACTGGTCCGATTCGTCCTCAACCCGCATCAGCGTTACTTGCCGGAGCGGTATCGGTTCTATCTTTATCTAAATATTGAAGGTGAGTATCGGAGCACAAGCGAAGCGATGACGATCTTCAACCTGCACACGGGAAGTACGATGACCTCGACGGAGCTGGCCTTCCCGCCGTTGGGCTTTGTCATGACACATATGCCAGCGAGTCAAGTCGACGACCGTCTGGTCGATATCAGCTACTTCGCCAATTTCGAGTATGACGACTTCAAAATGCTGCATCTTGGGCTGCACCTTCTCCCCACTCATGTCCCGATTCCCGGAGATTACCGAAGCCGCGAACAGATCGACCGGGAGGCACTGGAAAGCCGAATCAAGGCTGCCCAACTTAAGAAAGAGCGGTTGCTTCGGGAAACACTACGCTAAGGCCAAAATGCCGAAGACCTCCGAGCCAATGCAGACCTCGCGCATCACCCTTATGTGATGATCCGCCTTAGCTCGCGCCAGGCCAGACCCGACGATGCCAAACAAGCGAGGATCATGAGCGGGGTAAACAGGTCCAGCGCCCGGTGCAGGTCCAGCCGGACCGCCAGCAGACCGACCGAGATCGCGGTGACGGCCTGGCCAAGGTAGGCGATGAGATAGACCGCCGAGAGGGTTTGCCCGCGGTACTCGATGGGCGCGTTAGCCGTCGCCAGCCCGAGCCCGCCGAGGATCAGCAGGCCCTGGCCGAGCCCGCTCAGCGCTAGCGCCAGGACGAACAGCCCGAGCTGCCCGGTCAGGGCGGTCAGCAGCAGGCAGTTGATTCCGGCTGTTGTGATCAGCCCGCCAACGAGCATCGCTCCGGTTGGGCGGGGCTGGCGCAACCCGAGGGCGACAGCGACGATCCCGACCGGCGTGAGGGCCAACAGCAGCCCGATCACCAAGGCGTTGCTGGTCTGGACCAGCTCCCGCGCCATTTGGGCGCCAAGCGAGAGCGCCAACGCGCCAGAGGCATAGGAGGCCGTCACCGCCAGCGCCGCCACCCCGAACACTGGCCAGAGCCGCCGTGGCACGCTGATCGTGCGCGGGCGTCTGCGCTCGGCGTGCACGACCGGCCCAGTCGGACCACCGGCGTTCCGGACGCCAACCAGGAGGCCCATGGTGACGAGGATCAGCGCGAGGAGGACGATCAGGCCAAGGTGGAGCGGGAACGGCGCGTACTCGACCATCGTCCCGGTCAGGATTGGTCCGACGATCAGCCCCGCTGCCGACGCGACCGTGATCGTCGCCGACGCACGAGCCGTGTCGCCAGTCGGCTCGCTCTCGACGATGGCGGCGTTCGACGCCCCAAGTGCCAGCCCGGTTCCGAGACCCTGCAGGATGCGGCTGGCATAGAGCCAGCCGAGGCCCGGGGCGACGATCAGCAGCAGGCAGGCACTCGCGATCACCGCCATCCCGACCAGCATCGCCCGCCGGCGACCGATCTGGTCGGAGATCCCGCCGCCAAACAGGAGAACCAGGATCAAAGCAACTGGGTAGCAACTGTAGATGCTCGTCTGAGTCAGCGACGAGAACCCCCACTCAGCGGCCCAGAGCGGGTACAGCACTGACGGCGCGCTGCTCGCCCAGAGCAGGATCACCACGACCAAGGTCGAGACCCAGTAGCGCCACGCCAGCCCGGCCCAATCGTTCTCCAGTGCGATGTCCGGCGGTTCCGGTCCGACCACGGTTGACGGGGATGCGAGCGACATGGGGATCCTTGGGGATGGGCCGTGGCGAGACCAGCGATCGGTGCCCACGGCCCGGTAGCGCCACAGTAGACCATCCGTCGACCAAGCGGGAGAATCCTTCCCTGGACGGGAGCTGTCGTCCCTCCCATCACTGGCGCGCCTCGACCCGTCTCACCGGATCAATGAAGTTGCCTGTACGATGAGCGCCGCAGTCAGACGCCCCGTGGCGCTACCGATCCCAGAGGAGTTTCCCAATGCCGCGCGCGCTCCGGGCCACCCAGCCACGCACTCCAGTCATCGAGTCATACGACGACCTGCCCCTGAACCCTGACCAGATCCGCATCCGAACGACCTTTGCCTCCCCCAAGCACGGCACGGAGCTGGTCGGCTACCGCAACGAGCCGTCGGCCAACCGCCCCTACGATGCCACCCTCGGCGCCGTGCTGCCGCGCCCCGCCGGCGAGGCCACGGTCCATGGCTTCCCCCGCAACCTGGGGAACATGGCGACCGGGATCGTCGAGGAGGTCGGATCCGCCGTCTCGCGCTTCGCCCCCGGCGATCGCGTCTTCGGCCACTTCCCGATCCGGGAAACGCAGACCGTCGCGGAGACGGACGCCGATCCAATGCCCGACGGCCTGAAGGACGAGGCGGCCGTCTGTCTCGACCCGGCCGTGATGGCCTTCGCCATCCGTGATGGCGGGATCAAGCTGGGCGACACCGTCGCCGTCTTCGGTCTCGGCGCGATCGGCCTGATGACGGTCCAGCTCGCGCGGCTGGCCGGAGCGGCGCGCGTCGTCGCGCTCGACCCGATCGAGCCACGGCGGGCGGTCGCGACCGCGCTCGGCGCCGACCTCGTCCTCGACCCAACCGCTGGTGACGGTGACGCCGGACTGGCGATCCGACGGCTGGGTGCCCCGGCAACGCTCCAGACCGACGCGCCGCGCAAGCGCCTGGTCGGTGGCTACCACGAGAAGTCAACCCAGTTCAACGACCTCGGCGTCGATGTCGCGATCGAGACGTCCGGCAACACCTACGCCCTCAACCAGGCGATCCGCGCGACCCGGTTCGGCGGCACGGTGGTTCTGGTCTCGTTCTACGGACGGGAAGCGCTCGGGGTGTACCTCGGCGACGAGTTCCACGTCAACCGGCTCCAGATGATCTCGGTCCGGGCCGAGAGCCTGCCGATGCGGGACGCGCCGGGCTGGAACCTGGCGCGGATGGTCGACGTCAGCCTCGACTGGCTGGCCACGGGCCGTCTCCGGACCGAGGGGATCGTCACCCCGATCGTCTCGTTCGAGGACAGCGCCGAAGCCTACCGGGAGATCGACGAGCACCCGGAGCGGTCGATCAAGCTCGGCATCCGCTTCCCCTGACGTTGCCGGGTCTCAATGAGCCGTCCGTCCGTAGGGACATGGCTTGCCTTGTCCGCGCCGCCAGGCGCCATACCGCGCAGCGGTCCCGGTGCCTCGCCAGCGACGTAGTTGAAACCAAACCATGTCGCTGGCGACCGCTGCTATCGCCCTGCGGGGCGATGGCCGCTGCGGCGGCCCGGGCGAGGCAAGCCCACGCCCCTACGATGATGGCCACCAGCGTGTCCAGTGATCCTCGTCAAAACGTCAAGGGGTCGCCTGCAACAGTCCGCTCAGGCGGCGTCCCAGAGCCTCCGGACGTGCTCGACCGCCGCTCGCAATGACTCGTCGAACGGCCCGACGATGCGGCACTCGATGCCGACCCAGCCGTCGTAGCCGATCTCCTTAAGCGCGGTGAAGCCCGGCCCGAAGTCGAAGTGCCCGTTGCCAGGCTGCTGCCGGTTGCTGTCGGCCACATGGACGTAGACGACCTCCTCGCCGGCGACCCGAATGCTGTTGGCGACGTCGACCTCCTCGATGTTGGCGTGGAAGAAATCGACCATCGTCGCGATGCCTGGACCGGCCGCCCGGGCGAACTGGGCGCCCTGCTCGACCCGATTTACGAGGTACGCCTCGTAGCGGTTGAGCGGCTCCAGGAACAACGGCACCCCGGCGGCCAGCGCGAGCGGTGCGAGTCGCGCCAGCTGGGTCGCGAAGAGCCCCGATTCCAGGTCCCGTCCGGACTGGAACGGTGAGAGATCCGGCAGGGCCGGCCCGCGACCGAACTGCGGCACCTCCAGCACACCCGCCGCCCCCAGCTCCGCGGCGATGGCGAGCCGCCGCCGGGTGATCTCGAACGAGCGCTCCCGAACGGCCGGGTCCGGGTCGAGCAGCTTCATCCCGCCCGCGATGTTGGCGGCCCGAACCGGCGACGCGAACATCGTCGCCCGCAGCTCATCGTCCGGCAGGTCGAGCGAACCGGCGGAGAGCTCGATCCCCTCGATCCCGGCCCGCTCCAGATACGCTAGCCGCTCCGCCAGCGATCTACCTGGCGTCATGTCTTCCCGCAACGCGATCCTCATCGTTTCGTCGTCCTCTCCATGAGACGCTCGTTGCTCGGTACGGCGCTCACTATTGCAAAGCCGGGAACCGACAGGCAACATACGCATTACCGTCCGACCGGTTCTCCACCGCAACCGTTCACCGGCCTTGGTGGACGGATGTCCCACAACTCACGATCTCGGGGCGACCATGTTTGGTCATCCGGGTGTTGGAGCAGCAAAGGAGCAGTTCCGAATGATCCGTCGGCAATCCATCGTCGGTACCATCGCCGCGATCGTCCTGTTGCTCGGCATGTCCCTCTACCCGGTCGCCTCATCGGCGCAGGGCTCGGTTGAATTGCTGATCTGGGACTAGTTCACCGGGCCCGAGAACGACGCCGTCAACGACATCTACGCAAAGTTTACCGATCAAACCGGGATCAAGATCCGGCGGGAATCGTTCGATACCGACCAGATGCGGCAAACCGTCAACACGGCGCTGTCCTCCGGCAGCGGGCCCGACATCATCTTCTACGACGCCGGCCCCGGCTACGCGGGCGTCCTCGCCAGTGCCGGCTTGCTCCTGCCGCTGGATGACATGGCGGCCCAGTACGGCTGGAAGGACAAGATCATCCCGACCGCCGTGCAGGGCGCCACGATCGACGGCAAGTTCTACGGCATGCCGCTCCAGATCGACCTGATCGGTAGCTACTACAACAAGACGATCTTCGCCAAGGAAGGCTTCATCCCGCCGACGACCGTCGACGAGCTGCTGACCTTCTGCAAGCAGGCGTCCGACAAGGGCTACATCCCGCTCGCCTTCGGCAACAACCCCGGCTGGCAGGGCTTCCACCAGTTCTCGATGCTCGCCAACGACATGCTCGGCCCCGAGGCCCTCGGCCAGCTGCTGATGAACAACCAGGGCACGTGGAACAGCCCGCAGATCACCACGGCCATCAAAACGTTCTTCGTCGACATGCAGAACGCCGGCTGCTTCAACCCCGACCCCAACGCCCTGACCTACGATGACGCCAACGCGCTGTTCTACAACGGCGACGCGCTGATGACTCCGACCGGCTCGTGGCTGGTCGGCGACATCGCCGAGAACATGCCGGACGACGAGGTCGGCATGATCCCGTTCCCGACGCCGACCGGCGCCCAGGGCCAGTACTGGCCATCCGGGATCGGCTCGGCCTTCTTCGTCTCGGCGGCTAGCAAGCACCAGACCGAGGCCGGGCAGTTCATCGACTACCTGTTCTCACCGGCCGTCGCCCAGCGCTGGGTCGGCGAGGCCAACTTCTTCCTGCCAATGGACGTGGACACGTCCTCGCTTCAGCTCACGCCTCTGTTCCAGTCCATCCTCGACGTCCTGTCGTCCGCTTCCGCCGGGCAGACAACGCTCGGCTACAACGTCGACGTCCTCGCCCCGGCGGCGTTCAACGACACGCTCCAGAACGGGCTTCAGGCCGTCCTCCTTGGAGATCTGAAACCAGAGGAACTCGCGGCCAATCTGCAGACGACCTGGGAGCAATCCCGGACCTGAGGCTGAGGGGCGTCGATCCGAGGGACGGGCAGGGTGCAGCGGCGCCTCATCCTGCTCGTCCCATCGCCGGGGGCGGTCACCATGGCGCAACTTGCGGCTGGCACCCAGGCCGGCACTACCTACCGCGCGCGACGGCACTGGGCCCGGTATCGCGCCGGCTATCTCTTCCTTGCCCCGTCGGCGATCCTCTACGCCCTGTTCATGATCTACCCGTTCTTCCAGTCGATCTATCTCAGCTTCAACGACTGGAACGGCGTCGGGGCGATCGGGGACTACGTCGGGCTGCGGAACTACCGGGCGCTGATCCACGACGACCTGCTCTGGCGATCGCTGGGCCACAACGCCATCTGGGTCGTGATCGGGACGATCGGTCCGCTGGTCCTCGGGCTGCTTCTGGCGATGCTGCTCTGGCGCCAGCCCAAGGGCTTCACGCTCTTCCGGACGGTCTACTTCCTGCCGCAGGTCCTCTCGCCCGTCATCATCGCCATCGTCTGGGGCTGGGTCTACAACCCCGTCTTCGGTCTGCTCAACCAGGGGCTGGACGCCGTCGGGCTGGAGGGGCTCTCTCGCGGCTGGCTGGGCGACTCCAGCACCGCGCTCTACGCCGTGCTGGCCGCCGCGATCTGGGCGGAGACGGGTTTCGTCTTCGTCGTCTTCCTCGCCGGGCTCCAGACCGTCAGCAAGGACCTGCTCGAGGCGGCGACGCTGGACGGCGCCAACGCCTGGCAGCGGCTCAAGGACGTCACGATTCCCCAGCTCGCCAACGTCATTACGGTCATCACCGCCCTCCTCCTGATCGGCGGGTTCAGCGTCTTCGACATCATCTTCGTCATGACCCAGGGCGGGCCAAATCATTCGACCGAAGTCATCGCGACCTACACCTACACCGAGGCCTTCACTCAGAACCACGCCGGTTACTCCGCCACGCTCTCGCTGGTCCTGACCGTGATCTCCCTGATCGCGTCGGTCGTCTTCATCCGATTCCGCGAACGAGGAGCCGAGTAGCCGATGGCCACTACCGCCGCGACCCCGGACCAGTCGACGATCCGGCCGGTCAGCCGCCGCAGCCGGTTCCGGCCGGCCTCCGGCATCGCGCAGTACGGTGTGCTGCTCGTCTTCCTGCTGATCTTCCTGATCCCGTTCGTCTGGATCTGGTCGTCCGCCTTCAAGACCTCTCGCGAGATCTCACGTGATCCCTTCGGTCTGCCATCGGCGCTGCGCTGGGACAACCTGCAGGAGGCCTGGACCACCGGTCAGTTCGACCGCTACATAGGCAACACGGTCATCTACTGTGCGGCGATCGTGACCGGCGTGGTCGTGCTGTCCTGCATGGCGGGCTACGCGCTGGCGCTGCTGCCGCTGCCCGGCCGCGGGCCGATCCTGACCATCTTCCTGCTCGGGTTGATGGTGCCGTTCCAGTCGGTGATGATCCCGATCTACTACTTCCTCCAGGACCTCCACCTGCTCGGGACCTACTGGGCGTTCATCATTCCTGGCATCGCCCTTCGGCTGTCGTTCGGGATCTTCCTGATGCGGGGGTTCTTCCGCGGGCTGCCCCCCGAACTCGCGGACGCCGCCCGGCTGGACGGCGCCAACGAGTGGCAGACCTTCCGCCAAGTCATGCTGCCGCTGTCGGTGCCCGGCATCGCGACGCTGGTCGTCCTCCAGTTCATCAACACCTGGAACGCCTTCCTGATGCCGCTGGTCTTCGTCCAGCGCGACGAGCTCCGGCCGGTCGCCCTCGGCACCCTGTTCTTCTTCGGCCGCTTCACCGCCGACCGGGGCCTGATCGCGGCTGGCGTCACGATCTCGATGCTGCCAATGATCGTGATCTTCCTGCTGCTCCAGCGCCGCTTCATCGAGGGCATCACCGCCGGCGCCCTCAAGTCGTAGCCGCCGCTGCAGCAGCCGGCGCTCAACGTCGGGGCGTGGGCTCTCGCTTCGCTGGCCCCGCCCGGCCGCCGCAGCGGCCGGCTCAACGCAGGGCGATAGCGGTGCCCGGCTACCGACTTGTCACAAGGGAACCCCGGCGGCGGCAAGACCTCGGGACAGCTGTGCGGTATGGCGGGGCCAGCGAAGCGAGAGCCCGCGCCACTACGATGGTGTTACCGGGAGAGGGCACCAGCGTTGGCGATCGCCCAAACCAGTGTGTCGTGGATGACAGGGCCGAACGCGGCGGAGAGGAGCTCGCCGTGAGCCTGATCGATGTGCCGGTTGAGAGCGAACGCAAAGACCAGCGGCTCCGTCCCGCCGAGCATCGCACCGACGAAACCGACTCCGAGCAGCGGTGGCGGGGCGACGTAGCCGCTCTTGCGTAGACAGGTCAACCCAGTCCAGGTCGTCCCCTGATCCCGGTTCTCGCTCTCCAGGATGTCCCGAAACGTTGCCGAAACCAGCAGGTCGTTCAACAGCCCGCCCCACAGGGCGAACCGGTAGAACCGCACCATGTCCGCCGCGGTCGTTCGGCAGACGTTCGGTTCGAACCCCGGATCAGCTTCCGCCCGCGCGTAAAGACCGCGAAGGTCGGAGTCAACGACGGTCGATTCCAACCCCGCCGCCCGGATCACGTCATCGACAGCGCCATCCGGCAGCCAGTCGATAACCATCTGGGTCGCGGTGTTGTCACTCTGCCCCATCATCGCGATGAGAAGATCACGGGCGCTAATCTCGCGGCCGTCCGGCAGGTCTTCCAGCACCGCGCTGTGCGGGAGGCGGTCCGAAGCCGCGATTCGAAACGGCTGCTCCCAGATCGCCTCACCCCGCTCGACCGCCCGGGCGAAGGCGGCCAGCAGGAAGACCTTGAAGACGCTGCCCATCTCAAGGACGCGGTGCTCGTTCAGCGCGATCAGCGGCCGGCGCTCCGCCTCGCTCGCGCCGAGCTCGACCAGCACGCCGACATCCGGGCCCAGCTCCCGCCATCGCCGCAAGAGCGCTTCTCCGACGGACAGGGATTGGCTCCGAGCGTCGGAATACATCAGTCTGCCGCGCTGACTCGCACCAGTTCCCGGTGGCCCGTGACGATGTCCGCGTGCTCGGCACGGATTACATGGCGTCGCCGTCGCAGGGAAGTAACCCGCCGGATCCGCGAACGCCTGCCCTCCATGTTGAATTGCAACAGTTCCTCTTGACTCCCAACCGAGTTGGAGAGCGCATCCAGCACTGGACCATGCACGATGTCATGAGGGTCGCCATTCGGACCCGTCCATCGGAGGAGGAGCGCATCGGGATAGACTGGCCGATTGAGCTCGATCAGTTCAGCTGCAGCTCGTAACGCCGCAACCCCGTCGTCGAACTCCTCGATGAGGTTTCTCGATTCGATATCCCAGAGCGAGTAGAAGCTGGTCATGTACCCTCCTGTTCCGCGCTTATGTCGATGATAGCAGTCACGCACGACAGCATCTCGTTGGCGCTTCCCCACAGCGTCCAATGGCCCTGTGTGCCACCCGTTCGTTTCGCTTCGACTCGCTGCTCAGGTCCAATCTCCATCACCGCTGCATACGTGCCGAGGTGTGCGCTTCTGCCGACATGCGCCTCCGCATTCTCGATGGTATCGAAAACGGAGATCCCCCTCCAGCGCTCTTTGGCTTCCGGCGTCAGGGACCTCCTCGGCTCCCGGCCCAGCTCTTCGAAAGGACACGAAGTCCGCCACGGTCGGGAATTGGGTCGGAGGGATGCAATGGAAGCGTAGCCGCGGCAAGGTCATGTCTTGATTCCCACAGTCATCAGACAGGTGACCTTGTGTATCCGCTCCGCCACCAACTCGGCGATGTGGACCACCCTGATCGGTCGCTTTCCGGCGTCGACGCCGTCCCGGAAGTGCATGATGCAACCCTGGTCGTCGGTCACGAGGACGCGGGCGCCGGTACGCACTGCGGCGTCCAGTTTCCGGTCCATTAGCTGCTCGGCGACCTCCGGGTACTCGAAGCTGAACGACCCGCCGAACCTGCAGCAGAGCGTGCTCTCCCTCAACTCCTCGACCTGGAAGCCCATTACGTCGGCCAGCAGCCGACGGGGCTCACCGGCTAAGTCAAGGGCGTTAAGTCCCTGGCAGGAGTCGTGGTAGGTGACGCGCCCATCCGGGACCAGCGCCGACGGCCCGGCAGTCAGGCTCCCGTCCGGCAGCTTCGCGACCTCCTCGAGGAAGGACGGGAAGTCCGTCACGGGCCGCGCGAGCCGCTCGGCCCGTGGCAGCCAAACCGGGTCGTCGCGGAACAGATGCGCGTAGTCCTGCGCGATCCTCGCGACGCACGAGGCGCTACCCGAGACGATGTGGTCGGCCCGGGTTCGCTCCAGCGCCCGGATCGTCTGGCGGGCCATCCGCTTCGCGCTCACGTCGTCGCCGGAGTTACTGGCCGGCAACCCGCAGCAGTTCAAGCCCGCCGGCAGTACGACCCGGACGCTGAGACGCCTGTCCACGTTCTACTATGGGCCAACCAATCGGTCCTACGTGCCCGCGGCCGCGCCGGGAGGCAATGGATGCGCGGAAGAACCGCAGAGACACACCATCGAAGGAGTCATCATGAACACTGTCGAGCAGCACGCCCTGCCCGTTTACGACCATCGTCAAGGAACCGGGCCGACGCTGGTCTTCCTGCACTATTGGGGCGGCTCGGCCCGCACCTGGGACCTTGTCGCCGACCGGCTCGCCGGCCACGACGCCCTCATGGTCGACTTCCGGGGCTGGAGCCGTTCCAGTGGCCTGCCAGGCCCCTACACGCTGCGGCAGCTCGCCGATGACACGCTCGCGGTGATCGCCGACGCTGGCGTCACCGACTATGTCCTCGTGGGCCACTCGATGGGAGGCAAGGTCGCGCAGCTGATCGCCGCAACCCAGCCCGTCGGCCTCCGCGCGCTTGTCCTGGTCGGCTCAGGTCCAGCCAAACCGGCGGTTGAGATCACCCCGGATTACCAGGAAGGACTGTCGCACGCATACGACAGTGACGAGTCGACGGCGGCAGCGCGCGACCACATCCTGACCGCGACGTCCCTTTCTGACGACCTCAAGGCGCAGATCGCGGCGGACTCCCGTGCAAGTGCCGATGCCGCCCGCACGGAATGGCCGCTGCACGGCATCGCTGAGGACATCTCGGCGCACACGCAGATGGTGAACGTCCCGGCACTGGTGGTGGCCGGTGAGAACGACCGCGTCGAGCCCGCTGACGTTCTGCGCCACAACCTCATCCCCTACCTTTCCGATGTGGAGTTCACTCTGATACCGAGCACGGGGCATCTGATTCCCCTGGAGGCTGCTGCGGAACTGGCCGCCGCTGTCACTGCGTTCTTGCCACACGTCTGACCCGCGGAACGCGCAACCGCGCACTCGAACCGCGCTGCGCTGTTTGCCATCATGCGGTCGCGGTGCATAACCTTGCGCCGGTTTGCGCGATCTCGCACGGTCGTTTTCAGACGGACACACCCAACCGCCCCGTCCCGGGAGGTTTGGGCCCTCCCTGCGAGTAGATGTCGAGATCCAACGCTCAGCGGATTGGCAAAAGTCGTAGACGGGTGGAAGATCGAGGGATTGAGGAAAGTTTTAGTGAGCGTCTCGTCGCGGACACGCGCCCTGCGTGACCTGAAGGGTTCCGCTAGTAAACGTTCATGAGATCCTGCCAGGCCAGTATATGAGGCGGATCTCAACGAGACGGCGCGGAGCAATCACGTCAGCTCGTCGACGAAGACCACCACCCGGCCCGGTCCCTGGACACCGACCGTCAGCACGCGCTCGATGTCGGCCGTTCGGCTTGGCCCGCTCGCGCTGATCGCGTAGCCGCCGGCCGGACGGCTGGCGATGGAGCGCAAATCAGCGACGGCGGCGTCGAGACCGCCGAGGAGATGATCGACCGGCAGCCCGACGACCAGGGTACCGCTGAGCATCCCGACGCCGCGGTCGGCCAGGTCCGGTTCGGCCAGCAGGACCGACCCGGTCTCGGCGTAGGCAGCGTGGCCGAGGGTCAGCGCCAGCGGCACGTCGAGAACCGAACCGAGGCGGGATCGGCGGCGATCGTCACCGTCAGGAGTGCACCGATGGTATCGAGCAGATCCGGAGCCCAGCGGCGCACCTCGCTGGAAACGGTGATCCACACCAGGTCCACCGCTGACGCCTCCTCGTGGACCACCAACGCGGCGGCCTCGGCGTCCGCGACTCCCTCAGCACGAACGCCAAGCGGGCGGACCCGTTCGATGAACTGGTCCAGGAGCGACGCGCCATCGGTCACGCGGTGCGATCTCCTGCCGCGGCACTCATAGGTCGGACGCGGATCAGCGGCTGGCCGTACTCGACGGGCTGGCCATCCTCGACCAGGTAGCCAAGGATCTCGACCGGCTCCGACGTCACGACATCGTATGGTTCCCCGAGCACGGTGACCGTCGCAACCGTAACGCCAGCCACCAGCTCGTCACCCACCGTCGCGATGGGCATCCTGCCAGGCACGGCCCCGCGGTGGAAGTAGCCGAGCACCGGCGCGTCGATCGAGTGAACTGGCACCACCCGTGAGGCGCCCAGCTCGCCGCCCCCTTCCCGTGGTGGCGCGTCCCGTTCCGCGGCCGATGCTCCCGCGACCGAGCTGTTCACGGCAGCGTCGCTCAGGGCTGAGCGGGCCATGTCGAGCAACCCGGCCGCGGCTCGGGCGACTGGTGATTCGCCCGGATCACCGGTCGCGAATTGCGCCCCAAGCCGTCCCTCCAGCCAGCCAAGCGCCGTCCGGTAGCACCGGCCTGCGGCGGCCGCCTCCGCCAGCGAGACGCTCTTGAACTGGACGGTCGTCCCGGGCCGCAGCTGGGCGGCGAGGTCGAGGTCAGCATCGATCACGCCGGCGATCTTGGCGTAGCCCCCGACCGTTCCGCGACCCGCCAGCAGGATGATCGGCTGACCATCGGCCGGGACCTGCACGGTTCCGGTCACCATTGCCTCCGAGACGAGGTCACTCGCACCGAGAACCCGAAGCGGGGCTCCGGAGAGTCGCACGCCCATGTGGCTGGACTGTGACGAGACGGTGTACGGCTCGGCGAGGAAGCGCGGCAGGTCATCCGGTGCCAGGAGATCGTCATGCGGCCCGGCGATTACCCGCAGCGTCGTCTCGCTCTCACCCCCACGGGGCCGAGGCCCCACCACGACGTTCCGCAACCGCCGCTCGACCGGCAGACGCCCGATCGACAGTCGACTTCCGGCTCGGAGAGCCCCGCCGTCCAATCCGCCGAAGCCGGCCGTCAGATCGGTTGAGCGACTACCGAGCACCAGCGGCACGTCGATCCCACCCGCGACGGCCAGGTAGCCACGGAGACCCGCCGGTTCCGCCAGTGCCGGTGAGAAGGTCAGCGTGCCACCCGCCGGTACCTCGAACGGCTCCCAGTGCGGGGCAGCCCGCCCATCGACCATGGCTCCGAGCCGCGCACCGGTCAGGGCGACGGTGATCGCTCGGCTGGGTCGCAGGGCCGGACCGACCAGGGTCATCTCGAGGACGGCGGCTTCGGGCGGATTGCCGACCAGCCGGTTGGCCGCGAGGTACGCGGATCGATCCTGCGCACCGCCGGGTGAGACGCCCTGTGCCCCACGCCCGGGTCGGCCACCATCCTGCACCGTAGTGAGCAGGCCAGAACTGACGACATCGAAATGGCCCTGGGACGAACCGCGCGAGACCAGCCGCTCGGCTGACCGGAACCGAGCGACCTCGTCAGGAGCAGTCAACACGACCTCGGGCTGGTACCGCCCGCTCCGGACCTGTCTGGTGATCTCCTCGTGCTCGGCCAACTCGACAGCCCGGAAGACGACCTGGTCGCCAGGTTCAAGCAACGCGGCCGGCTTGCGCTCGACCTGGAAGAGCGGGACGGCAGTCCGGCCGATCAGCCGCCAGCCACCGGGCGTCGCCTGTGGGTAGACCGCTGTCTGCTGGCCACCGATCGCGACCGAGCCGGGCGGAACCCGGGAACGCGGCGAGGCGAGTCGCGGCGTGGCCAGCCGTGGCGGCAAGCCATGCAGGTAGGCGTAGCCAGGCGAGAAGCCAAGGAACGCGACCCGGTAGTCCGTTCCCTCCGAGTGAGCCGCGATGACCTCGGCGGGCGTGAGGCCGGTGTGGACCGCCACATCAGCGAGGTCCGGGCCAGACTCGCCGCCGTAGCTGACCGGGAGCGTGACGACCCGTTGGACGGCCACTGCCGGTGCGTCGCCAAGCGGGAGACACCGGTGAACCGCCTGCTCCAGTTCGGGAAAGGCGATCCGGTCCGGGTCGTACTCGACAAGGACAGAACGGTAGGCCGGAACGACGTCCCGCGCGATCGAGCCGAGCATGACGTCGACGTCGCGCGCCAGTCCAAGCGTCAATTCGCTCGTCGAGAGGTCGGGCGGCGAGGGCCGGAAAGAACCGTCGGAGGCGAAGTCGCCGAGTTCGACAAGAGCGGCCCGGTCGCCGAGTGGCCGGATGCGCAACTCGCGCCCGCGAAGCACTCGCTCATCGCCGGCTCGCCCCGCCGCCTCACTCATGCGTCGAGCGCCGCGATCGTCACGCCGGCGTCCTCGAGGGACTGCCGGACGGCCCGCATGATCTCGACGGCACCGGGCGTATCCGAGTGGACGCAGATCGACCGGACCGGCACGGTCAGATCGTCGCCATCGACGGTGGGCAAGGTCCCGGTCCGAACGAGGGTCAGCATCCGTCGAGCGGCGGCTTCGGGATCGGTGATCAACGCGTCGGGCCGGGTACGGGCGGTCAGGCGGCCGTTGGCGTGGTAGGTCCGGTCGGCGAACGCCTCGACGGCGAACGGTTGCCCGATGGCATCGGACGCCGTCTGCAACGCGCCCGGGTTGGCCAGGATGATCAGCCCCGGATCGAAGGCGTGGACGGCGGCGACGATCGCCTCGGCCGTCGTCGCGTCGTGGGCCGCGACGTTGGAGAGCGCCCCGTGCGCTTTCACGTGCTGGAGGGGGACGCCATTGGCCCGGCAGATCCCCGCGACGGCCGAGAGCTGGTAGAGCGTGTCCGTCCGGACCTCTTCGGCCGAACTCTGGACCACCCGCCGGCCGAACCCGACCAGATCGGGGTAGCCGGGGTGGGCTCCGACGCGCACCCCGAGGTCCCTGGCCCGGCGGATCGCTCGTTCGATGCTGCGCGGATCGCCGCCGTGGAATCCGCAAGCGACGTTAGCTGAGGTAATGACCTCGAAGAGGTCGTCATCGGCGCCGATCGTGTAGGCGCCGAAACTCTCCCCCAGATCGCTGTTCAAATCGACGATCATGCCCATGCCCCCGCCGCCGTCATCGACCGGTTCGACGTGGGTGATGGTACGGCATGGACGTTCGGCGTCGGGGCTACCCGCCGGTCGACGACCCGAACTCGTGGGCCGAGTCCCGAATCAGATCCTCCTCTGGCGGCGCCCCAGCGATCGAACGAAAGATGAACCAGCCGACCGCGAAACCAATCGCGAGCATCGCATACCGCTTCATGTCCATCGAACCCCCAGATTGGTCCCGGTTCGGGACGCCGCCGGAAAAACGGACACTGGCCAGCGCCGAACTGGCCAGTGAACGGTGCGAATCGATTACTTCTTGTTGTTCATGAGCTTGCCATAGAGACCGAACAGCAGGAAGGTCGGCGGCCACTGTCCAACGAAGATGGCCCAGTTGGCGTTGCCACGTAGCCGAAGGAACGCGGACATGCCAATGGATGCCAGGGCCGCCCAGTACCAGGTGCTCTCGGGAACGCTGTCAGTGATTCGGATCGCCTGGTCGGAACTCTGATTCTTGGCCATGATTTCCTGTCCTCTGCCACCGTGATCGCTCGCGGCTAGCTGCTAGGCGCCCGCTTTGGGCGGTCCGTGTATACCCACCCGCGAGCCTTCTCGTCAGCCTGGGTGATGTCCCCCCCGCGCAGTACACGTGCCGTGGACGAAATGACCCGGCAGGTACGCCGGATAGGCCAACCTGTCATAATGGAGCGAGCGTTGTCGCACATTGGCTTCCCCTTGTCCGCTTGCGGTCACAGGTCCTCATTTTTTGGAAACGAAACCACCATGGCTATGCCTCCGACTACGACCGATCCACGGATCGAGGCCGCTCCCGTGTCTGCCACGACGACGATCCGACGGCGGCCCGTACCGCTCTCGTCGCGCCGGACTGGTCTCTACGATCTAAGCCTGGCGGACCTCACTGGGCGGCTGACCGCGCTTGGGCAGCCAGCCTACCGGGCCCGGCAGATCTACACCGGCGCCTACCGGCAGCTCGCTGACTCCTATGAAGCGATGACTGGCCTGCCGAAGGCGCTCAGGCCGACGCTGGCGGCGGACCTGCCGCTGCGGCTGCTCCAGCCGGTCGAACTCCACGAGGCGGATGGCGGCGACACGGTCAAGGCGTTGTTCCGGACCGACGATGGCGAGCTCTTCGAGACCGTCCTGATGCTCTACCCCGACCGGGCGACGGTCTGCATCTCCTGCCAGGTCGGCTGCGCGGTGGGTTGCGCCTTCTGCGCGACCGGGATCGGCGGGCTGATGCGGAACCTGACGGCCGGCGAGATGGTCGAGCAGGTCGTCTGGGCTGTCCGCGAAGCGAAGGCGCGCGGCCGCCAGCTGACCAATCTGGTCATGATGGGGATGGGCGAGCCGCTCCAGAACTACCGCGCGACGATGGCCTTCATCGGGATCATCAACGACGCCGCCGGGCTCGGCTTCGGCGCCCGCCGCATCACGATCTCGACGTCGGGCATCCTGCCCCGAATCCGGGCCCTGGCCGACGAGCCGTACCAGGTCAACCTCGCCGTCTCGCTCCACGCCCCAAACGACGAGCTCCGTGACCGGCTCGTCCCCCACAACACCCGCTACCCGGTCGCCGACCTGATGGCGGCGTGCCGGGAGTACACCGACAAGACGCACCGACGGATCTCGTTCGAGTACGCGCTGATGGCCGGGATCAACGACGGCGACGAGATCGCGACCGAGCTGGCTCACCTGCTCCGGCGCAGCGGCGTGCTCTGCCACGTCAACATCATCCCGTTCAACAAGGTCGAGATCCTCGATTTCGAGCGCCCGACGACGGCCCAGATCGATCGGTTCGCCCAGGTCCTGACCGAGAACGGCATCGCGACCACGGTCCGCTACTCGCGTGGCCTCGACATCAACGCCGCCTGCGGCCAGCTCCGGGCCGAGCACGAGGGGCTGATCCCGGTTGGCTCCATGACGACGCGGAAGGCGGCGGTAGCGTCCAGCTCAGCCAATCCGAACGGTGAGCCCGTCGTAGGCGAGGTTGACGCCGTCGGGTAGCTGGGCATCCACCACGGCATGGCCGATCTCATGGCTGAGATGGGTCAGCCAGGTCTGCCGGGGACCGACGCGGTCGATGACGGCCAATGCCTCGTCGATACTCAGGTGGGTCGGGTGTGGGCGCTCGCGCAGGGCGTTGAGAACCAGCGTGTCCGTGCCCGCCAGCAACGCCATCGTGTCGTCTCCGATCTGCTTGGCGTCGGTGACGTACGACAGCGGGCCGATCCGGAAGCCAAGGATCGGCAGCCGTCCATGCTGGACCGGCAGCGAGATGATGGATCTGCCGAATGGCTGAAACGAGCCGTCGACGGTCGTCAGGTCCAGATCTGGCTTGCCACCCCAGAACCCGAGCCAGGGGGCGAACGCGTAGCTGAACCGTTCGCGGATCATCTCGGCCGCGACGTCGTTGGCGAAGGCGGGTATCCGGGTCGCCTGCAACTCGTTGAACCGGCGCATATCGTCCAGCCCGGCGGTGTGGTCGGCGTGGCCATGGGTGTAGAGGACGGCGTCGACGTGATGGAGGTCGTTCGCCAGCGCCTGGACGCGCAACTCGGGGCCGGTGTCGATCAGGTACGTGCGATCGTCGGCGACGTCCCGAACGACCGCCGAGGTCCGCAGACGCTTGTCCCGGGGGTCCGTCGACAGGCAGACTCCGCAGGTGCAGCCGATCATGGGAACCCCGTTGGACGTTCCGGTCCCGAGGAAGGTCAACTCGATCGTCGTCATGTCATCCCTGGTCCGCTTGCCATGGTGGTATCCGGCACCGGCCCGGTGCTGAAATCGCCCCCGAGAGTATAGCGACGCCCGCTCCATCGAGACGCTCGAGAGAAGGCTCGTTCCAGCGTGACCGGGCCGAGACGACGAAGCTGGACCATCCCGGGAGGAACCCAGTGGGGAGCCGGTCGACCGGGCCTACGCGGGATCGTCCCGTCCCGTGGCCGGTGGGGTAACCCGGCGCCAGGGAGACAACCCCCACGCGGCAACGACGGCCCAGACGATCTGGATGAGGACGAATCCCCACTGATGCTCGACCCAGGCAACGAAGGTCAGCACGACTGACCCGATCAGGTTGAGCCAGAGGTAGGAGGCCGCGTGCGACGACGTCCGCCCGGTCTGGAGCAGCGCGAACGGAACGAGGATCACGATCGCACCGATGAACTCCAGGATGAGAATCATGGCGCGCGGCTGGTGGCATCGGCCGGCGGAGATCGGTCCTGGGCGGCACGGGCGCGAAGCCCCCAGAGCGAGACCAGACACCAGACACCTTCCAGCAGTACGAACCCCCAGTTCTGGCTGACGACAGCGGTCACCGCCAGGACACCGGAGCCGAGCGCGTTCGGAAGGAGATAGGCGTAAGACCGCTCATCGAGAAGCTCGAACTGCGCCGCGAGAAAACCGGCCAGGACCAGGAGCGCACCGACGACCTGCACGATGTCCCACATTTACTCCTCGACACCTCCCCGTCGCCAGGAGCGCCACGACGACTCAGAACCATATGGTATCAAGCGTCATTGGCACGCGAATGGACCCCGTCGTGTGACCACCTTGGCACGTTACCGGTCAGCCCTGCTACCGTCAGCGCTGACCGCGTCCTGTGCCCGCCTCGCCCTTCGTGCCGGGAGTCCGCGTTGCTCGCGTCTGACACTTCTTCTGGGACGTCATCCGCAACCTCCATGGTGTCGGTATACCAGGAACGTCATGATCGCTCGGTCCAGGAGGTCCAGTCCCTCACCGGGCGCTGGAACGTCGTCGCCAACGGTCGGTTGGTCGCCTTCGCCCTCGCGGCCCTCCTGCTGATCTGGGGTCTCGTCGCCACGTCCTGGGTGACGGTCGGCATCGGTCTCGCCCTCGCCGTCGTCTTCCTCGTTCTCGTCCAGCAGCACCGCTCGCTGGGTGCGGTGCGGACCCGGGCGCTGCTGCTTGCCGAGATCAACCGGGAGGGCATCGCCCGGGTCCGGCGCGACTGGGACGCCCTACCGCTCCACGACGATCAGCCAGCGGCCCCCGGCCACCCCTACGACGGCGACCTCGACATCACCGGCCGGGCGTCGCTGCTTCACCTGCTCGACACGACGACCTCGACCCTGGGCCGCTCCTGGTTGCGCCAGTGGCTGCTCACATCGACGCCGCTTCCGACCACGCTCCTGCGTCAGGAGGCCGTCACTGAACTCGCGCCACAGCTTGACCTCCGGCAGGACTTCGCCCGGTTCGGCCGCCAGCGCCGACCGGCTGGCGCACCCGACCAGTTCCTTGGTTGGGCAGAGGGGTCGCGCTGGCTGGATAGCCGGCGGTGGCTGCCGTGGTACGCCCGGCTCAGCGCCACGGTCTTCGTCGTCGGAATCGTCCTGCAGGCGGTCGGCGTCACTCCGCTGCCGATCTGGCTACTGCCCCTGATCCTCAACCTCGCCATCTCCGCCTTCGTCTCCGGCCCGGCTCACGACATCATTGGCCGGGTTGGCAGCCAGCAGGGCGCCCTCCAGCGCTACGGTGCCCAGCTCGGCGCGATCGCGGGCTGGTCGGTCAGGAGCGACTTACTCCTTGGTATCCAGCGGCGGCTCGCCGCGACCGGCGTCGTCGCACCGCGCGCATTGCGGCAACTGGATCGAATCCTGTCCTGGACGATCCCGCGCGGCTCCCTGATCTACGTCCCGGCCCAGGCGGCCGTGCTATGGGATGTCCACCTGCTCGACTCACTCGAACGCTGGCAGCGGCGCAACGGTGCGCAGGCCCGGAGCTGGCTGGACGCCGTAGCCGAGACCGAGGCCGTCTGCGCGCTGGCCGGGCTGGCCGGCGACAACCCGGACTGGGTGCTGCCCGACATCGATCCGGCGTTCCGGGCAATCGAGTCCCATCGGCTGGGTCACCCCCTGATCCCCGAGACGCTTCGGGTTGACAACGACGTCACCGTCGGGCCAGATGGAACGTTCCTGCTCGTGACTGGCAGCAACATGTCCGGAAAGAGCACACTCCTCCGCTCGATTGGCGTCAACGCCGTCCTGGCCGGAGCCGGTGGGCCGGTCTGCGCCGCCGCGCTGCGGATGCCGCCGGTCGAGCTCTGGACCAGCGTCCGGGTCTCCGACTCGCTCGCCGCCGGTGTCTCGTTCTTCATGGCCGAGCTGCTTCGGCTCAAGGCCGTCGTCGACGCCGCCACGACCCACGCGGGCGGGCAGCGGGACCGGGCGTTCCTCTACCTGCTCGACGAGATCCTCCAGGGAACCAATTCCCGTGAGCGCCGGATCGCCGCTCGCCGCATCGTTGGGCGACTCGTTGCCTCCGGCGCGATCGGCGCGGTCACGACCCACGATCTCGACCTGGCCGAGAACCCGTCGCTGGCCCGCGCCGCCATCCCGGTTCACTTCCGGGAGGATGTGGAGCAGGGGCCGAACGGTGCCGAGATGCGGTTCGACCATCTCATGCGGGAGGGGATCGCGACCTCGACCAACGCCCTGGCCCTGATGGAAGCGATTGGCCTGGCGCTACCGGACCCGGACGAGGCCGGCAGCCTGGCTACCAGCGACGTGGGCGACCGCGATCAGCGCCCCGGCAGTGAGGCGAGCACGTCGGACAGGCGCCGGGTCGCCCAGTCGTAGGCGGCGGCATCGTCGGCCCGGGCGTAGAACCGCAGAGCGTCCATCCCGATCGCCACCTGGTAGCAGGACAGCCGCTCGTCAGCCTTCGGGCCAGAAACCCTCGCTGGTCGCAGCCGCGCTCGCAGATCCAGATCGTCAGTGAAGAATCCGAGCCAGGCGACGTCCCACAGAAAGTCACCGAACCTGGCATTGCTCCAGTCGAGCACGGCGGTGATGCGCCCGTCCTCGACGAGCACGTTGCTGAAACCGAAGTCGCCGTGGACCAACCAGCGCCGCTCGGGGCAGTGTTCCAGCAACGAGCGCAGTGCGGTGTCGGCGCGGTCGAACAGATGCCAGTCCAGCCGGGAATAGGCCAGCTGCGATCGCCACCCGTGCCAGTACCCGGTTTGGCGCTCGTCGAACACGTGGACGATTGCCTCGCGCCAGCCGGCCTGGCCTCCGTTGCCGTCCGGGCCGATCGCGCCGAAACCGGTCGTCCTCGAGACGTCGACGCCGTGGATCGCGGCCATCACCCGGAGAAGTTCCGGCGCCAGCCGCTCGGCTGCCGCGGCTCCAAGCCGGTCGGCCATCTCGCCCGGCGCGAACGCGGACACGGCGTACTGCCAGCCCGCGCGCTCGGCGGTCATGAGCAGCTGTGGCACAGGAATGGTCGAGCCAGCGAGCAGTCCGGCAATGGCCTGATCGGCGGCGAAAGCGTCCGGAATGCCCTGGACCAGCCGAACGACGAGATCGCCGCCGCCGGAGCGCACGCGAAACGCGGTCGCTACGTTCTCGCCCCTCAAGGGATGGACGGATGACACCCGCCGACCGGTCAGCTCGCTGACGATAGCTCGCGCCAGGACATCGGGCGCGGCATCGACCGGCGATGGATCCATGGCTCATATTCCCCGGGATGACCGACAGATACTGGTCGGGCCGCCGTCAGGCCGGCTAATCGTCCTCCGACGCCAACCGGGCGAGGTTGCCGACTTCGCCGGGGAGCAAAGGACGCAGCAAAAGCACCCACTCTTCGTCGTTGCTCCGCCAGATGGTGAGCTGGTTCGCCTGCTGAGCGAGCGGGAGGATGGTTTCCAGGTTCGCCCCGGAGACGGTGTCGACGCGGGCACCGGGGAACGTCCCGGCGTAACCCTCGCCGCCGATCGCGTCGCTCAGCGCGATCCCAAAGTCAGAGAGCGGGGTCACCAATGGCCAGGCGACCGGGCCGGTCGGCGTGACGCCCTCGAGCGTCGACTGTTCGCCCGCGGCCGGCAGCTCATTCGCCGGGACCGCGACGATCTGGAGGTCGCTGAATTCATAGGAGGTCTCGGGCGCCGCGACCTGGCCGTTGGCCCGCAGACTGGGCGGGGTGGCGAGGAGGCTGAGGAACGGCTGGAGCCGGTCGCGAGCGGCGGCCAGCTCCGTGGTGTCGGCCGGATCGAGCTGGTCCAGACCGTAGGTCGTCGTCACGACGGTCCGGCCATCCGTCGTTACCGTGATGACCTGGTTCGGCAGGTCCGTCACGTTGGGGTTGATGTACTCGCGGTCGCTATCCGCCAGGCCGGCCGTTCGGGCGGCGTCGAGGATCGCGTCGATCCCCGTCCCGGTCAGCGTCGCCGCCTGGAGGCTCGGCAGCGCGGGCGGAGGGTAGATCAGGATCTGGACGCCCTGACTGATCTCCCGCCCGTCGTCGGTGAGCTGGTAGGTGGGAGTGAGCGTCAGGTTGGTTTCGGGAGCGACGAAGCCGCCGACGTACTCGACGCGGACGAGGATCTTCGGTTCGTTAGTGGGCGTTCCGCCCGCGGCGTCAGGGGTGGCGCCAGGAGTGGCGCCTGGCGTCGCACCGGGCTCGGGCGAGCCGATCGTGTCGGCTCGTACGCTCGAGCCTCGAACCCCAAACAGCGACAGGCCGGCAGCCGACACGGCGCCGGTGGCCAGCCCTCGGCGGCTGATCGAGCGATGGTCGGAGCGATCGTCGGGAGCCATGCCATGTCCTTCCTGGTGGTCGACGCGAAACGACGAGGCATCGGTGAAGACCATACCGAAGCTCGCGCCCCTCGTCTCTAAGACGCGCCAGGCATCGGCCGCGTTTCCGGAGCGCATCTTCCGGCCCAACAAGCCGGCGCTCAAGCAGGTTTCAGAGGAACTGCCCGGCCCTGCGACCGCCTCCTGCTCCCTTCTCCGGGCACCGGTGAGCCGAAGCCGCTCCAGCGGCTGAGCGATCCGGTGAGCCGGCGGGTGCCCTCTGGGCGTGGCTGGGATGGGGTCTGCTTCGCTATCAGGCAGGTGCCTTGTAACCCGTTCTAGCCAGTGAACAAGCGAACGGGCGCGAGGCAACCGCCTCACACCCGTGCCGGATGTCCGCTAGCCGTCGGCCGACTGGTCAGACTGGTGGGGCAACATCCGGATCGCTCCAGAACCCAGCCAGTGACATGATCAGCATGACGATCATGATGGCGATCAGCAATCCGGACCCGATCGTCCAGATCCAGACGGCGTACCCGAACCGCTTCTGGACATCGATCTCGCCATCACCGCTGCCATACCCGGAACCGTTTGCCATCATGACCTCTCCCGCCCGGCGCGGTCATCGCGGTCGGACCCGCTTCCGCGGTCCTTGGTCCCGGAGCCCAGGGACCATCTCCCCGTACTCTACGCAACGGACCGTCATGGCGTCTACACGTTCAGGTCCAAATGCCGGGCAATCGGCGGTTCGTGGTGGGACGACAGCGCAGCCACCGGGCTAGATCGAACTCTGGATGAGGGTTCGCAGGACCTGGATCAGGATCAGCGCGATGATCGGCGAGATGTCGATCACCCCCAGCGACGGCACGAACCGCCGGATCGGCCCGATGACCGGCTCGGTCGCGTTGAACAGGAACTTGCCGACGGCGGACGTCATGCCCGGGTCGAACCACGACGTCAGCGCGCGGCCGATGATGAGCAGGCTCATGGCCTGGAGAAGCAGCTGGAGGATATTCGCGAGTTGCAGGGGCATCCATTCGTCCTTCGACAGCGTGACGCGGCCGTGATGTGAGGAGTCGTCTCCCCGGCGAGGCGACTGGGCGCAGGACGGCCAGCCGGAACCATGGCTGGTCCCTTCGCGGCAGTATAGCGAACCGTCGTCTTGCCCGCCGCCGGTCAGGCAGCCGCGTTGGAGACACCGTACAATCGATATCTGACGGAAATGCGACCAAGACGTTACGAATCGTGTTCGCCGCGGACGGCGAATCGTCGGCCATGCAACCAGTCCCCAGGGGCAGTGGAGCGGATCGCGGACGACCGAACGTCGCGGACGGTCGGAATCGGGAACAGAGAGGCAGCCAGAATGGGCGAGCAGGACAGCGGCAACGGCCATCACCCATCGGGACAACCGACCAACCCCGCCCACATGACGGCCAACAGCCGGACCCTGTTCGAGGGACCGACCCGGGCGGCGGCCCGCTCCTATCTGAAGAACATCGGCTTCTCGACCGAGGACCTCCAGAAGCCGATCATCGGGATCGCCAACACCTGGACCGAGACGATGCCGTGCAACTTCGGGCTGCGCCGGCTGGCCAAGCACGTCAAGGATGGCGTGCGGGCGGCCGGCGGCACCCCGATGGAGTTCAACACCATCGCGATCTCGGACGGGATCACGATGGGGACCGAGGGGATGAAGACCTCGCTGGTCTCCCGTGAGGTCATCGCCGACTCCGTCGAGCTCGTCGGCCGCGGTCACATGTTCGACGCGATCATCGGCCTCGGCGCCTGCGACAAGACGCTGCCAGGTCTGTCGATGGCCGTCGCCCGGCTCAACGTGCCAAGCATCCTGCTCTACGGCGGCACGATCCTGCCGGGCCACTACCAGGGTCGGGAACTGACGGTCCAGTCCGTCTTCGAGGCGATCGGCGCCCACTCGGCCGGCAAGATCGACGATGCCGAGCTGCTCGCGATCGAGAACGCGGCCTGCCCGGGCGAGGGTGCCTGCGGCGGCCAGTTCACCGCCAACACGATGGCGATGGCGATGGAGTTCATCGGACTGGCGCCAATGGGGTCCGGCTCGACGCCGGCCGTCGACCCGGCCAAGAACGACGTCGGCCGCCGGGCCGGCGAGCTGATCATGGATCTCCTGCGGCGCGATGTCCGGCCGCGCGACATCCTCACCCGGCAGGCGTTCGAGAACGCGATCGCCGGCGTCGCCGCGTCGGGTGGCTCGACCAACGCCGTGCTCCACCTGATCGCGCTGGCCCGCGAGGTCGGCGTCCCACTCGACATGGACGACTTCGACGTCGTCTCGAAGCGCACGCCGCTGATCACCGACCTCAAGCCGGGCGGTCAGTTCGCCGCCGCCGATCTGCATGAGGCCGGCGGGATTGGCCTGGTCGCCCAGCGACTGGTCAATGCCGGACTCATGGACGGCTCCCTGCCGACGCCGAGCGGCCGGTCGATCGCCCAGGAGTCGGCCCTCGCCGTCGAGACGCCCGGCCAGGTCGTTGTCTACGACGTCGAGACGCCCATCAAGGCGGTCGGCGGGCTCCACATCCTGCGTGGCAATCTCGCTCCGGACGGGGCGGTGACCAAGCTGTTCGGCTACGAGCGCCGCTTCCACCGCGGCCCGGCTCGGGTCTTCGAGGGCGAGCACGCCTGCATGGAGGCCGTCACCCATCGCCGGATCGTCGAGGGCGACGTCGTCGTGATCCGCTACGAGGGGCCACGGGGCGGACCCGGCATGCAGGAGATGCTCGGCGTCACCTCCGCCCTGGTTGGTCAGGGGCTCGGCAACGACGTGGCCCTGATCACCGATGGCCGGTTCAGCGGTGCGACGCGTGGCCTGATGGTCGGCCACGTCGCTCCGGAGGCGCAGGTCGGCGGGCCGATCGCCGCGATCCACGAGGGGGACATGGTCGTGATCGACATCGACAACGGGTCGCTCTCGGTCGAGCTGAGCGACGACAAGATCGCCGCCCGGCTCGCCAGCTGGCAGACACCGCCGCGGCGCTACACGACCGGCGTCCTCGCCAAGTACGCCGCCCAGGTCTCGCAGGCCAACGAGGGAGCCATCACCCGACCGGTCTTCTAATCCGGGCCCCGCAACCTAAAAAAGGCCGGAACCAAGTGGGCGCTGCGCTTTTGCAGCGACCGCTTCGTCGTCTCGCTGCCATCTAACATCTCAGCGACCGGTCTCTAGAGAGTGTCATAAATTTTAAGCGGGCCGTAGACAGTCGTAGACGCAGGAGATGAAAAGGCCTCCGTAAGGTCGTCCCGAGCGACGTAACGGACGACAAAGGCGTCTTCGTACCTCCCTACGTGACGCCGAAGACGCCGATACCCCCAGCATAGGCCTACCTCGAGAAATCTATAACGCCCCATGTTGGACCCTATAGGTCGGCTCGCCGCGGGGTTGCTCGCCGAGTGGCCTGCTTCCTTCAGCGAAAGGTCGCTGATACGCCCATCGCCATATTTTCGACGGTTTTTTGGGTATACGGTTTACGACCTGCGAGCTCTGTCGCGTATGGTGGACTACGGTTCCGGTTCAATCCAAGTCGTGCCGGACGCGCGAACGCTACGCAATACCCCTGAAGAGCAGGCATTGAGCTCAGCACGACGGACACGAGAAGACCGGGTGTAGCACGCTCCATGCGGCATTTGACGCGTTAGGGCACCTGCCGCCACGCGAGCGACGCCTGCCAACGTTCAGGAACGGGTGCAGGGTGGAGAGGTGCGCTAGTCAATGCGGTGTAGGCGGCGATAGGCAACAAGCTGAACTTGGTCCGGTTGCCGTAAGCAAAGCAGGGATGAATGCTAATGTGCTAGCGGTGGGTAGTTTGGTGTTCGATCGCGCGGTCGACGCACTTTCTCAGGCTGACGAAGGATTACGACCGACCGCCCTATGCCGTGATCGGCTCGCCTTTCGTACCTTTCTTGGCTCATGCTTCGGAAACGGTTGTTCCTGCGGGTCGGAAGTCCAGAACTCGTTCTAAATTCAAAGTTTGGATGGATCGAAAGGGTGGAAGGCAGCACCGAAAGATGCTCGACCG
>JAABUS010003171.1_pt1 | contig 27612 bp, 30 predicted proteins | sample 5560161 | NCBI WGS metagenome assembly JAABUS01 (sample SAMN10711885, study PRJNA513376) | rock metagenome | isolation source: Antarctica rocks | place: Antarctica: Victoria Land, Trio Nunatak nord | collected 2016-01-04
TGTGTTTCTGATCTCTGTGCTAGGCTCGAAAGAATTGACGCCTTACACAGATGACACAGAAACTCGATGACATCACTTTTAGCTTGAATGCTCACTAGACTCAATTAGAGATAATCGAGATCGAGAATAGAGTCAAGAATAGATCGAGAATAAATTGAGAATAAAGTCAAGAATAAATTGAGAATAGAATCGAGAATAAATCAAGAATAGAGTCAAGAATAAATCAAGATCGTAACAGTACTAACATTGTTATCAGAATTCAGATCTATGAGAGTCAGAGTTCTTCAGAGAATAAAGAACAAATATGAGAACTATTCTTCAACATTATCATCAAGTTCTCAGACGAGAATCTAAGTCTATGAGAATCAAGACACTGAGTCTACGAGAAATTCTACTGTTGATTCTCAAAGACATTGAGTCTACGAGAATCTCTATCATCAATTCTCAGAAACTCTGAGTCTACAAGAATTCAAGTCACATACAAATCTTGATGTTTCATCAACGATAGAGATTCAAGTCACATACGATCTTCAAGAAATCTTGCATGAGTTGTATGTAATCTTGCTGATTTCATCAACAATGCTTGAACTTAGTCTTCTGAGTATATAAAGAAGAGTTCGCTTCTGTATTTCATAATTTAGTGTTAACTTTCTATACGAATAAATATTACTAAGCTACTATCAAATTTGATCGTATTATCTACGCGTATATTCTCTAGTATGACTGCGCGTTTCTCAAGCTACTCACAATTGTAACATATAAAAAAGCAAAGAGTGATCAATATTGTTGAGTCTTTTTCAGAAATTGTCATATCTTTCAAGATCACAAATTAACATCAAAGCACTTTCAAGAATCATTCATCACATCTGAGAAAACTTTATGACGTGTAGTATGATCAAGAAGAAAGATGATTAAGAACAAGTCATGCAAGTGAATTATGCTATCAGATCAAACTGAGAATTGATTGACAAATTTTAACTACAACAAGTATAAATGAACATTAAATATTTCACACAAATTGACACGTGAAATCTGAAAAGTAATATTCAAAATTAAGAAGCTCAGTAATCTTTTTAATTCTTTTAATACTCATATCTTAGAAATTAAGTGTTTTTAAATCAATGATCTAGCTAGTTTCACAGTCACAAGCTGATAAATAGAATTATTTATTGCATGCAACATCACAGCATACTTTCATGTAATGAATAAATAGCAGAAGTGAACAGAAGAATTAAACATTCTTTTCGCATAATTTTGTGCAACGATTAACGATTATTTTGTACTTCAGTTCATCTCTGTATAATTATTTCATTGTATTTGTAATAAACTTCTTAGTTAATCATGATGTTTGAAATCTATTAAAATGTGCTAGTTTTTAGAATAATTAACAATTAATTTAAAAGATAAGAATCAATCAGTCACAAGTCAACAGTGATACACGATTTGCATTGATCTTCAAACTTTAAGCTTAATGATGCTTGAAAGATCAAACTTGTTTTTAATTCTTTTTGCAACTCTCTTAGCAATTCTTTTTGCAACTCTTTTTACAGTCTCTTTTTTATTTAACTTACTTATCATGTTAATATCATTTTCTCAAAAGAGAACATTAAAATTGCAAGCAAGTATGAACAGTTTATTCAGTTTTATAAATATATCTTCAGAGAATCTTGACAATAATGAGCATGATAGTGCTTGATCTTCTTCTTCTAACATTACTTCTGTTGTGCTCATCAAACTGCAGTCATTACATAATAAATGATATATGTTATATGATCATGAGCAAGAATATCAACATATATTTCTGAATTGATGAAAGCAAACTCAATATGCAATGCAAGTAGAACGAAAAGTATTAGACTATCATCATTCAAAGTGAATCTCACAGTTATGAACAGATGAAATATGAAACAACTTCTATCAGACAGCTTTAGTTGAAAGCGAAAGACTTAAACTGTCAGAATCATGTTTAGATGATACAATCAATGAAGATCAAAGTTGATAATGCTTGATCTTTAAAGATAGCTATAACTGAATATTAAGAATATAGAAAAAGATGAGTACAAAAGCTTCTATTTAAGTAATATTCAGAGACTGCACTAAGCTTAAAGAAAATGTGTTTGTAACATGAGTAGAATGTAATGTAGAAAGAAAGATGATGTTGAACAAAAAGATGTTGAGAAAAGAAAATAGAAGCTGAGTCAGATCTGAGTCAGATCTTGACTAGAGATACTGACTAGCTCTAATCAATATGCAAAGTACTTGCTAGCGTTCATTGCAAATTGATTAAAGCTTCAGTCTTATTCAGTCTTGATACACTCATAACAGAATGCAAACTTAGAATCTACTGCAATTACATGCAGAACGACTGAGTCAAATGAATATCTATGATGAAATTCAGCAACAATTTCAATATCTTCTCAATCATCTCAATGATTTCTTTCTACTTCAATAAAGATTTTCACTCTTGAATAAGTTTCAATTCAGATACGACTGACTACAAAATCACTCATGAACGACTGAAAGCTAGAAAAGCAGATGATATTATCATTTGAATGAAAGAGTTACTGAGCTTTGATCATCAACAATTGAAAAAGACGAAGCTGATCATCAAAGCACAGATCAATAAACATAAATGAGACGTCATTTATGAGATAGATGACTGAGTTTGACTATTCTTCAGAAACATCAAAATTACAAGATCATGCAAAGATTTGAAAGATAAACAACTAAAATCATATCAGATCACTGTCAAAGCGAGAATCTTCTATCATCTTCATTTATCAGTCAGCATGAAGCATCTGCATTTGATGTTCAGCTCAAAGCTACTGCGATTATATTCAGAAAATCTTCTATCAGAACAGCATGCAGAATCTCTCAAACTCATCATTATTGATGATGATGATGATGAACATTGAAAGATAAATGACATTCTGAATTTCAGACGCTATTAAGATTGAATACAGTACAAGATTAAATAAAAAGATCTAGATAAAACTGATGAATGATACTATGTTGATAAAGATGAATTCAATGACTTTGAGAAAGTTTTGAACGAATTTCATGCGCTATACTTAAGAAAGTCACGCTAGTATCGAAATAACTCAATAAGAAAGCAAGCAAATGAGCGACATTCATGCAAACATGAATTTTCAAAGAAAAGAGTAATGTTATGAGTGTATCAAGACTGAATAAGGCTGAAGCTTTAATCAATTCGCAGTGAACACTAGCGAGTACTCTGCGTATTGATTAAAGCTAGTCAGTGTCTCTAGCTCAGATCTGACTCAGTTTCTATTTTCTTTTCTCAACATCTCTTTGTTCAACATCATCTTTCTTTCTACATCACATTCTACTCATGTCACAAACACATTTTCTTTAAGCTTAGCACAGTTTCTGAATATTACTTAAATAAAAGCTTTTATACTCATCTTCTTCTATATTCTTAATATTCAGTTATAGCTATCTTTAAAGATCAAGCACTATTAACTCTGATCTTCATTAATTGTATCATCTAGACATGATTCTGACAATGTATAATCTCAAAAATATTATAGATTCTCATCAGAAACTAAATCTATACAAGCGATCTACATGACAAGACAGCAACTATAAACAAAGATATAAATGAAAGTTTATAAATTATTATGCTAAACATTATGCTTTTGACTCAACTACATTGCAAGATCAACTTCAAGAAAAAGTCTTGCAACAATTATTTTTCATTGCAAATATAGTTGCTAGACGAAATTTCAGACATCACAATTTGTCATCACTTGTTTCAACTAACGAAGCAAAATGATATTTGAATCAGAGTTAGTTTTTCTTCTCTTTGTTTCGTTCGTTGCACAATTAATGTTGTTTCATAATTTGATTGCAATCAATTTTGCAATCGATTTTGCAGTCACATAGTTTGAAATATCAAATTCTAATAAGCTTTAAACACTGTTCAAGACATCGATCTCATTAAGTTCTCAAGAAATCATTTCAGAAACTTTGTTCATTTAAGCAGAATGACTCAAGATATTTTAGCAATTTCAGCTATCTTGATATATGTTGAACGAGTTTTTAATTTGAAACGAGACGTATTATCTTATCATTGCAGCTTTTTTGTTGTCAACATCATATTGAATATCATGATGATTAAGCATGCAGATGCTGTGAAGTTGAAAGCAAAATTCAAGTCTCACAAGCTTATTGAAGAGAAAAAAGCTTTCGATGCATAGAAACAAGAAAAGAACAAAGATTTAATCTTCATCATTAACATTAATGAAGATTTAAAGTATATCAGCAATGCATCATCAAATGATGATGTTGATGATAACGAGCGTGATAAATAATGTTATATTGTTTATCATCAAACATTTAATTAATAATATCAGAGCTGAAGAATGATGATACAATTAATGTTGATCTTCTCATATCATCTTTGCAATTTAGATTCTCAAACTTTGAAGAATTCTCGTTATCTACGTTATTTAATACAGCAAGATCTACAACAACTTCACTTTTAAATGCTTGATTTTCAACGTCTGCTCATTTTGATCAAGTTACATCACACTTGATTGAGAGAAACAGATTGAAGAAGAATGATCAATCATTATAAAAGATAATGAATCAAAGAAATTTGATGAAATTCGTTGCAGTCTTTAAATTGAATGAAGAATCTAGATTGTCATCTTTAGCATTGAAAAAAGAACAGTGCAAAATGACTTCTTCTTTGAAGTCAAGTTCTACTGTAACACGTAAACGTAGCTTTAAGATGATTAATTTTAAGAAGAAATCATCATTTAAGAGTAAAGCTAAATTGAATGCATTGTTTAAGCAAAGAAAACTGTTACGAATGTGTCAGAATTGATTAAAACTAGTCAATGATTTAGTCAAGATCTGATCTAGATCTGACTCAGATTTAACTCAGATATGACTCAGCATTTTTTCTCTTTTCTAGCATCTTCTAATCAGCTTCTATTGTCTTCTATGATAAACACACTTCTTTGTGTTACGAGTAGTTAATAGATGTTCATGATAAACACATTTCTTTGTGTTACAAACATCTTTCAAATCAACATCTTTCTTGTGTTTCAACACGTTCTCTTTGAGACTAGCGTTGATCTGAGTAACTATTATATAGAGCGTGTTCTTCTTGCTTTTTGTATCTTCTTTCTTCTGTATTCTTAAAGTCTTAGTTATAACTATCTTTATAGATCAAACATTCTAGTCATGCATGCACTCTGATTAGTTTCTAGACACGATTTCAACATTACTTTAAAAATTTGTTAATCACATGATACTGATTTCTATATTCATTCAAATCAACTTGATTGACAATGAAATGAGTATAAAGAAATTTGTGTATCTGATGATCAATGACATTGAAAGACAGAACAACATCAAGAAATCAATAGAATCAATGAGAATATATGATCATATGATTGCTAGAGAATCTATCGCTCAGTCAGTAGCATCAGTTCAAATCAATTAATAGAATCAATGATAAAGAATCTTCATTGATTGCTTGAGAATCACAAAAAAATCTCTTAAATCAGCAACACTTTTCTTTGAAGACTAAACACTTTAACAAACGATCTCACTACATACTATTGAGCATCATTCTTCGCTTGATCATCAACTTTTCACTATGACTCAATCATCTGTGAACAATCTCTTTGAAAGTAATCAAAGCTCTTTTTCTTTCAACACTACAGATTCAATCATTTATTCTGAGCTATCATCTTGCATATCAAAATATCTTAGAATCAATGTTGTATGAAAACATCAATATTCTTTGTCTTATTCTCAGACTTTCAATGAATCTCATGAAGCTTCTACTTCATGAAATATAAAAAATGTAAAGCAGCTACAACATTAAATTGAACAAGACTTAGAAGTTTTTCTAGAAGATTTGAACAGTTTTTGAACTCAACGAGATCTAGACGTGAAAGCTTGTAAGCTATTTGACAAAATATCAAGCGAATAAATATGAAAGACTCGTTTCGAGAAAATGAATAAAGTCAAAGAATGCTTGAATCAATTAAATCAGATGTTTCAAAATCAAGTGACTGAACTGCAACATTAACTGCAATTCTTTAAAGAAGTCACTTCTTTCTCTTTTATTCTGTTCAATTTCTTCAAGTGATTTCAAAAGCTTTCAAATTCATCTCTGTTTACTGATGAAAAAGAATCTATCTGAAATGATTGACAAGAAAAGATTCGTGACAAGCTAGAAATCAACGTCAATCATTTTGATATCAATAAAACTATTCTGATTTACGTTCACTTCAAAATCAAAGAAGATGCAGTCAAAGCTATCTTAGCTTGACATTAACAAGATTCATTGAATCTTTATGTCATAATCAATAATTTGTTAAATGAACTTGCTCAGCTTTATGATGATTTTGACAAAGAGACAAACTTTCGAAGCAAATATGTTAATCTCTCTCAAGAAAAGAGCAAATTCAGCGATTTCTATTCAATGTTTCAACGTCTGTTCTTTTATTTAAAGTATCATGAAAAGCAATTGATCATTGATTTATGAGACAAGATAGTTTATCATCTTCATGCAGCTTAAAGCAGTCAATTGATTCAGTCAGAATCTCTGAACAAAATTTGTAACTATCTGATTCATTTGAACAATGAGCATCAAGTCATAAGTGACATCAAAGAAAAGAAATTTCTGAACAAAGTCAGAAAGCAAGTCATCTTTGCTGAGAAATGAGATTCATTAAATCTCTACAGAAAGATTGAAGTCACTACACTCGTTAATCATTTCAAGTTGCATGACGCGATTTTGACTAGTGTCAAAGACATTGATTTACAAGCTGAAATTTGTTTCATCTGTCACAAATCAGATCATACTTCTAAAGAATGCTTTAATCAATCTAGAGTTAATGTCTTAGAAGATGATGAGTTTAATCATTTAAATTCTGAGTCAGATTTTGATTTAAAAAACTAGTTATCTTTTTCAGAATCATTAAAGAGATAGAGATCATATCTTTGTGCAGTCAAATTGAAGTTCTATTGAAAGAAAACTATTTTAAGAAGTCATTTTTGATTAATGCTTCTTTTATCTCTCAGAGCAATTCTTTCAGCCTTCGCTCTTTAATAGATAGTGATTTCGTCGTCTACACGCTGATACATGACAAGCTAGTCAATAAAGTATGTCAGAAACTTGAAATACAATTTATATTACTAGCAAAAGAGAAGTTAATACGAGAATATGATGAGAAGCTAGCTAGAAAGACTATTATTCATAAGATTCTACTCAATCTCATGATCGAAAGTCATAAGAAATTGACTATGTCAATGCTGATAGCTGATATTGAGCATCATGAAACTATATTGAGCAAACTCTGAATGAATAAAAATAAAATATTATTGAACATGAGACATGATACTATCATATTTTCTGATCAATTAAATATTTCTATCTCGATTTTTTCAATTTCATCAAATACAAAGCACTCAAGTTGATTGCGATCAACTTTGATCTCTTCAGCAGCTTACAGCAAGATCTTTAAGATGCTCAAGCACTCAGTTTCAATCATTCAGAAAGAGTCATTCTTGATTCAAAATATAAACATCATCTCTTTTCAAGCACTAGTAAAACGAAAAAAGAAGAATCAGACAGAGATTTTTGCTATGTTCATCGAAGACATTGATAGAAAAATCGTTTACAATACTCAATATGAACTAGATGTCATAAACATCTTCTTTATCAATGAAACGACTCAGAATCTAGAGAATATTAAAGTCAAGTTATTATCAAAATATCAGAATTTTCTAAATGTCTTTGATCAAGCTCAGATAGACAAGCTATTGTCTCATCGTTCATATGATCATAAGATAGAGCTTACTAGTGATGCAACATCATCTCACTGTTGAGCATATTAAATGTCTTTCTACAAGCTTCAGAAAGTAAAGAAATATCTGAATGAGAATCTTTTCAAAGAATTTATAATCTTTAGCAAAGCTTCATATTTCTCACTCGTTCTGTTCATCTTAAAAGCAAATGAAGATTTATGATTCTGCGTTGACTATTGAAAGCTTAATGCTATTATCAAAAGAAATCGCTATTCTCTATCTTTGATAGATGAGATGATTGACAAAATAGTTGATTGCAAGCATCTGACTCAATTAGATATTATTTCAACTTTCAACAAACTGCAAATGCATTCTAATAGTGAGAATTACACTATCTTTATCATCATTTTAGAAGTGTACAAATCAAAAATGTTATCTTTTGAACTTATCAATGATTCTGCCTCGTTTCAACAGTATATAAATGATGTTCTTTAAAACTTTCTAAATGACTTTTGTCAAGTCTATTTAGACAACATTTTGATCTACAGCAAAACTCAATGAAAACATTGACAACATGTCAAGATGATATTAAATCATCTACAAGAAGCTGATTTACAAGTAGATATTCAAAAGTGCAAATTCAACGTAGAAGAAACTGTCTTCTTAAAAGTCATAGTTTCAGAACAAGATCTTCGTATGAATTTTATCAAAGTGAAAGTCATAGTCAACTGAACTACATTGATCAATCTAAAAGAAGTTCAGAGCTTCGTGAGATTTGTTAACTTCTATCGTCGTTTCATTAAGAACTTTTCGAAGCTAGTCAAATCATTCACTCAGCTGACTAGAAAGAACACGTTTTTTGTTTAAAACAAAGTCTGTGTTCAAGCTTTTGACAATCTAAAGAAACAGATCAGCTTGATTTCAGTACTACGACATTTCGATTTCAAATAACAGACTATTCTAGAAATTAATGCATCTGACTACATTAAAGATGAAATACTATTTCAGTATAATGATGAGAATGTTCTTCACTCAGTAGCTTTCTACAGCAAGAGCATGATTCTCGCTAAATGCAATTATCATATCTATGACAAGAAATTGCTAGTCATTATTTGATGCTTTGAACACTGAAGACTCAAGCTAGAATGCACGAAGTTGCTCATTCAAATGTTCATTGATCATCAGACTTTGAAGATCTTCATGAAAAACAAACAGTTAACTCGATGTCAAGCTAATTATCTAGACATTCTATTCAAGTTTAACTTTCAGATCATTTTTCAATCAGGTAAAATGAACACTAAAGTCAATGCTTTAATCAGAATGTTTCTAATTGACATTTCTGAATCAACTCAGTGTACTGAAGATTGCTATCAGATCATTCTGACATTCAATAAAGTAGATATTCTAGCTATTGAATCTGAAGTTGATTTCTATCAGCGAGTAAAAGATGTCAACAAGACGAATGAGCTTTGCAATGAATATAGACAAGCTATAAACAAAAATAAGCTCAAGCTACATAGCACTGAATTGAAGCACTGCAAGATCATTGATGACGTTCTGTTTAAAAAAGATTTACTGTGAGTTTCTGAGAATATGCATACGAAATTGCTAAAGAAAATTCATGATCAGTCTTTCATCTCTCATTCTGACAATCGAAGAACTATTGATCTAGTTCAACGTTTCTACTATTGATCAGATCATTAAGCAATGATTAGATGTTACATTTGAAATTGTCATATCTGTTAACAAAGCAAGACATCTAGAAATAGCATCAATGAACTACTTTATTCTCTATTGATTTCACAGAAACGCTGAAAAGATATAGCTATGAACTTCATCACTGAGCTATCTTTATTGAAAGATTATAACGTCATTTGCACAATCATATGTCATCTCATTAAGAAACGTCACTATGTCTTCTGTCATTGAGAAGACGATGACATTTCAGTCGAAGAAATGATTTGAATCATGCTATGAAACATTTATTGACTTCATGATTTATCTAGTTCTATTGTTTTGAACAGAAACTCTCAGTTCATATCAATCATGTGACAAAGTCTTTGCAAGCGACTAAGAATTACAGCTAGTTTATCAACAGCTTATCATTCTGAGATTGATGATCAATTGAAACGAGCTAATCAAGATGTTGAACGCGAACTAAGAATCTATTGCAATTACATGCAGAACGATTGAGCGAAATAACTATCAATGATAGAATTCAGCGAGAATTTTAATATCTTCTCAATCATCTCAATGATTTCATTCTACTTCAATAAAAGATTTTATTTTCGAATGAGTTTCAATTCAGATACGACTGATTACAAAACAACTTATGAATGTCTTGAAGCTAGAAAAGCTGATGATATTATCATCAGAATGAAAGAGCTTCTTATTTTTGATTATCAGCAATTGAAAAAGACTAAGCAGATCACTGAAGCTCAGATTAATAAACATAAATGAGACATCATCTATGAAGTAGATAACTGAGTTTGATTATTCTCTAGAAACATGAAAACAATGAGATCATGCAAAGATTTGAAAGACAAACAACTAAAACTCTATCAAATCATCGCAAATGTTGAAATTTTCTATTGTCTTCATTTATCTGAAAGCATGAAGTGACTTCATTCAATGTTCAGCTCAAAGCTACTGCGTCTTTATTCTAACAACTCATTGTCAAAATAACATTCAGAATCTTCTAAATCTCTGACTATCAAAGATGATAAGCATTGAGAGATAGATGACATTTTGAACTCTAGATGCTATCGAGATTGAATACAATACAAGATCAAATGAACAGAACTAAATCAAGACAACAAATGATACTATGTTGATAAGAAAGAATTCAAAAGCTTGAAAAAAGTTCTAGTTGAATTTCATAAGCTCTATTCAGACAAGTCACACTAAATTGAAAAACAGTGAAAATTTTTGCGTTTCATTTGTTCTATTCATGTGAACATGAATTTTCAAAGAGAAAAGTAATGTTACGAATATGTCAGAATTAATTAGAACTAGTTAATGATCTAGTCGAGATCTGATCTAGATCTGACTCAGATTTGACTCAGATATGACTCAGCATCTTTTTTCTTTTCTAGCATCTTCTAATCAGCTTCTATTATCTTCTATGATAAACACACTTCTTTGTGTTACGAGTAGTTAACAGATGTTCATGATAAACATCTTTCTTTATGTCACAAACATCTTTCAAATCAACATCTTTCTTGTGTTTCAACACGTTCTCTTTGAGACTAGCGTTGATCTGAGTAACTATTATATAAAGCGTGTTTTTCTTGCTTTTTGTATCTTCTTTCTTCTGTATTCTTAAAGTCTTAGTTATAGCTATCTTTATAGATCAAACATTCTAGTCATGCATGCACTCTGATTAGTTTCTAGGCACGATTTCAACAAAAACAAGAAAACATCAATAGAAAGCTCATGTAGATAGTTTTGCAATTCATTTTGCAATTCATTTTGCAATCTACTGTTTTCATGAAGTTACTTACGCATTTCTCAAGCAGTTTAGTTAGAGACAGTGACTGAAATCTGAGTTAACAATAAAGAAGTTGAAAACATTTCTTTATATACATATAAATTTCTTTTCAACATGTGAATAAAGATCATTCATACATACACATTTTAAAGTTTCATAATTTCATTCTACTAGTACTTATTTCAAATAAGTAAAATGTCTAGACATATCATTGAGTTCAAGTCACGTATTAAGTTGATCAAGTTGAGTTAAGAATTGAACTCAACTCGATCAAATTGAGTTAATTCTTCTCAACTCAATTCAACACTGTAACTTAATCTGAGTTGAGTTGAGCAATTCAAACTTGACAACAGATTTAGTCTTGAATGTAAAACAAGCTGAAGATAAACAAGAATCATTTTTCTATTGAAGAGTTAAAGATTGCATACATTGAAAGTTGAGTCAGTGAAGCTGCAATCAAACATATTGCATCTTGAATGAGAAACATGTTTCTGAACTCATTTCTAGAAGTTGAAGAAGTACTGTTGATCATAAATAAGATGTACGATGACTTCAATCATCATTACATGATTCAACAACAGTACTTGAAGCTGTATTAAAACAAGATCTTCTTTCATGAATTTTGAATGAAATTTCAAAGATTTAGCATAAAACTAGAGTACAATAACGAGACTTTACTAGATAATCTTCAGCATAAGATCAGCTCAGATCTTTAGCGAGTAACACTCAATGAATGAATCACGAATTTGAATGAGTTTGTTAACATCTGCATGCAAGTCAATGTTAAATTAACTGAATTGAATGTTTGATCAGTCGTCAAAGCATCAACGACTTAAGCTGCTCGCTCTGTCTTTAGCACATTGACTGCTTGACTCACGTCATCAGTTTCTTCATGAAAGAAGCTCAGAAGATCAAATCTTGATTCTATTTAGAAAGAGTTGTTTAAGAAAGAACTTTGCTTCAAATGCAAGAAGTTAAAACATAAAGTATATGATTGCTTCAAGATGATTCAAGTGCATGAAATCACTGCAAGTTTGAAAAATGATCTGCTTTCATTAAAGTAGTGACTGAGAATGATATATTCATATTTTGTTTCATCAGCATGTCTGATGATTCATTTGATTTCAAGTCGTTCATTATTGACGTCATCTTAAGTAATTTAGAAAAGATATTCAGATTTCTCGCTCTGATAAATACTGAAGTCACTGACATGACTTTCATTGATGAATCTTTGATGTCAAAGCTATGTGAATGCTTTGATATTCAGTCAATATTGCTGTCAAAATCAAAGTCAATTTGATTGTATGATAAAATCTCTGATTAAAAGTCAATTACATACACTCTGTATACATTAATCATGATACAAGAACACAAGAATGAAATGATGTCTTTATTAATAACTCATTTAGAACAGCACAAGATAATCTTTGAAAATCTTTGATTAAAAAGAAATCAAATTTTAATAGACTCTGCAAATAATCGATTAATATTCTTGTTAAATATTCAAACATTGAAATCTGTCATTTCAAAGACAAGCAGTCAATCAGCATTTCACAGATCTGAATCAAGCAAGATTTGCAAAATGAAATGAAAGAACTTGAACTTAATGATTACATCAACAATCATCTTGAAGTGACTCATAAATCAGAAACTAGTGAATCAGTTCATTGAATCAGTTCAATTCATTGAATCTGTACTTATATGAAAGCAAAGCATTCAAGTTGATCTTTGTCAACTTCGTTTCTTGCAATCAACTGAGAAAAAAAAACTCGTCAATATTGTCATGATTAAAGTCGCTGTGTATCAAACTCTAGTCAAGAATAAGAAGATCAAGATCTTCTTATTGATTATTAATGAAATTAACAAAGCGCTTAGCTCAGTCAAAGATTTCACGAAACTGAATGAAATGATCTTTGTCATGTCATTAAATAAACTGAAGAAAAAGCTTTTGATAGTTTATCACGACTTTCTGAATGTTTTTGATAGAGAAAAGACAACGCAGTTGTCTTCACATCAATCATATGATCATAAAATTGAATTAAAAAATGAGAGTCAATTTTCTTGAAGTCAATTGTATTTCATGTCGAGTTACAAGTTGCAGAAGATCAAAGAGTATCTAGAAGAGAATTTGAAGAAGAAGTTCATCATACTCAGCAAAGCTTCTTTTGCTTTGTCAATACTATTTGTTGAAAAGAAAGATGACACTCTTTACTTTTGCATGAATTATTGAAAACTGAATGCTCTGATTAAAAGAGATCGTTATTTAATACTCTTGATAAACGAAGTATTAGCTTGAATTCAAGACAGTAAGTATCTGACTTGACTTAACATTATCATCATGTTTAATAAACTGCACATGAGTTCAGAAAGTGAAGATTTAACTACTTTTGTTACTTTCTTTGACATTTACAAGTATAGAATAATGCTCTTTGAATTAATCAATGAATCTGCGTTCTTTCAACATTATATCAACGATGTGTTGTTCAACTGTCTGCATAAGTTCTGTCAGACACATTTGAATGATATTCTCATCTATAGTAAGACATTGAAAGAACATAGAACTCACATGAAAGAAGTACTAAACAAGCTTCATGAAGCTGATCTACAGATGAATATTGACAAGTGTGAATTCAAGATTCAGAAAATCTCTTTTCTAAAACTATTGATATTTATCAATGATCTGCGAATGAATTCTCGAAAAGTAGATATGATTTGAAGCTGAGAAGTGTTGCAATCGTTGACTCATGTGCAGATCTTCATTGACTTCTGCAATTTCTATCGATGATTCATAAAGAACTTCTCAAAGATCATTCAATTCATGATAAAGCTGATTCAAAAAAATCACTTCTTTGAATGAACAGAGATTTGTCAGATGATCTTTGAAGAATTAAAGTAACAGATGACAACAGCTTTCGTTCTGAAGCATTTTGACTCAATCAGAAAAGTCATTCTGAAAATAAACTTCTTGAACTATGTGAACAACGAAGTCTTGTCTCAATATGACGATGAAGATATTCTACATTCAGTGATCTTTTATAGCAAGAACATGATTTTCGCAGAATGCAACTACAAGATTTATGACAAAGAACTGCTGATCATTATTTGCTGTTTTAAACATTAATGTCTTAAATTGAAATGAACAAATATTTCAATCAAGATCTTCATTGATCATCTGAATTTGAAGTACTTCATGATCATCAAAGAACTGATCAGATGACAAGCTAAATGAGCTGAGAAGTTATCTGAATATAACTTCAAGATCATATATCAGTCGAAAAAACAGAATCTGAAAGCTGACGCGCTGATCAGAATGTCAGACGTCAAATCAGTTGAAGCAAATAATGATCAAAAGCTATATCAGCATCAGATGCTATTGCTTGAAGATAAATTTGAACTGCAGTTAATGAAAGCTGATCAAGAAAATGATCAGAAAGCTGATTAAAATCTGATTCAGATCTTGTTCAGATTTGACTCAGAATTTGACTCAGATTCAAAATTCGAATTGAAAGCTAATCAAAATTCGGTTGAAGAGATGATTTCTATTCAGAATCAGATTATAGTCGAAAATCAAATGAATCAACTGTGCTTCAATATTCAAATAGTTATGAAACAGAACAGAAGAACTTGTCAAGATATTGATCTAGACAATTGCAAAGTACTTGATGAAGTACTCTGAAAAGATGATAGACTATGTGTTTTTCAGTCAATGATCACTTGATTGATAAGAGAAGCACATGATCTTTCAATCAATAATCACTTTGAAATGAATTGAACGTTGAATCTGCTGAGATGATTTTATTGCTGATCGAAGATGAGAACGATAATCAAGTGCTACATTCAAAACTGTTACGTTTATCATAAATCAAAAGCATTGAGAGTAAATCTGTCATCGAGTTTGAGTTGCTCAACTCAATTCAGATTGAGTTTCAGTGTTGAGTTGAGTTGAGAAGAGTCAACTCAACTCAATCGAGTTAAGTCAGACTCTCAATTCAACTCAGTCAACTTGATGAGTTGACTTGAACTCAATTGCAGATCTACTTTCTATCAAATTTTCTATCAAATTTTCTATCAAAGTGATCAAACTCTTTATCAAACTTTCTATCAAACTCTCTATCATGTTTTCTATCATATTTTCCATCATATTTCTCACTATATTTTCCATCATATTTCCTACTATGTTTTCTACCATATTTTCTACCATATTTCCCATCATATTTTCTACTATGTTTCTCATTATATTCTCTATCATATTCTTTACTACACTTTCTATCATATTTTCCACCATATTTTCCATCATATTTCTCACTATATTCTTTATCATATTTCTCATCAACCTCTCTATCAAATTCTCTATCAAATTGATCGCAAAATTGATTACAAAAAAAAATTGAAAAAAAAGAGAGAAAGTATATTATTTTTAGTACATAGTATACTATATTTAGTAACAAAAATTAAGTTCAAGCAACTCAACTCAATTTTGAGTTGAACTCGAATTGAAGAGAGTCAATTCAATCTCAATTTGAACTCAGAATTGAGTTGAGTTGACTTTTCTCAATTCAACTCAACTCTAACTTGACGACAGATTTAATCAAGAGATTGAATCAATGAACTGTTGAAGTCATTGCTAATACTTAAGCAGCAATGACAGAACATATCATTAGACTTCATTATCAATCTATCAAAAAATGATGAAAACTGTTACGAAGCGTGTCGGCGTTGAATAGAGCCTAGTCAATAGGCTCTAGGAATTTCGATATGTGAACAAGAAACAGCGATGTTTCGAATCGAAATATGCTGAAACATTTCATCTATTCGAGCTTTAGCAAACCGACTACTTCGCCCCTTTGTTCGATCTACTATAGATACAGCTCGAAACTGTCTTCTTTCTTCTGTATTCTTAGTTTCCTAGTTAGAGCTACCTCTATTGATCAAACATTCTATTCAGCTACGCACTATCTCGCTGCAGTGTGATTAGATTCTAGGCACGATCTCAACAAAAACAACGTGATTCTGACAGTCATAAATCGATTGTCTAAGAAACGACATTATATATTGTGTTGATCAAATGACAAAGAAATCTTTGCAGAATAAACAGTCAAGTTACTGTTGATATGAGTCTTCAGAATTCATGAACTATCAAGATCAATAATGTTCAATCGTGATTCATAATTTATATCAATTGTCTGAAAGTTTCTATGCTTGAGACTTGACATCAAGATGAAACTATTCACAGACTATCATTCACAAATTGATGATTAAACAGAAAGAGTGAATCAGAATGTGAAATGATATCTACAAAGCTATTGCTTATACATGCAAGATGATTGATTCGTCTGATTATTTATGACTGAATTCGTTGATAACAATGCTATTTCATTATCAATTGAACAGTCAGCGTTCTTTCTGAATAAAGACTTTCACTCTCGTATGAGCTTTGATTTGAATTCAACTAAATATGAGATCACTTGAGCTAGAATTGAAGTGAGCAAAGCGAAGAATATATTCAAACACATGAAACAATCACTAACATTGATTAAGCAAGCATTAGCAAGAGTCAGAGTCACAATGAAGAAACAGATTGACAAGCATTGAAAAGAAATGATTTACAAGATAGATGACATAATGTTTCTGAACTCAAGAAACATCACAATCTTAAAATCATCAAAGAAACTAAATGATAAGATGCTAGAATTCTTCAAGATTCTGATTGAGTTTGAACATGCATATTAATTGAAACTGTCATTAACTATGAAGATTCATTCAAAGTTTATGTCAAATCTGCTGCAACTAGATTCAAAAAACACTTTAAAAGAATAATGAAATGAGTTGTTTGATTCTATAATAATTGAAGATAAAAATGAATGAAAAGTGAAAAACATACTGAACTTCAGACACTACGAACGAGATAAATAACTACAATATCGTGTCAATTGAAAAGAATACGACGTTGATTTACATTGATATAATGTCGATGAAAGTGAATTCAAAGAATGCTTGAAGATTGTAAATGACTTTCATGAATGATATTTAAACAAGTCAAGATAGAAATTAACTTAAGAAATGTTGATCGAACTGCAGCAATGAGAACATTGCTAGAGAAAGAAGAAAAATAATGTTGCAAGCATGCACTTTGAATTAGTCTAACATAGATCATGTCAAACTATCATAAACTAGTATAAAGCTGATGTTGACACGCTAGCGATCTAGCGTGTCTTCATGAGTAAAACTCACAACATGTTGCATTTTCTTTCTTCTTCATCTTTGAACTTCTAGTTAGAATACACTCATATGATTCGCTCTATGCAGACTCATAACATGATTAAGATTCTCAGTTCATCTTCATTCTTTGAAAGTTTCTTTGCAAATGACTGAGCATTTCTCTTCGATTGTTCATCGTTTATCATCTTCAGATCAACAATCAAAGTGAACGAGTCAATCAGAATGTTGAGCGATATCTTTGTTTCTTCTGTTCATACATGCAGAATGACTGATTCAAGTGACTATTCATGATTAAGTTTGTTGATAATAACATCTTATCTTCAATCATCTTCTTGATTTTCTTCTTCATGAACAAGAGTTTTCACTCTCATATGAGCTTCAATTCTAACATCATTGAGTATGAAAGCATTTGCGAACGTCTGCAGATCGCTTGAGTTGAAGATATATTCAATCACATGAATAAGACACTGATCTTCGCTCGCGAAGCTCTGATCAAAACACAAGAGCAAATAATGAATCAGACTAACAAGCATAGAAAGAAGATCAATTATGAAATTGAATCAAAGATGTTTCTGAATGAACAAAACATCATTACAGCAAGATCTTTCAAAAAATTAAATGACAAGATGCTCGATTCATTTCAGATCATTGATTCTGTTGATTCATTCTATAAGTTGAAACTATCAGAGACTATGCATATACATGATGTATTTCATTCAGAGCTTCTTTATTCTGTCATCAATGACTCTCTGTCTGATCAAAAGAATGAATCTTCGAGATCAATAGTGATAAACGATGAAGATGAATGAAAAATCGATGATATACTGAACTTTCGATGCTATAAAAGATGACTTCAATATAAAGTCAAATAAAATGACTATGACAACAATCTCAACTGATATAACGCTGACGACGACGAGTTTATGAACGCTCAAGAGATGATTGATGAATTTCATATCAAATATTCAAGAAAAGCGCGCTAGGAAAAACATTCATGCAAACATGAATAGTCAAGAGAAGAGATAATGTTACGATTCTAGCCTTCGTCTATTCTTTCTAGTTCTAATCTGAGTTTCATTCTAATCGAGTCTAGTGAGCATTCAAGCTAGTAGTGATATCATTGAAACTCTGCATCATATGTGTAAGACGTCAATTCTTTCGAGCCTAGCACAGAGCTGAGAAGAACACATATAAGAACTTAAGTTCTTATCTGTACATACTTTTCTTTCTTAGCATTTATCTATTAGTTATATTACACTCATATGACTCGCTCTATGCCGATCTCTAACATGCACATTCAAGATCTGACGTCGAGTTGAAAAAGTCTCAGACTCTATGCGAAGCATATGTCAAGAGCATTAAGCGAGATCACAAATAAATTCACATCTGATTATCAAAGTCTCGTCTGTGCATATGCGCAGCATCAATCAAGCACAAAGAAACATCGATGAACGACGAAAGCATCAACGCTCAAAATCGAGCGAATGAGATAATGAATTGACTAAATGATTTGAAGATGAGTGTCGCACTTCGCATATGTCGCGCATATACTAAGAAGAAACTCAGCTCGCTCAAGATTCTCTCAACGCAAATGTTGAAGACGATGAGAAAAGTGATAATGCAAATCACGAGCAGAACGACGAGAATGAAGAAGAAAACGCAGAAGAAAAGTCTGACGAAGATAACGTGAGCGATAGCTTGTGAATGAGCATGTCACAGGTTGAGTTCATGATTCGCATGTTTGATGCATGTGCTAAGCATATGTAGAAGAATCTTTGCTCGTCTTGCTATTCATGATATATGCGTGATCTGTGATTGTGCTGTTTTCTCGATGCTTCGCTCAAGCTGTGCATATGCACGACTTCAATACTTCGCTCAAGCTGTTTATCTTCTAGCTACTTTAGCTATATAATATTAATTCTTCAGCTCATGATTAGCATATGCAGAAAGCTGAGTCGGGGTTGGAATAACTTTGAGCTCATGGTTAGCATATGCAGAAAGTTGAGCCGGGGCCGAAACCAAAAAAAAAAGTTCCGGCCCTGGCTCAACTTTTCCAACCCCCCACCAACTGTAACCCCCCATTTCTCTCAATGCTTCTCTCTCGCTCTCTCGGCGGGACTCGACGAATATGCGGACCACTCCTTCGCGCTGTAGGGATGCGTTCGAAGGCACGGATTCTTATCTTGGATGTCAGCCTTTATGCAGCTTCCACGGATATGGTAAGGAAGGGTTTGCATAGTAAGCCATGTAATACTTACTCACCCACCGGCATTGTGATATCCATACTCGCCAGGACTGCGTCGTAAGTCATCGCTGCTGTGTGTGATTTTATACAAAACCATGCCCTGCCGTCCTCTTTCCTCTTTCCTCTTTCCTCTTTCCTCTTTCCTCTTTATTCTTTATTCTTTGCACCTCACTTCTCTTACATTGATCTATGAATTTTACTGCCTGCCGGGAGCTCGAAGCCTTGCAAAGTCTTTCTCTAGCAACACCTTCGTTTTCTGTCGCTGTTTCACATGGCATCTCTACCTCCTTCAGGCGAACAGCCTGAAGCCGGGCAACTCATGCCTTTACCTTCCAATACCCACTACGAACCAGCCATTCCCATGAACTCCACACTAACACCCCTATCATCCGACACATCGCGCACTGCGGATGCCAATCCTTTTGATTTCACACGCGACCAAAACAGTGACCAGGAGAAATCTCAACACGACAACGATGAAGATATTCAATACGCACCCATACGGGTGGACTTTGATAACGACCAAACTACCCTCGAGAGAACGGTCAGTAAGATGTATGGAGAACTAAGTGAAGAAGATCGAAGCGAACTCAAGCGGATTGCTTCTTCGTTGCACCAGTCAAGGACACATCAATCTCGAGATGGTTCATATCTCGAACGGCAGGATACCCTCGCAGGTGTCACCGATGATGACCCTCGATTAGATCCTTCACTGCCAGAATTCGACATCTATGTGTGGGCTCGTGCATTCATGAGGGCTATGGACGAGGATGAAATCAAGGCCGCGCGGTCAGGCTTCACGTTCAAGAGTCTCAACGTCTCTGGTACGGGTTCCGCAGTGTCTTTGCAACAAAATGTTGCCTCTATCCTCATGGCACCATTACGCTTGACGGAATACGTCAGCTTCGGCAAAAAGTCAGAAAAGAAAATTTTGAGAGACTTCAATGGTGTGGTAAAGAGTGGAGAAATGCTGGTAGTGTTAGGCAGGCCAGGTTCAGGATGCTCGACATTCCTCAAGACGATTTGTGGAGAGCTCTCTGGGCTGGCATTACATGAAGACTCCATAATCCATTACAATGGTATGTCTCAACTGGGACGAAACATCTTAATGTGTACTGAAAAATCCTATTAGGCATCCCCCAGACAAAGATGATTAAAGAATTTAAGGGCGAGATCACCTACAATCAAGAAGTGGATAAGCACTTTCCCCACTTGACTGTTGGTCAAACCTTGGAATTCGCGGCCGGAGTACGAACGCCGCATAGCAGAGCCCGAGGTATTTCGCGTCAAGCACTCATCAAGCATATGACCCAGGTCGTCATGACCGTCTTTGGGCTGAGCCACACAAGGAACACAAAAGTCGGCAATGACTTCGTCCGAGGTGTATCTGGTGGGGAAAGGAAGCGCGTCAGTATCGCTGAGATGGCGTTGGCCGGAAGCCCTATTGCTTGCTGGGATAACAGCACCCGTGGTCTTGATGCAGCTACCGCTTTGGAGTTTACAAAAGCTCTCCGTGTTGCGAGCAACGTGTCTGGGATGTGCAATGCCGTTGCCATCTATCAGGCGTCTCAAGCAATTTTCGACGTTTTCGACAAAGCCATTGTGCTTTATGAAGGTCAGTGATCATGTCCGTCTGCTCCCCTCTGGCTTCTATCGTCCAACCCATACCGAAACCTCTTCCGATTACCTACTACGTTTCGCGTCGAGAATCTCGCAGCTGTCGAAAATCGCGCATTGACTCTTAAACTTCCTTGTTTCCCTCAATGCACATCTGTCTCCCAATCTTCGTCCCAATCGCCCACTGGTCTTTTTTTTTGGGTCCTCCAGCCTAGAAGTGCTATCAACTTATCGATCTTGCAAGCAGATCTCCAGATTCTAGCTAGCTGGGTCTTCTTGATTACTAGCTGACTTTTTGCAAAGGAAGACAAATATTTTTCGGCCCTGCCGGCTTAGCCAAGGGGTACTTCGAGACAATGGGCTGGTTTTGCCCTCCGCGTCAGACTACCGGCGACTTCCTCACGTCAGTGACTAATCCTTTGGAACGCAAAGCACGTGAAGGTTATGAAACAAGAGTACCTCGAACGCCTGATGAATTCGAAGCATACTGGAAAAGGTCAGATGAGTATGCCATGGTACAGAACGAAATAAGAGAGCATGAAGAAGAGAATTCTAAGGGCAATGCTATTCAAGACTTCAGGGAATCTCACAAAGCTATGCAAGCTCAACACACACGTCCAAAATCTCCATACGTGATCAGCATACCAATGCAAATTCGGATGTGCACTGTCAGGGCTTACCAACGCCTAATCAATGACAAAGTCTCTACGGTAACAACTGTTATTGGCCAGATCGGCATGGCCCTCGTCGTCGGATCAGTCTTCTACGGAACTGCAAATACGACCGCTAGCTTCTTTGCCAAGGGCGCAACCTTATTCTTTGCCATCCTTCTGAACGCTTTGATATCTATTAGTGAGATCAATGCGCTATACGATCAACGCCCAATCGTCGAAAAGCAAGCTTCGTATGCTTTCTACCATCCATGGACTGAAGCGATGGCTGGTATTGTGTCGGACATACCCGTGAAATTCCTAATAGCTGTCTGTTTCAACATCATCCTATATTTCTTGGCTGGACTTCGGGCAGAGCCTTCGCAATTTTTCATCTTCTTCCTCTTCGTGTTTATCACGATACTCACTATGAGTGCCATATTTCGCACCATTGCTGCATCGACCAAGACGGTCTCACAAGCCATGGCTTTTGCTGGGGTAATGGTGCTCGCCATTGTTATCTACACAGGCTTCACTATTCCTCGACCTTACGAACATCCGTGGTTCAAATGGATCAGCTGGATCAATCCTGTAGCATACGCTTTTGAGGCTATTATGGTCAACGAAGGTCAGTGAACATTCTTTTGACTCCTACATTCGACAACGTTGCCTTTCATACATCAGTTCTCCTTAGACTTTCGACCTTCGTTTGTTCGATTTGCTATACTCGATTGTTAATTGGGATGTTGCGTCATTTTGGTTTTCTCCATTGTGGAATTGTCCTTGAGCACAGCTCGCCGCTTTTGCTAATCTTAGCGACAGTCCATGGTAGAGAGTTTCCTTGCGCAAGCTTCGTTCCAACGCTACCATTCCAAGCTGGAGACTCATTCATCTGCTCGATAGCAGGCGCCATAGCAGGCGAGACTTCGGTTTCTGGCGATGCATGGGTACAAGCAAGCTACCAGTACAGCTATTCCCACATTTGGCGAAACTTTGGATTTATTATAGCATTCTGGATATTTTTCATGGCTCTTTACCTGGTCGCCACCGAATTGAACTCATCCACATCCTCTACAGCAGAGGTTTTAGTCTTCCGCCGTGGCCACGTTCCGAAGTATATCACAGAAGCGGACTCAGCGAAGAAAGACGAAGAAACAGTAGAGAAGCAGACTTCCTCGTCTGCAGACGATACTCCGCAAGAATTCAATTCCATACCACCTCAAAAGGATATATTCACCTGGCGGGATGTTGTGTACGATATCACCATCAAAGGCGAACCTCGTCGACTCCTAGACCATGTCTCAGGTTGGGTCAAGCCAGGTACACTTACTGCGTAAGTCTTCGATTTGAGCAAAGAAATGATTTCCCACCTTACAATGTTCGACCAACTTTCATCTGTTTGAAAGATATTAAATCGGCCAAATCTATTTTGACGAATTGTACACTCGGGTGTTTGTCCACTATTCTACATGCTTAAACATGGATTTGTTCGAATGCAAGCTCTCTTCGCTAATCTGTGTCTTGAACAGGCTAATGGGTGTTTCGGGTGCCGGCAAAACCACTCTCCTTGACGTACTAGCCCAGCGTACAAGTATTGGTGTCATTACAGGTGATATGCTCGTCAACGGCAAGCCCCTTGACTCGTCTTTCCAACGTAAAACTGGATACGTTCAGCAGCAGGATCTACATCTCGAAACCACCACTGTCCGTGAGGCATTAAGGTTCAGTGCTATGCTTCGCCAGCCAAAGTCCGTCTCGAAGAAAGATAAGTACGGGTTTGTCGAGGAGGTAATATCCATGTTGAATATGCAAGATTTTTCTGAAGCTATTGTTGGCGTGCCAGGCGAAGGCCTGAACGTTGAACAGCGGAAGCTGCTCACCATTGGAGTGGAGCTTTCTGCGAAGCCTGCCTTGTTGCTGTTCTTGGACGAACCAACATCGGGTAAGATCAGGCTCCTTGACTTTCGTTGCTTGGTGCTAATATACCTTAGGACTTGATAGTCAATCATCCTGGGCCATTGTAGCTTTCCTTCGAAAGCTAGCAAACTCTGGTCAGGCAGTTCTTAGCACAATTCACCAGCCTTCGAGTATTCTTTTCCAGGAGTTCGATAGACTTCTTTTTCTAGCAAAAGGAGGAAGAACAGTCTATTTCGGTAACGTCGGCCACAACTCTGATACCCTTATTGACTACTTTGAATCTCATGGGTCAAGGAAATGTGGACCTGAGGAGAATCCAGCTGAATTCATGCTCGAAATTGTTGGCGCAGGTGCCAGTGGCAAGTCGACGCAAGATTGGCATGAGGTTTGGAAGGGAAGTGAAGAGTCTAAAGAAGTCCAGAAAGAACTCAATCGTATCCACTTAGAAAAGCGTGACGAAGCCGTTGCCGGCTCAGAAAGTGTCGAAGGCCACCGAGAGTTTGCAATGCCATTCCTCAAACAGCTACTCCATGTCACTATCCGGGTCTTCCAGCAATACTGGCGTACACCGTCATACATCTGGGGAAAGCTGCTCCTTGGGGTCATGTCGGCCTTGTTCATATCATTCTCTTTCTACAAGTCGGACAACTCGCAACAAGGACTTCAGGACAGTAAGTACAAACATTTCCCTCTCTCAAGGTTTGAGCTACGAAGCGTTCTGCTGGCTAACTTTCCGTTAGTCATTTTCTCAATCTTCATGCTAACGGCGATCTTCTCTTCCCTGGTCCAGCAAATTATGCCCCGGTTCGTTATCCAACGTTCGTTGTACGAAGTTCGCGAGCGACCGAGCAAGGCTTACAGCTGGGCCGCATTCATCATCGCCAACATCACGGTCGAGATTCCTTGGCAGATGCTACTCGGCATCCTAGTCTATGCGTCTTACTACTACGGAATATTCGGTGTCCAGTCTTCGGAGCGACAAGGCTTGATCCTCCTATTCTGCATGCAATTCTTCGTTTTTGCCAGCACTTTTGCGCAAATGCTCATCGCTGCATTGCCCGACGCAGCAACAGCGGGTAACATTGCTACCATTATGTTCTCGCTTACTCTCACCTTCAACGGTGTTATGCAACCACCACAAGCGCTTCCTGGATTCTGGATTTTCATGTACAGAGTAAGTCCTCTGACCTACCTGGTCGACGGTGTCGCTGCTACTGGGATGCATGGCCGCACCGTTGTCTGCGCTTTAAATGAGCTCAGCCGCTTCAATCCTTCTACTGGTCAGACTTGCCAAGCTTACCTGACTAATTATCTCAAAACCGCACTCGATCAGCTGATGAACTCAATGACAACGTCGCAATGTGAATACTGCCCTCTCACTACTTCCGACCAGTTTCTCGCCTCTGTCGCCATTACTTGATCTGCGCGCTGAAGGAATTACGATATTGGTTTTGCGTACATTGTCTTCAATATTGTTGTGGCTATATTACTTTACTACACTTTCCGCGTCAGCAAGTGAAATGCTGCAAGTATCAAGAAGGGACCCAGTAAGTTTCTAGCCAGCCTTGCAAGTATCGATTACTGAGCTCGAAGTCTACTCGTTGAATATCGAGGTAAGATGCCAGAGCAAGGTACCAAGACGGCTGCTCGTACAGATAAAGCATTTTGATTGTGCCGCGCTATTAGGTTCCTAATGTTTATCTGGACCGTAAAGAGCGAATCTGTCCTTTCCAGAGTTTTCAATATGTTGTGGGAGCGTTTCTATGAAGCGTCTAAGAGATTAACGACGGCAAGTCAGGATTCAGCTGGTATTTCAGGCAAAACGCACCCGATGATGTGAGCCGCGAGTGCAAGGGCAAAGAATTCAGGCCACAGATCAAGCAATAGAGGGGGGCAGTCATTTCAGGGAGTTTCGAAATTTTCATTTCACATTAATGTTTAGCCTATAGGACAAGTTTGGAGGCGATGACTCAAGAGGGGGTGACGAAGGGTCAAATCTAGGTCAGATCTAGGCAAGATCTGGGCAAAATCTAGAACAGAGTCGAGTTAAGTTGGGGTCAGTTGAGCCAAATCTGAGCCAGATATCAGGTGATCTAGGCCAGATCTGAGCAAGATCTGGGTCAAATTTTTATTTATTTTCTTCATTTGTTTACAGAGTTGGGATGGAACTGCAAATTTAGATTGACTACTCCTGCTTACTGTATGTAGATCGGCGAAATAGCTAGTTACTCCGGCATAGGTGGCCTTAGGCCCCTGGTTCCGTGTATGAAATAATCAATCAATCAATCAACAAGTGAAAGTGCTACCAAGCTGTGGGTGAGCATCCAAATCTGCTGCTTCCTCTTTGTCCTCGCTGAAGTCTGGTTTCGAACGACAGCAAACTTGCGGCTTCAATGTCTTTGTCCCCCGCATGGTGTCTCAAGGTCAAGACAAAGCCATTCCTTGCGGAACCGTCTTGGCTATCTGAAACTTCCTATCATGATCTCCTTTCTTACAGAGTCTCATTCGAAAACTGTTTTCCATCGCGTGGTTAGCTGGAGGCTTTGTTCAAGCATCACTATACCGATGCATGTCTGAGAACCTTCGCCGTTTTATTTCAATGTAGGGTGGATTGAGAAGCTTAAGAATGTACCGTAGCCTTTGTGGTATGGTAAGAATCTCTAAATTATCACACTTATGAATATCAAATCAACTGAAGCGCCTCAATCATCGTCCAAGTTGCTGCATCTTACTATCGCATCCCCTTTCTCTCGCTCGAGAACAAATCTCTTAAGCTTGCGAGCCGCTTGTTACTGGCATACCCCTTCCGCTACCTTGACGCGAAATATTCAGCTTAGGCATGGGAAACTGGTCCATACTGCGATTACCACAATATGACTGATATCGAGACTTGCGAAAATTTGCAACGGAGACAACGGAGACTACGCCGCTGAGGGTACGAGGACAGTAAGTTCTCTGAGTCGATAGAAGAACGACCACAATGGTCCTTGGCTATGCATGAATACAAGTGAAGAAAAGTAGCGCTGACGGTCAAATTCAGGTTCAGGGTAACCCTATTCAATGACATCGTGGTGAATGCGTCCGTCACAGAGGACATGTTGGCTGAAGCAAAATGCACCGATTACGCGGAGTTTCTCGTTACCGATGAGCGCTTCGAGAAGTAGATTAGTCCACTCTGACACTAATTCTGTCAGAGCGACGGTTTTAAACTTTCGTCGATCGACGTAGATTGTCCCAGGTTTTCATTCATGACAGTAGGCGGCAGAGAGATGGAAGGTGAAGAGGATTGCGGTAGGGGGAAATTGAATAGAAATTGTGTGGGGCAGAACGACAAGGAAACTTCGCGATGTGTATGCGAGATCAAGTGGGAATATCAAAGGCAAAAGATTCGAACAGATGGGTTCTGATCGCGGGTTCTTAATTCGGGTCAACAGCTTTGACGGCAAACATAAGCTCAGATTAATTCACTCTCTCAACCACACTGTCCTTGCTGTAGCTGAAACAAAAAGTTGAGATTCTAGATGATATGTCGTGCAAGACCAGAACGAAAAACTAAGAGCATGATTTCTCATATACTTCAAGAAGCCTACAATGTTCTAGCGACTAGCAGGTGTCTTTCAGTCCGACACCTCGAACCCCATCTCTCTATCCCGACGCTTTTGCTCTATGCGTCGCCTCGC
>JAABUS010003174.1_pt1 | contig 27606 bp, 24 predicted proteins | sample 5560161 | NCBI WGS metagenome assembly JAABUS01 (sample SAMN10711885, study PRJNA513376) | rock metagenome | isolation source: Antarctica rocks | place: Antarctica: Victoria Land, Trio Nunatak nord | collected 2016-01-04
TTTATCATCAGGAAATAACTCCTGGAACTCAAATATTGACAGGCTTTTGAACTTACTTTCCATAGAATTCTATTCCATTAAATTTACGAAATTCATCGCATAAATCAAACGCCTAATTCAATAAATTTTATCCTGGGCCTGCTCCTTGCTGGCTTGGTTTTAAATGCGCAAGCGCAACAAAGTCCTATTCTTTCAGAACCAGGTTATTACCGGATGCAATTCGGGGATTATGAGGTAATCGCCCTTTCTGATGGCACTTTTTCCCTTAACAGCAGTCAATTACTAACCTCACCAAAACCTGGTGAGATCAAAAAATTACTTGACGCTGCTTATTTAGGTACGACTGTTGAAACTTCCATCAATGCATACTTGATTAAAACGCCTGATAAACTGATTCTCGTTGACGTAGGCTGTGGTACTGCAATGGGCCCAACGCTCGGCCAGGTTGCCAAAAGTCTAAGTAATGCGGGTTACAAGCCGGAACAAATTGATGCGGTGTTGCTGACCCATCTTCACGCCGATCATGTGGGAGGCTTAATGAACGGAACACAGATGGAGTTCCCGAATGCCATGATTTATATCAGTAAGGCCGAGGCGGGGTTTTGGTTATCAAAAGAGAATGAAGCAAAGGCGACAGCCCGATCAAAACCATTTTTTAAGCCTGCGGAAGCGTCTATCGCTCAATATTTAAAGGCCGGCAAAGTGAAAACTTTTGATTTCGGCACGACAGTATTTACAGATATAACTGCTGTTTCCTCACTAGGCCACACCCCGGGAAGCACTATGTATATACTGGAAAGTAAAGGACAAAAGATGATATTTTGGGGAGACCTTGTACATGCCAGTTCTGTACAGTTTGCAGACCCTTCAATTACCATACAATTTGACGTAGACCCGGCCCAAGCAGTAGCATCGCGAAAAAAAGTATTTGCCGAAGCTGCAAAATACCATTATTGGGTCGCCGCGCCCCATATATCGTTCCCTGGAATTGGTCAAGTGCAATCCACTGGCAACGGCAGCTATAACTGGTTACCTGCTAACTATTGTATCGTCGTTCCGGCTCAATCCCCTGTTAAATAATTATGCATTTGAAAGAATTGCAGTGACAATAAGCTAAAAGAGCCTTCAAATCAATATTTGATGGCTCTTTTTGTGTGAACGTATTCAGGCTATAAATATTGAATAAGCCTAAACAACAGGCAGCCCTCAGACATCGATAAAATGATTCGCACCTATTAAATAAGACTGCCCCTGGTCGGGATTTGCAATCCCGTCCTTTGAGCTTTGGATTTCCGATCCTATTTAAACCCACAACATACAAAAAATCCCGCTCGTTTAGAGCAGGATTTCCAAACAAATAATTAATAGCTTTTCACTGCATCTTATAAACCAAAACCTTAAAAGTTCCCGACACCGCATTCCGTGTACCCGCTACTATATCGGCAACGCTTAAATAAATTTTATGCGTCTTGGTATCCAAAGCAAGCGTTTTGGCGCGGAATTGTGTTTGCAAGGTTTGCACAACCGCATATTCATCTGCTGTTTTTTGTTTGATGATGGTAACGGTTCCGTCCCCGTTAGAAGCAAAAATGAGCTTGGTTGCAGGATCATAAGCTACCGCATCTACACCCGTTCCAATTGGTAATGTGGCAATCACTTTCCCGCTTGTTTCATCTACCACGCTTAAACCCTTGTTTTCTCTGCAAACGGTAAAAAGCCTTTTGTTTTTGGCATCCAAAGCCAAACCGGTTGGCGTACCGCAAGGGTTTAACGGGTAGTTGTGCAGCACTTTCATCGCTTTGGCATCAATTACGTCCATACTGTTTTTATCCTCTAAATTATTGTAAATTTTGGAAGGTTGAAATGTTCTTCTAAAGTTATAGTACGAATAGTTTTGTATTTTTAAAGAAGAACAGCGAGAGGGAAGGTGGGATTTGTAATAAGGGTGTTTTGCATGAGATTGAAAATCCGTAGTTCTGAGACTGGAATCGAAATCCAGACAAGTAGAACGAAACTCCAGTATAGTCTTTCCAAGCCCTTAATTTCTTTCGAACACTCGTAATTACAAATCCCAACCAGCAAGAAATGTTTAGGCAATTGCCAGAGGTTAAACAATACTTTTGCTGAAGGCCTTAATATACTCTGCAAGCGTTTCAGGTTTTTGCAGCATGATTAAGTGTCCCACACCGTTAACAGTAACCATTTCCGATCCGGGGATAAGCGACTTTACTTCTGCTTCTAATCGTTGCGGTGGATCAACAATATCATTTTCGCCAGCAATGATCAGGGTAGGGACAGAAATCTTGTCGACACCTTCTGAAACATCTTCCGGTAATGCAATATTTGTCCAACCTAAACGGGATTGATTATTGTGGCTTTGAATACTTGCTATTAGCTGTTCCCTTAATTTAAGGCTGATATCGCTTGCTTTGAAAACATTGTCAATTGTACCATTGATCCCTTCAAGGGATCTATACGCATTTCTCATGCCATCCAGCATTTCAGGAGGCAGGACAGTTGAAACTGAAGGAGAAGGGGCTACCAATATTAATTTTTTCAACCCGGCCGGTTTTTGTGCAGCGATGTATTGCGCGATCTTACCGCCCATGGAATGACCTACTATAATGTAATCTTGAAGATTTAGTTCACTAATTAGGTTCAGGGTATCGTTAGCCAGTTCCCTGATGCTATAACCCGACTCCGGCTTGTCAGACTTACCCCAACCCCGATGGTCATAGCTAATACAACGAAATTCATTCTTAAGGATAGCAGTCACGCCGCTCCAGGTAGCCGACGAACCACCCCAAAAATGTAGAAATATTAAAACAGGTTCACCCGAACCTTCGTCTTTTACAAAAAGATTGATGTTATTGATTGAGTAATACATAGCGATTCTCTTTTAATGAATTGATGCATCAAAGTTCGCGCTACAGGTAACAGGAGTAAAGGTAGATCAGCACCCTAAAATGATACTTTTGCGCGTTACAATCTTTCTGATGTATAAGTTAGGCGGAATTCAGATGGGGTTTTCCCGGAATGTTTTTTAAAGAACTTGTTAAAATTGGTGGGCTCATCGAAACCTAAAGACAGGGCAATCGTTTTAGCCGAATCACTACCATGAACTAACAACCTTTTAGCTTCCAGCATTACCCGCTCGTCAATCAGATGTTTAGGTGTCTTTCCCATCGTTATCTGCACAGCATGCGTTAGTACCTTATTCGAAACAAATAAATTTTGAGCATAGTAGCTTACTCCTTTTTCTGTATTAAAGGCGTTTTCAAGGTGATTTTTAAAAGTGATGAGGAGATCTAAATGTATCCCATGCCGAATCGGAATATAACCTGATTTTTGCCGTTCCCTTCCTGCCAAGAGTATAAAACTGGATAGATAATTCTTTAACAATTTGTACTGAAAACCATCAGTAGGCTGCTTTGCCTCTTCCTCCATTAATGCCCAAATCTCTCTCATCAATGCAGTTGCCTGTATGTTGCCGCTATATTCAGGACCACCAAGATCATTAAACAATGGGCTGCTTTGTAATAGTAGATGGTCGTTCTCACTCTCACAAAAGAACGTGTCAGTAAAAATAAGTACCCTGGAGGTAAAGGTTTCTAATTGGTCAAAAAACTGAACGGCATCTTTCCTTATAAATAAAAACGAATTGGGCTTAATGGTTACCGGGTTAAAATCAACCATATGTACAGGATGGCCGTTTTCAAACCAGATGATGGAATAAAAGGACGCCCGATGAGGTGCACGTAAGTTCTTTTTTGATTGCGCATAATGATTGTCTACTGAAATGATTTCAAAGCCTAAAGACAAATTTTCATTAAAAACCAGTTGTCTAATCGATAATTTCATTCTAAAGCAGTTGTAAGCTTCTTAAATTTAATAACACTCAAAAATAGATTTTTCTACTTCACAAGCTAATCGGACATTGTTGAATCTTACCATTAAGCAAACGACCGTTTGTTTGGCTACCCCAATCAAGTACGACAAATTCCGAACTTTGGCTATGAGGGTTCGTAAATAAATAGCGTTAACTATTCAAAGTAAAAAACTGTTTACGCTGACTGGGTTTATTTACTTTCTACTCCGCTAGTTGGGATTTGTAATCTACGGGTGTTCGAAAGAAATTAAGGGATTGGAAAAACTATACCGGGTTTCCGCCACAATCCCGACCTTTGAACTTAGGATTTTCAAAATCCTTTTCAAAACCCATAACCTACAAAAAATCCCGCTCGTTCAAAGCAGGATTTATAAATTAAAACTGAAATCAATTCTTCCTTTTACTCCATTTTATAAACCAAAACCTTAAAAGTTCCAGGAACTGCATTTCGCGTACCTGGTACCATATCGGCAACGCTTAAATAAATCTTATGGGTTTTGGTATCCAAGGCTAGTGTTTTGGCTCGGACTTGTGTTTTCAAGGTTTGTACCACGGCATATTCATCAGCAGTTTTTTGTTTGATAATGGTGGTGGTGCCATCACCGTTGGAAACAAAGATCAGTTTGGTTGCAGGATCATAAGCCACAGCATCTACACCTGCGCCAATTGGAACAGTTGTAATTACTTTTCCGGTAGTTTCATCCACTACACTTAAACCTTTGTTTTCGCGGCAAACGGTAAAAAATCTTTTGTTTTTGGCATCCAAAGCCAAACCTGTTGGCGTACCGCAAGGGTTTAACGGGTAATTGTGCAGCACTTTCATCGCTTTGGCATCGATCACGTCCATGCTGTTTTTATCCTCTAAATTATTATATATCTTGCCTTTACCATCGCTAACGGCAAATTCCGGTCCGCCGCCCAACGCAACTGTTCCGGTTTGTTTCATCGTTTGCGGATCAATCACGGCCGCGTTGTTGCTTTCTCCGCAGAAAGTAAAAACACGGTCAGAAAACGGATCATACATAATCGCATCCGGCCCGTTCACATTAGTTAATGGAATCGTGGCAATTGTTTTCAAAGTTTTCAGATCAAAAACAACGGCTGCATTGGCGCGACCGTCGCTGATAAAACCTTTGTTTAAACGGTTCACGATAGCAATTCCGTGTACGCCTTTCATATCGCTGATGGTGCCAATACTTTTTTCGGTGCCCAGATCAATTACATTTACGGCCGTTCCGTGCGAAACATACAAACGGTTGTTCACGGCATCGATGCTGAGGTAATCATAACCGCCATCGCCGGTTAGCGGAATGGTTTTATCAAGCACATAATTCTGTGCGTTGGCTAACAAAGAAATACTGCCTAAAAACAGTATCATTAAAAATTTCAGGATTGGTTTCATGCTTCTTTTATCGGTTAAATTTTATGTTGTTAGTTGTTTGTTAGTTTCAAGGTTGTTTTTGGTAGCAATAGTTGGCTCATGACGGTAGAATACACGAATCATGGTTGGCAATACAATCAACAGTAAAGGAAGCGCAACAATAAAACCTCCGATTACAGAAATAGCCAGCGGTTGATGTAATTGTGCACCGGCACCAATACCCAAAGCCAGCGGCATTAAAGCAATAATTGCCCCTAATGCAGTCATTAATTTCGGGCGTAAACGGGTTGATATGGCATAAACAACTGCCTCTTCCACGGATTTTTCGTGCAGGGTTTCTTTAAACTGCCAGAAAGTAAAAATCGAGTTTTCGCCAATAATACCAACAATCATAATCAGGCCGGTATAACTTCCAACATTTAAAGGTGTGCTGGTGAGGAACAGCGCAAGATAGCTACCTGAAATGCCAAGCACTGAAACAACGAGAATAATAAGCGACGCCCTAAAATCGCGAAACAGGAATAAGATAACCACAAAAACCAGGAAACTGCTTGCTATCAAAATCATTAACAGTTCTTTAAAGGATTGCTGTTGCTCGGAATAAGAACCTCCATATTCAATATGATAGCCGCCCGGGAGATTCACCTCTTTTTGAATGCTGTTTTGAATGTCCTTCATCACACTGCCCAAATCACGGTTTTCAAGTCGGGCCGTAACTACGCCCATTGATTGCAGGTTTTCCCGTTCCTGTTCTGCATCACCGGGCAAAATATTTACATCAGCAACATTTTGAATGGGGATAAGCTGGCCATTAGGTAAAAATATTTTCGTTTGCTTAATATCTGCAAGGCTGCGCTGTCGGCTGCGGGGCATAACCATTCTGATGTTTGAAATCTGTACATTTTGTAGCAGGCTTCCAACCACTACACCTTGTAAAGAGGTTTCTAACTGCGTTTGCAGGTCAGACGGTGTAAGGCCATATTGCGCAAGTTTGGTAGAATTAGGCTGAATATCAACCGAAGGGCCGGCAATGACGATGCCATTAAAAACATCAGCAGTGCCCTGCACTTTGCTGATGGAAGCAGCCACTTGTTGAGACAGGGTTTTAAGCGTTTGCCGGTCATCGCCAAAAATTTTGATCTCAACCGGTTGTACCGAATTCATCAGGTCACCCAACATATCTGTAATTACTTGTCCGAAATCTACCGTTAATGCAGGTTGGGAAGATTGGATCTTCTGCCTTATTTCGTTAATTACCTCATCAGTAGTACGGCTTCTTTTTTTCTTTAACTGGATGAGGTAATCACCGCGGTTCGGCTCAGTAATAAAAAAGCCCATTTGTGTGCCGGTACGGCGGGAGTAAGCTTCAACTTCCGGTATTTTGACGATAATCTTTTCTGCTTCCCGAAGTATCCGGTCGGTTTCCTCCAGCGAAGTACCGGGTGGCGTATTGTAATCCAGCACAATACTCCCTTCATCCATTTCAGGTAAAAAACCTGTTTGTAAGTGTGGCAGTACAAGAACGATTGAAGCAATTAATATAGCTACAAAAACAAGGCTGATCCATGCTTTTGATATAAAAAAGTTTACCCAGGCCTGCTTTTTAACCTGGTGTTCTTTGGCTTTAACGGTATTTACTCCAGCATTACGGGTTAGCAGCAAATAAATAACCGGAAGGCCGATCCAGGTAACAAAAAACGAACACACCAAGGTGATGATCATGGTATTCGTCATGATGGAGAAATACGCACCTGCCACGCCAGACATCAATATAAAAGGTATAAAAATAACAATGGTACTTAAAGAAGAACCAACCATGGCCGGAAACAGATACCGGATGGCACGTTGGATCAGTTCAGTAGTAGGCTCGTCCGGATGTTCTTCATGTGTACGGTGGATCTGTTCTACCACCACAATGGCATCATCAATAATCAACCCTATGGAAGCGGCAATAGCACCAAGCGTCATGATATTAAAAGTATATCCAAAAACATAAAGTGCCACCAGCGTAAGCATTAACGTTATGGGAACTGTAATGAGGATAGTAGCACTTGCTTTTATGGACCGTAAAAAAATCATGGCAACAATAATGGCAAGGGCAAGACCTATCCAAATGCTGTCGGTTACGCTTTTTACACTTGTATTTACAAAATCTGCCTGAACATAATAAGGTTTTACAATTACGTCCTTCGGTAAAATTTGCTTTAACTGTTCTACCTGCCTGGTCATCTTATCTGACAGGACTATCAGGTTGGCGTTGGGCTGTTTAATTACTGCGATCAAAACGCCCTGGCGCCCGTTGGCGTTAATTTTGGTATATTCAACAGCCGGGCTAATGTTTACATCTGCAATGTCTTTTACCTGAACTACTCTTTTCCCGTTGTTCCTGATGATTAAATCTTCCAAATCACTTTTGTTCTTTGGGGTAGCATCGGTAACAGTTAAATAGAGGTATTTATAATCGGAGAGATAACCTTCCGAACGGATAAAGCCCGTATTGTTTAAAGCGGTAGAAATCTCTTGCGGTGTGATAGACATAGCTGTCATCTTTTCCGGCTTTAAAACCAGCCAAAATTCCTTGGTCTTGCCGCCTACTATCCTGATTTCAGAAACCCCTTCTACCTGCGAAAGAAAAGGCTTAATGGTATATGTAGCCAGGATGTTGAGTTCGATAGGCGATTTGCTATTGCTTTCTAACGTATATCCGCTTACAGGCAGGATAGAAGGGTTCATTTTTTCAACCGTCACCGCTACTCCGGCAGGTAAATCTGCTTGTATTTGAGCTATCTGGGATTCAACTTGTTGTTTGCTTAAATCAATGTTGGCAGTCCAGTTCATAAAAGCCGAAATTTCTGCACTGCCACGGCTTGTAATACTCCTAATCAGCTGGAGGTCCGGTACTTTTTTTATGGCATTTTCCATAGGCCTGGTTACCGTAACCATCATCCGGCTAACCGGTTGAAGCCCGGCATCGGCAATAACCTTTATCTTAGGAAAAGTAATTTCAGGAAAAAGGGAGATATGGATTTTCTCATAAACAAATATGCCTGAGCCAAAAATAAGCAACAGGATAATTGCAATGGGATTTTTATAAGTTACAAAAAAGCTTTTCATATTAGAGCCTGTTTAATTTTTATCATGGAAATAATAATGCTTCTTTTATGCCAGTAAATCTTGTTTTTGTGGCCGATGAAAGGCGCAAAAGGCTTGAAAGGTTCATTTTTAGCTGAAAAACGCCCACCGGAAATTAACCAGCCGAATTTTAAACAAGCCTTACGGTTTTACAACTTTTACTTTTGCCGTATCTGATAATCCATAATTTCCGGTAGTTAGTATTTTATCATGCGCTGCTATATTTCCTGAAATGATTTCTACCGATGAAGCCGACTCTATGCCTTTTTTAACGGGTATTTTTACTGCTGTAGAATCGTTTATCAGCTTCATCACCCAAAATTGGTCCTGAGTCTCATTCGTTAAAACCGCTGATTGGGGAAGCAGCAGGCTGTTAGGTGCTACGTTTTTTACAATGCTTACTTTTACAATCAGGTTTTCGGGTATTTGCTTTACGCTATTGGCCCTGATAATTACTTTTTGTGTTTGAGACAGGGAATCAACAACCGGCAGTAAAGAGCCAACAATTCCGCTCAGCTTATTGCCATCCGGAAGGAGTAAATTTACCGACTTGCCCAGTTGAACATATTGGCGAAGCTCGAACGGTAAGTTCATCACAAAAACAAAGCTGCTGTTGTTACTGATCACGGCTAGTAAGTCGCCGTCCAATAAGTAATCCCCCTTTTGATGGCTCAACTGCGTTATAAAACCACTTTGATTGGCTTTTACACTAATAATACCCGAAAACTTAAGGTTTGGGCCCAACGAACTAATCGCGTTTCCAATAATCCTGGCTTCCTTTGTTTGTATGGTAAACAGTTTTTTGCCCTGGACCACGTACTGCCCCGGGCTAACATTTACGGTTTGTAAATATCCCGTTGAACTTGCTTTAACGTAATTTTTCTGCAAAAAGGCAGAAGTAGCATTGAGCACGATTGAATCTGTAATAGTTTGTTGCTTTACTTCAGTTACAGAAACAGGCGTTACAGGGTCGGGCGTTGCTGCGGTATCAGACGCTGTATTACTGCCTTTGCAGCTAAGCAGGAAAAATGCCGCCAAAAGGATTGCATGTAAGGGTTTACCCTCCAAATTTAAAATACTTGCCACTATTTCTTCCAGTAATTTAGTTGATTGATCAGTTGTAAACCGTTAATTTGATTTAAAGTGAGTTGATTGCGTGCCAACAAATAATTGTTAATGGCCAGTACCAGATCGGCCACGCGGAGATCTCCGCGTTGCATCAGCTCAAAATCCACTGTTACCAAACGCTCAGAATATTTAAGCTGATTTGTAATCTGACTGTTTAAACTTTCGTTTCCGCTAATCTGTTGCTGTAACTGCGCAATCTGCTGGTTGTATTGCCTTGTAAAAAAAGCACGGTAGTTTTGGCGTGTATCTTCCGCCAGGCCCAGCTTTTTATATTGTAGTTTGCGTCTGCCGCCATCGTAAATCGGCATGATTAAGGTAAAGCCAGCACTTGTACCGAAGTTATGCGTAAACGGTGCAGTAAAACCGGTGTTGTAACCGCCATCTGCAAAAATATTAGCCCGGGGCCGATAACTAAAATCAATTATTCTCCTGCTATTTACCAGCCGGATACTGTCCAAAGTGTATTGTTTAAAAAAAATACTGTTGGTTGGTTGCGGCATCATGCTGTTAACTTCAATCCGCGGGTTTTGCAGTTTTACTGTTGTTGTATCTTCAATTCCTGCCAAATAATTAAGCGTAGCGAAATCATTTTGAAATTGGATGCGTGATTGCGATAATTGCAGGCTTTGTTGCTGCAGCGTAACCAAAAAAGTAAGGTAATCGCTTTGCCGGTAAACATTTTGTTGCGTCAAGGTTTTAAGGATTTTTTCTTCTTTGGATAATAGCTGATTTACCTGTTGGTTGAACTCCAGTTGCTGCAAACTGCCATAAGCGGTAATATACTGGCCGATGACAGACCTCTTTAAATCCTGCTCAGAAATTTTCCGGGTATTATCAATAGAATCAGCAGCAAGCCCAAGCATTTTTAGTTGCGCTTTGATGTAACTTTTACTGTCTAAAGACTGGTTTACACCAACTATTCCGTTTAAACTTTGGACGTTGGTAATAGAACCGGCGTAGCCATAGCTATTAATTACAGGCGCAAAAATACCAGAACTGTTTAACGCCACTTGAGGTCTGTAGCGGGCTTTAATGCCCATGCTATCCAATTTGGTAGCAGCCACCTGGTTTTGGTAATCTTTTAAAAGCGGACTATTTTTTTGTGCCTGGTCCTGGTAATATGGCAGCGTATTGTTTTGGGCGAAGGTTGCCGAAAAAAACACCGATAAAAACAGTATCAAACAATATTTTATCATTTCTGCAAAAATCAATCAAAACGATGCACAAAGCTAAAACCTGGATAGCCTTGTGTATAAGCCGGGATTGCCACCGTTTTAAAGCTGTAATTTTTAAACAGTTTCCGCGCCACAAAAGGATAAATTGTGTAGGCAATTTTGGTTGAAGCAATGCCCAATCCGGCACCGGCCAGCACATCGCCCAGGTAATGATGGTTGTTGTACAGCCGCAAAACACCAACTGAAGCGGCCACGGCATAACCGCCGTAACCGATCCAGGGCGAAACATCTTTATATTCCTGGTACAAATATTCCGCAGCGGTAAAAGCAGAAGCCGTGTGGCCGGAAGGAAAAGATTCATAATCGCCGCCGTCCGGCCGCAATTCGCGGACTGATTTTTTGGTGATCTGGCTACCAACTTCCATGATCCCGTTGGAAATTATAACGATCAAAGTACGGTCTCGAAAGTTATGTTTTCCGTTGATGCCAACCGCATTCAATCCATAAAGTGCCGCCGTAGGGACAAGCCATAAATAATCATCCGCATGGGTTGAAAAATTTGGGTTATTGGTCACGATCTGATGCTGGACAGAATGGTTCAAATCTTTTAAAGGCGGCACCACGAGTGCCAATGCGCCATAAGTTACCAAAGCTGTTGGCACAATAAAAGGCTTGAAGCCCGGCGTAATCAATGAAGATTTTTTGCGGGTAAAAGAAGTATCACGAAAACTTTTGGATGTGTCCTGCCGGGCAAAAGCGGTACAAAAGCTCAGGTTTAAAAGTAAAATAACACTGCAAAAACTTCGTAAAAACATAGATGCTTCTTTTATCGGTATAAAATCCGGATTGCGCTCAAATGTAAAAGATAATATTGTAGAAATTCTGGAATTGCTTTAACCTAAAAAGCTGTTGCCGGTTAAAAAGAAATTTTTCGGATCAAGGCCGTTTGTAACAATTATATTCCATTACCCAAAATCCAGCTTTTGTACAGGCTTAAGATCGATTTTTGCAGCCGGAATAAAATAAGAATCCGGCCCAGCATGAAATACGCTTTTACTTTAATACTCTTATGTGCTTTTCACTTTTTAAATGCGCAGAATAAAAATGGTGCAAACAGCGGCCAAATTACCGGCAAAGTTACGGATGCCAATACAAAAGCACCTGTGGATTACGCCACGATCACTGTTTTTAAACAAGGCAGCACCAGCGCGCTCAACGGTTCGGTTACGGATACCAAAGGCAACTTTGCAATCAAAAACCTGCCTGCAGGTGAATATGAAGTTACAGTAGATTTTATCGGTTATCAGCGCAAAATAATCCCTCATGTGGCTATTTCCGGCACGGTAACAAATGTGGCATTGGGCGTAATTACCATCGCGCCTGTGCAAAACCAGTTGAAAGGTGTTACCATTACCGGAACGGCCGCCACGGTGGAAAACAGGATTGATAAGCTGGTTTACAATGCTGCAAGCGACCTGACTGCGCAAGGCGGCGTTGCCATAGATGTGCTGAAAAAAGTACCGATGATAAGCGTAGATGTGGACGGAAATGTAGAATTGCAGGGAAACCCCAACATCCGGTTTTTGATCAACGGGAAACCTTCCAGTATTTTTGGTGCGAGTTTGGCGGATGCTTTGCAATCTATACCGGCCAGCCAGATCAAAAGTATCGAGGTGATAACCAGTCCGGGTGCCAAATACGATGCAAGCGGCACGGGCGGCATCATCAATATTATTTTGAAGGACAGCAGAGTGCAGGGCTTTAACGGAAGCGTCAATCTTTCGGCAGGCACAAGGCAGGAAAATGGCTCTTTGAATTTAAACCTGCGTAAAGGGAACATCGGTGTGAATGCTTTTTTATCCGGGAATGACCAGATCAATGCGCGGACTATCACCCAAAATAACCGCTTATCCTACAATAATGCAGCGGATACTTCAACCCGTTTGCTTCAAAACGGCAACAGCGCATCGTACAGAAGTGGTTATAATTCTGGTTTGAGCGTAACCTGGAGCATCACGCCTAAAGCTGACCTGACGGCCGCAATCGGGCTGAACCATTTTGGAAACCACAACAACGGGCTGACCGATCAGGAGCAACTCAGGCAACAGGTAGCCGGCAATACTTCGTTTTCTGATGTTTTGAGTTTGAGGAATTCCAACAGCCGGTTTAATGCCAACGCGGTGGATTACAGCCTGAACTACAAAAAAAGTTTCAAAACAGAAGGGCAGGAGCTGGATATGCTTTTCACGACCAGCAGCAGCAAGAACACGTCTAATTTTTTCCAGCAGCAGGATTATCCGGCTGGCGGGTACGTATCTTCCGGATCAACCAGCAACAATCCCGGCAAAGACCAGCAAACCAATATTTCAATTGATTATACACATCCGTTCAGCAAAAAATTTATCATCGAAACAGGCGTGAAAGGGGTTTTTGAAAAGATCAGCAACCAGGTGGCAACGGATACTTTGGCCGGAAGTGATTTTGTGCCGAATGCCAACCAAACGTACGGTTTCAATTACAGCCGCCAGATTTATGCGTATTATCTTTCGGCGCAGTTTACTTTGTTTCATGATTTTATTGATGCAAAAGGCGGTTTGCGTGATGAATATACCACGGCAACTGCTGATTTTCCGGGAACGGTTTTGCCAAATTACAATATCCTGGCTCCGTCGGCGGTGATCTCGCACAAAATTAATGAAACGCAAACCGTTAAGGTCAGCTACAACTACCGCATCGAGCGTCCGGATTACGGCGACCTAAACCCGTTTTATAATATTTCTGATCCGCACAACATCAGCACCGGCAACCCAAACCTGAAACCTGAAATCGGCCAAAACTTTGAACTGGGCTACAATAAAAACTTTGCAAAAGGGGCAAATATTTATGTCGGTGCTTTTTACCGGCATAATACCAATGACATTCAGGCTTATACCACTCACTACGATACGCTTAATATTGGCGGCACCAGGTATTCAAACGTATTTTTGAGCCAGCGTTATAATATTGGTTCTGAAAACACAACCGGTATCAATTTGTATGGCTCTGTGCCGGTCACTTCAAAACTGAACTTGCGTTCCAACATGTTTTTTGGTGATCGCGTTTCCATCAATCCGGGCAATCCAACGGTAAGCGGCCTTACTTATCGCATCAATTTAAATGCTTCTTATAGTTTTCCGCATGATTTGGTTGCGGAAGTATTCGGTAATTACAATGCTTCCCAGCGGACAATTCAAGGTACGCGACCATCTTTTGCATATTATAACATCGCTTTTCGCAAGCAATTTCTCAACAAAAAAGCAAGTATCGGGTTGACGGCAGCCAATCCTTTTAATAAATATGTTAAGCAAAGCTCTTACACAACTGGCAGTAGTTTCTACCAAACAAATTTGCGGCAGGTGCAGCTCCGGTCTTTTGGGATCAGCCTGAGCTACAGATTTGGCAAGCTTGAATTTAAGAAAGAAAAAGAGGATAACGGCAACTCGGTCCCGGCAGTGGACCAGCCTTAAAATAGTACACTGATGCTTCTTTTATGCCTGTAAATTTGATGTTCAGACAAAAACAAAACCACAAGAGGCCAAAATTTATGGCATAAAAGAAGCATTCTAATTATTGGTCCCGGGCTTGCCGAAGGATATGATATAAGTTTAAACGGGCAATAATCTATCTTCAAAAAATTGCCTTTTTCATCAAAAACCAGGTCTTTGCCTTTCACTTCTGCTTCATACATAATTGCACCTTTGGCATCCGTTATTTTTCCAGCCCCGTTAATTTTTGTCCTGCTATAATGTTGCCTGATATAAATTGAAATATGAGCAGGCAATTTGCCGGGCAATAGCGGCAACCTGTTCTATAAACCTGCCGTCGGGCGTAAATTGGACAGACAAACCTTCCCCGGATTTACCGCCCCAATTGGCCTCAAAATTTCCTTTTTCTTTTCCCGGCCCACTTTTCCGGCCTGCGGATATTTTTTTGATAAAGCTGACTTTACAGCGGCAGGAACAGCACCGGTTTTTAAATCCTGAGCTGTAGCAATTCCTGTTACGCCCGTTAATAACAAAGCACTTAAAATGATCTTTTTCATAAGTTTGATTTTTTACAACCAGTTATAAATCAGCATTTTGTATCATTTCTGTTGTTGTGTTTTATTTAATTTTTTTAGTAACAGCTTTTTTCAGCATAAAGAAAAATTGTCTTTACTTCGTGTTCAGTTGATCGGTTTATCTGTTTTTTAGGGTGATAAAAGAAGCATCAGTTTTATCAAACATCCAAGAAACTTATTTTATTTTTTAGGATGTACTTTGTATCCTCTCATTCTGTAAACCGATATGTACCTGCATACGATACCGCTTCTGTACTGCGTAATCACTAAGGGCAAATCATTACTATTGAAAACGCTATTTACCTCATTAAAAGTTCTGTAATAAAATGAATCAGAAGGAACAATAAAGTAAGCATTATCACCCTCTTTCAGCGGTTCTTTGTACTGGTTTGCCCAGTAATATTGGTGCAGGTCGAAAACCTCCCCTATGCCCAATACCTCCTGCTTAGTTTGATAGGCTATATAATATTCAATTGTGGCAGCGGGCGACCAGTTAGTAACCACGATCGGGGCACCGCGGGGCATTATTTTATTTGAAATATCGCTTTTGTACAACGAATCAAACCTGACTGCAATTTCTTTCCATTTGTACATATCCAATGTTATGTCTTCAGTACCGGTTTTCGGCCCTGTTTTTACTACAGATACAGTACCTGGAAAATAAGTTATGCTGAGGATATTTACTAGCATTACAAAAATTAAATAAGCGAAAGCCCATTTGAGGATTCGCGGAACAATACTTAATTTGGTTTTTGGGTCAGCAGCCAAACTGATGGCTGGCAGAATTAAAAGAATACTATAGGCCGGGCCGGGCCAGTGCGGAGAAGTCCCCCTGAATACGGAAATAATCAATATCAAAATGATCAAGGGCAAGCTGCAAAACAGCAGTAACTTAATTTCTTTCTTTTCAACTTCAATCCTTCGTTTAAAAAGCAGGAAAAGGCTTCTGCAAATGAGGAAGAAATTAAATGGGTTGGTCAAGTTAATTTCTCCTAAAACCACTTTAAAAAATGTGATTAAGTGCAAACTGAACCCTGCCGGTTTAATGCGGCTGCTGTGAAAATAATAGGTGATAAAATTGTGCTGTACATTCCAGATAATTATCGGGCTAACTACGGTTAAAGTAATTACGGCAGCTATATACATACCCTTATTTTTTAGCCAGCCACGATCAACAAAAAGTGCGTACAAAACAACGCCCAGCCACAGGAAAACCCCGTGCACTTTACTCATGATGCATAATCCGGCCGCTAAACCAAACAGGCACCAGCGTAAATTATATTTCACATCAACAGAAGATAAACGCGAAATTTTGATGAGCAGAAAGATGCCCGTAAGCCAGAAAACCATTTGAGGGCTATCAGGTAAAATAAAACTTCCGGTATTGATGCTGATATAAGCCGAGGACGTATAAAGTAAAGCAGCAAACCAGCCAACCTGCGGGCTTTTGACCATTGACCCGATTTGAAAAAACAACCAGGTACAGATTGCAACACATAGATTTGCACCGAAGCGGACAAAAAACTCATCATGAAACAGCAGATTAAAAGTTGAAAGCCGGATGAGCCAGGCAACCAGCGGAGGGTGATCAAAATAATTCCACTGCAGTTTTTGTGCATAAGTCCAGTAATAGGCTTCATCGGCACCCAGTTCTAACGCAGAGGCAAAAAGAATCCTCAAAACGGTAAAAACAGCTATCAGGATAATTAAATTTTTTTTATAGTTCAAAATAAAAAGTTAACCTAAGGCTTCGGGGGTTTGTATAAAAAGCTGTTTCAAATTCGGTCAAATATGATCTGAATGTCTGTAATAATTCTGTATAAAACTTGTGTAGCTGATTTGATTGGTTTTTGCAGACAAACACTTATTGCAAAGTTTGCATCAATTTTATAGTGGTAAAAAAAGCATTACGGCCCGGTTTTCTATACAGTATTTATCCAAAATCTCTTCCTACTTTTATCAAGTGAAGCTACTAATTATTGAAGATGAGAAAGGCTTGCGGGAAAGCATCGAAGCTTATTTTGCCGAGGCGGGCAATATTTGCGAAACGGCGGTAAACTTTGCTGCTGGCCGCGAGAAAATCAATTTGTACCGCTACGATTGTATCATGCTGGATATTACGCTGCCCGGCGGCAATGGCCTGGAACTTTTGGATATGCTAAAAAAGAACAATCATCCGGATGGCGTTTTGATCATTTCTGCAAAAAACTCGCTGGAAGATAAACTGAGCGGTTTGGACCTCGGTGCCGATGATTATCTCACCAAACCTTTCCATTTATCAGAGTTGCGCGCCAGGATAACGGCCATTGTCAGGCGGAAATCTTTTGGCGGGAATAACCTGTTTCGGTTCAACGAAATCAGTATCGATCTGCAGGCCAAAACCATACACGTTCATGATCAGGCCATCAAATTCACCCGCAAAGAATATGATCTGCTGTTGTATTTTATGGTGAACAAAGGGAAAATCGTATCCAAAAACGCCATTGCAGAACATTTGTGGGGCGATGAATTTGACGTGGTTGATAATTTCGATTTCATTTATTCGCACGTCAAAAACATCCGCAAAAAACTGGTGGAAGCGGGCAGCAAAGATTACATCCAGGCCGCTTACGGAATGGGTTATAAATTTACTGATCTGTGAAACTGCTGACCAAGTACAACAGGATAAACCTGCTGGTTGCGGTCCTGGTAATTTTGGTAACCGGTATTATTTATTACCTGGTGATCAGCCTGATCTTAAACCGTCAGGTAGATCAGGACCTGGAAGTGGAAGAACAGGAAATTTTCGAGTTCGTGCGCCTCAACCATCGTTTGCCGCAGGTTTTTAAATCTAATGATCAGCAGATCATCTTCCAAAAGGTTGAAAACGAACAGGTTACCAGGCAATTTATCCATACAGATTTTTACAATCCTAAAGAAAAGGAAAAAGAATCCGGCCGGGGTTTGGTCAGTTCGGTAATGGTTTTAAATCAAAAATATAAAATCCTGATCGTTGAATCTCAAGTTGAAACCGAAGATCTCGTTCAGATTATTTTCGGGATCACGCTCGTCGTCGTTTTGATCCTGGTAACGGTTTTGTTTGTGATCAACCGGCTGATTTTGAGAAGTTTGTGGCAGCCGTTTCATCGTTCTTTGCTTCGTTTGAAAGCTTTTAACGTGGCCGACAAAGAAAAATATTTGAAGCAGGCTGATTCCGGGATTGAAGAATTTGACGAACTGGACCAGGCGATCAGTTTGATGGCAGAAAAGGTAATTAAAGATTATCAAGACCTGAAAACCTTTACCGAAAATGCTTCGCATGAACTGATGACGCCGATTGCCGTGATCAATTCTAAGTTGGACAGCCTGTTGCAAACCGATCAGTTTTCTGAAAGCCAAAGCAAAATACTGGAAGGTTTGTACCAAAGCGTGGCGCGGTTAACGCATTTGAACAAGGCCATGCTGCTGCTGGTAAAAATTGAAAACCAATTAATGTCCGATAAAAGAAGCATCCAAATAAATGCTTTGCTGGCAGAACAATTGGATAAGTTCAATGAGCTTTTCAGCATAAAAAATATTACGGTTACTTCTTTTATCGGGGTAAAAGAAGTAACCGCGAACGAGTTTTTGCTGGAGATTTTACTCAATAACCTCATCAGTAATGCCATCAGGCACAATCAAAACGGCGGCACGGTTTATATGGAATTGAACCGGCAGGAATTAATTATCCGCAACAGCGGAGAAGATACGCCTTTAAAAACTGATGAGATTTTTAACCGTTTCAGTAAATCTGCCGCATCGGAGGGAAGCGGTTTGGGCTTGACGATCTCCCAACAAATCTGTACAACCAACAATTGGGGTTTGGTTTATCAATACGCTGATCACACACATAGTTTTGTTGTAAGGTTTGATAACTCCGGAAGCTAATTTTATTGAAAAGCTTATTTAATTTATCCTTAAAGCCTGTTTAAATTTTGTTCAATTTATTTTTTATGCTTCTTTTACCACCTACGAAAACAAGAAAATCCATGCTTCTTTTATCGGTATAAAATGCAAACACAAAGTTTACAGGCATAAAAGAAGCATTATATATTTTTCTGATATAAATTTAAACAGACCCTTAACTCTTTAAACATTTTTTTATGTGGTGGATATACGCTTTACTTTCCGCATTTTTTGCATCCCTGACAGCCATATTTGCAAAAATCGGCGTTACAAATGTTAATTCCGATCTGGCAACTGCCATCAGAACGGTTGTTATTTTGGTAGTTGCCTGGGGGATTGCCATCGCCCGGGGCGAACTGAAAGGCATTACAGAACTTTCGCGCCATAGTGTTTTATTTTTGGTTTTATCCGGATTGGCAACGGGCTTGTCCTGGATATTTTACTACAAAGCCTTGCAGTTGGGCAAAGTATCGCAAGTGGCACCTGTGGATAAACTGAGCGTGGCCTTGACCATTGTTTTATCGGTGGTCATCCTGAAAGAAGCATTATCACTAAAAGCCGCCATCGGTGCCGTGATGATTATCGCCGGAACTTTGGTGCTGATATTTTGATCGAAAAGCTGCAGGTATCAATGGCTGATACTGCAATTAAAATTACGGCAATTGCTAACGTGAAACTAAAGGTTTCCGCAATCTGCAGCAGGTTTCAACCCTTCTTTGTCTTTTGTTAAGATGGCTTTTCCATTTGCAAAAGTTACGATCCACATGCTGTCGTAATCATCATCCGGCCAAAATAAATTACCAGAAACACCCAACGCATGTACAATAGATTTAATGGCCTTGTGCTCCCAAACAATTATAATTGTACCTGTTTTGCTTTCTAAATCCTGTGCAATCATCACCGAATCTTTTTCTTCATGGCTGCTGTTGATCGGGAGGTTGTATCTGATGGCTAAAGGTGTTATCGTTTGAAACATCCTGGCATGTTTCGTGGCTTCACCCAAAGCCAAACCCGGAACAAAAAGGTAGGAGGGGACGCCAAATTTTTTAAAAATAAAGTTTGGTAAAAGCAGTGCCCGGTTTAAACCCTGGCAGGTTAAGTTATCACCTTTTACGGGTTTTTCGCCGTGGCGGATAAAAACCAGTTTTAAGTTTTTGGTTTGTGCCGATGCTTCTTTTAAGGCATAAAAATTGGTGAAAGCAAATACAAATAATAAAATAACGTATTTGAATTTCATTGGTTATTTGCGTTTATAAAAACTGATAGTGGGCGCATTTGGGCCGCCTTTTAAAACTTCTGTATTGGTAAAATAGCCGCTTCCGTCTGCTGCAAAGCAAATGCCTTCGCCCTGATATTCCTGCACATAAGGCGCAAGTTGCGGTTTTTCGAGCAAAGTTTGTCCGATGGTTTTGCTAAGGTCGCGTTTCCAATACCAGATTTGCTCTTTATTTTTCAAAACAATTTCTGTTCCGTCTGCAGATATGCCGCCTGAAGTTGCTTTGTTCATTGGCAGCTGGTCGATTGGTTCTAAAACAGTGCTGGTAATGTTGCTTTGCGGATAGGAAGCCTTATAAATGTTGGCCAGGTTTGATTCTTTACTGGCAATGTAAATATCTTTTGTTTGCGGATCGATCAAAATAGATTCGGCGTTGCGCGCTCCTCCGGGATAAATCAATTCAATTTTATCAATCTCGGCGATATCCATTACAACAGGAAACGTTTTGCCGGCAAGGTCAGGCTCTAAAAACCGATATAAAAAAACGGAGCTGTATTTGGCATCATTATCTCCAATTTCTGCAACATAAATATAACTTTTGCCAGCAATCGGGCCGGGACCAATGGTAATATCTTCCCAGTCGCGGTTGGTTGCTGTGGTTAAGGTGAAAAAGCCTAAATCGGCTCCTTTAGCATTCGTTAAATAAACCTGATTCGCATTTCCGCTATCTTCATGAACATATAAAATGCCATTGTTTAGCTTACTGGAAGCAATGCCTGATTGTTCGTAAAGCGTGTTTTTCACCAAAGAATTAGTAACCGGAACGCTTTGAAAAAGATTTGAATTGGTAAAGGTTGCGGCACTGTAACCGGCAATTTGAAAGTTAACAGTTGCCGGTGTGGTTATTGTATTTACAGGAGTTGTAGTTGCCGGTGGTGTAACATTGGGTGTTGTTTTACTGCAAGATGCAAAACTTAAAACCCAAAAAAACATCGATAAAAACAGTATCCTTTTCATTTCAACTGAAAACAATTTTGGAAAATATTAATGCTGATTTCCGGATCCATTTAATTGATAGCAGCCCAGATCTGCACCGGCGGGCGTAGCCTCTGATAAACCGTAAATTTTATTTAACGGGACAACTATCAACGGTAAAATACCTGTATTGCCTTTTCCAATTAATGATGAAGAAGCCTGCAAATGAAAATTATAAGTCCCGATGGCATTGTATTGTGCTAAAGGATGGCCGGAAGTTGGTAGCGGGAAATTCAGGAACATCGGCTTGTTTTTTTGTATAACATCGCTGCCATCATAAATAGAACCTAAAACATAATTAGATGGAAGGTATTTTGCTGAGGTTGTGATTGAAGGAATGTCCGTAGTTTGCGGCTGCGTAATGTAACCGGTTGGATAAAACTGGTTGGCCACGCTTAAAGAATCTGCCCATTGATAATTGTTGCCGTAAGAAAGATGTGCAACATCAGCAACCGGACTTCCAACTACTCTAAAACCATAGTTATAAATGTTTTGCCGGGTCAAAGTACTCCTGTTGGAAATTGTTACCTGTTTGTTTAAGTTCGTCGAATTGGTACCTAAACCTAAAGTATCTGAAGTTAACCTGGATTCAAACTCATTTTGGCGGATATATAAGTTGTATAAAGAGATCCTGTTCTGGCTATTGATCACATAATCAATCTTATTATGGATACCCAAACGCTCTGTCTGGGTAGAATAAGTCCGGTCATAAGCATCAGAAAATTGTGGTGTATTTGCCAAGGGAACAGCATTTGGCTGTGCATTTGGCGATAACCGTTTCGAGTTTGAGCCGCGGTAAATATTCTGGTAACTGGCCGAAACCACCACGCCGAGTTTGCCTTTTAAAAAGCGGTCGCCAATGGTTAGCCCGGCAGTTGAACTTAAAGGATTGTTTAAACTGTGGTTACTTGTGAGGGCATTATTGTTAAAATTATTGTAAGTAGCTGCATAACTGTTACCGTTGACTACCGCCGGCGAATTACTATTCGGAGAAGCGTGAAAAGCATTGAACAATCTTCCATTTGAAAACAACGTAGAAAACCCGCCGGAAACATTGGCGCTCACCACAAACCTGTCCGGCGCACTTTTCATCACCAGGTTCATCACACCGCCAATCGCATCACCTTCCATGCTTGGAGTTAAAGCTTTGATCACTTCCAAACGTTCCAGCATTTCGGACGGGAAAACATCCATCGGCACAAAACGGAAAGCAGGATCCGGACTTGGTATTTTGATGCCGTTTACCAGCGTAGAATTATACCGCTGGTCCATCCCGCGGATAATCGCATATCTGCCTTCGCCGCTGGCCGAACGCTGCACGGTAACGCCGCTTTACCCGCTGCAAAGCATTGGCAACGGTTACATCCGGCAAAAGCTGTATCGTGTTTGCAGAAAGGACGTTTTCTATGCTGCTGGCGTTTTTTTCAATCCCTCTGGCCGAGCGGTCGGTTTCTTTACTGGTACTGCCTTTCACCATCACTTCAACTAAGCTGGTGCTTGCATTTTCCATCTTGATATTTAAGGTAGAAACGGCATCCCGGCTTACTTCAACCTCTTTTCCGGCTGTTGTTTTGTAACCGATAAAATATACTTGTACCTGATAATTGCCTGGCTTCAGGTTACGGAAAACGTAAGAACCATCCAAATTTACAGCGATGAATTGTTTAAAACCGCCTTTTTCTACCGATACCGAAGCCCCGGTGAGCGGTTCTCCGGTTTTCAAATCAAAAACTTTTCCCCAGAGGGTTTGGGCGAAAGATGAAACGCAAAAACCCAGCAGAACAAAAACAAGAAAAGCTGTTTTTTTAAAATGGTACGGGTTCACCATAAGTGCATATTTTGATTTTACGCAAAAACCCGTGTCAAATCTGGAGGAATTCTGAATTTTTAAGCCTTGGTAAATTAAAGTAACTTATTGATAATAATAAATTAACATCATATTGCTGTTTTGAAAAATGCCTGAAAATCTTTACAGAAAATAAAGTTTGTCTTAGGGCCTGTTTAAATTTATATCAGAAAAATTTATAATGCTTCTTTTATGCCTATAAATTTTGTTTTGCATTTTATATCGATAAAAGAAGCATAGGTTTTCCTGTTTTCGTAGGTGATAAAAGAAGCATAGAAAATAAATTTCTATCATAGAGATTTATATTGCTTTTTTTATGCCATAAACCTTGGCACCTTATATTTGTTTTTGGCTAAAGCCTTGTAAGTTTGTCAACTTTATCCACGGCCTGAAGGCCGTGGCAATTGAAGTTTAACGGATAGCCCCGTTTGTTGCCGGCAGATAAAAAGTTTATAAAACAAGGGGCTAAATTGCCACGGCCTTCAGGCCGTGGATGGTAAGTAATCCAGATATGGCTTTAGCCAAAATAACCAAGAAAAAATTTAAACAGGCCCTGAATTTTACAGGGAAAACCTATCATACTTCTTTTATGCAGGTAAATTTGTTTTTGTAACTGGTGCCTACAACAAACTGTATAAAAATTTTAAAAATTTAGGTCGATAAAAGAAGCATGAAAAGGTCTTGGACAAAACTGATTAAGGCTTGGTGCTAAAAGCCTTTAAATATTTATACAGAAAAAATTGGGGTAAAGAAATTTATTCTGATGCGCCGCCGTTGATCATATCAGAAACAATACCCGGACTATCTTTCCGCTCTGCCAAAAGTACACCAACCACATGCACCACAATAAATGCGATAATCAGGTACATGGTAAAACCGTGTACTTCTTTTATGGCATGTATTTTTTTCAGGAAGAAAACGTGATCTTCAAAAGCCAGGTACAGGCCGGTGATGGCCATAACCAATATCAAAATATAAAAAACGGCATACAAAGTTTTCACTGCCAGTTCGTGTCCGGCCAGTTCCCTTTCCTGCTTGATGATGTAATATTTGTGATAAGCGGTTTTGATTTTGCTGATGAATTTTTGGTCTGCCAGCTGAAAAAACTCCAGCAATAACCGAAACAATAAAAGCGCGGAAAGGACGTAACCAAAATAAGTATGGATTTCCCAAACCTGGTCACGCAAAGCGTGCGCAACGGATTTTGACTGTGCAGAAGTGATTTTTACACCGCTATCCTGCAAATTTTGTGCGATAAAAGAAGCATTTGTCCTGGTATCAAACAGCGTAGAATTTAGCAAAACGGTGAGTAAGGAGCCGGTAATAACAATTGCGTTCAGCCAATGCCAAAGCCTTAGCGGGCCGGAATTTTTTTTGAGGTGCGGCTGCTCAATATCTGCACGTTTGGGTTCTATAATAGCCATATATTTTGTTTTTTGTATTTAACCATTAATTAACTTCGCCATCAAAAATGCAGCAGTAGCAGCAAGTGTACCAATTAAAACCACTTTAAAAGCACCGCTCAGGGCTTTTTGCCCGGTTACTTTGCTTTTGAAATAACCAAAAACAAAAAGGCAGATCAGCGTGATAACACAGGAGTAGTATAATGCTGATTGTGAATTGTTTATAAAAAAATAAGGTGATAAAGGGATGGTGCCGCCCACGATATAAGACAGGCCGATAGTTAAGGCACTTTTTGTGGCTACGTTTGCATGTGGTTTTTCTAAACCCAGTTCATACCGCATCATAAAATCCACCCATTTGTTTTCATCTTTTGCCATTTCTTCGGCAATTTGTTGTTGTAAAGGTTTTGAAAGTCCGAAACTGGCAAAAACTTCCATTACTTCTGTTTTTTCCTGTTCCGGCACACGTTTTACTTCCTCATACTCTCTTTTCAATTCAGACTGGTAATGATCAGCTTCTGTTTGTCCGGCCAAAAATCCGCCCAGGCCCATAGCGATAGAACCTGCAACAATTTCGGCAATCCCGGCTGTTACCACAATCCCGGACGATGCTACCGCCCCGCTCAAACCCGCCGCAAGTGCAAAAGGAACTGTTAATCCATCAGACATGCCAATCACAATATCACGAATTGTATCAGAGCTTTTTACATGATGTTCATTATGCATTACTTGTTGATTTATAGAATTGTAAACCTATTATAAAATTTTGAAGTAAACCTGAAGTTGCAAATGCTAAGAGCCTGTTTAAATTTTTATCTGAAAAATCTTGGTGCTTCTTTTATACCTGTAAATTTTGTTTTTGTATTTTATACTGATAAAAGAAGCATTAATATTTCCTGTTTTTGGGGTGATAAAAGGAGCATCTAAAAGCAATTGAACGAAATTTAAACAGGCTCTTAACCAGTATAGTTTTAAAAAAGATGTTGTTACACAATTCTATTGCTTCTTCAATTTTGCTCCAGGTTCATTGTTTAAATTTGTCAAAAAACCCAACTTGAAACTCCTGATCATTGAAGATGAAGCTGCCCTGCGTGAAAGTATAGAAAAATACTTTACGGAAGAAGGCAGTATTTGCGAAGGATGCGCTGATTTGAAATCGGCACTTCAAAAAATTGCTTTATATAAGTATGATTGTATTTTGCTGGATATCAACCTGCCGGATGGTGAAGGTTTCGCCGTTTTGGAGTATCTGAAAATCAAAGATAAAAATGAATGTGTGCTGATTATTTCTGCACGCAACTCTTTGGACGATAAGCTTAAAGGGTTGAATATCGGGGCAGATGATTATATGACAAAGCCCTTTCACCTGGCCGAACTGAAAGCCCGTTTGATGGCTGTTTTTCGCCGGAAAGCACTCGGCACAAACCATATTTTAAACCATGAAGGAATTGTGATCGACCTCGCCGGAAGGACAGTTGCCTGCAACAATACTTTGATCACCCTAACCCGGAAGGAATATGAAATGCTGCTGTATTTTATTGCCAACAAAGGTAAAGTAGTTTCCAAAAATGCTATTGCCGAGCATTTGTGGGGCGATGATATGGATATGATGGACAGCTTTGATTTTATCTACACGCATATTAAAAACCTCCGGAAAAAGCTGTTGGAAGCGACCAGCCGGGATTTTATCAGCTCGGTTTACGGCGTTGGCTACAAATTTATTTAAGCATGAAATTAGCCGGTCATTACAACAAAGCCAGCATCATCATCAGTATTTCGGTCTTGTTGATTTCGGGGATTATCTACTACATCGCCATCAACCAAATTGCCCGGGACCAGCTGGATAATAATTTAAATGAAGAAATTGAAGAAGTAAAAACATACATCAAAACAAATCATCAGTTGCCAAAACAAGTTGATTTTGATGAAGATGTAACTACTTTTACCAAAACCGGATTATCAAAATATCCTACTCAATTTTTTGATGCCGTTTATACCAATCTGAAAGAGAAAAAAGCGGAACAAGGCCGGGCTGTTGCTGCACTGATCACCCTAAATGGCCACAACTATATTGTAAAAATAATTGTTTCCAGGGAAGGTACGGAATATCTGATCCAGGTGATTTCGATCATTACTTTATTGCTTACCATTATTTTATTAAGTATCCTGGTTGTTACCAATAAATTGGTGCTCAATAAGTTATGGCAGCCTTTTTATAATATCCTGTTTCAGGTCCAAAAATTTAACGTAGCAGATTCAACCCAAATAACTACTTATCAGAGCAACGTTGAAGAGTTTGAGCAGCTGAGCATTGCCGTATCAACCATGTCGTCCAGGGTGATTGTGGATTATCAGGGATTAAAAGCTTTTACAGAAAACGCTTCGCATGAAATGATGACCCCGATTGCGGTGATCACGTCCAAATTGGATACTTTGATCCAGGATGAGCGTTTGCAATCAAACCAGCTTTCTCAAATTACAGATATTTATTCTGCCACAAACAAGCTTTCCCGGCTCAATCAATCGCTTCTTTTACTGGTAAAAATTGAGAACGGTTTGATCCAGGAAGATGAATTATTAAACCTCAAATCCTTGCTTCTGGAAAAAATACAGCAGTTTCAGGAAATGGTCCAGAACAAAAATATCGACCTGAAATTTGAGATAAATGATTTGGAGATCAAGGCCAGTAAATATCTGGTTGATATACTGATCAATAATCTTTTTAGCAATGCAATAAAACATCACGCAGTTCCGGGAAAAATCAGGATTAATTTGGCTGGCCGGAAGCTGCTCTTTCAAAATTCAGGTGATAAAAACCCGCTCCGGGAAGAATTGATATTTGAGCGTTTTTACAAAGGCCGGTCATCGGACGGGATTGGTTTGGGTTTGGCCGTAATTAAAAATATCTGTTCCAAATACAAGTATAAACTGGCATATCAATTTGCAGGTCAGCTGCACACTTTCAGCATTGAATTTTAACTTTTTGATGCAAATGTTTTTTATTTTGATTTAATTGAAGTTCAATAGAAGCTGTTTAAATTTACATCAGAAAAAAATATCATGCTTCTTTTATGCCCATAAAATTTTGTTTTTGAAATATATATCGATAAAAGAAGCATGGAAATATTTTGTTTTCGTAGGTGGTAAAAGAAGCATCGGAAATAACCCGGACAAAATTTAAACAGTTTCTTATATTTCAATCCAAAATTTTGCGATGCTTCTTTTATGCCTGTAAATTTTGTTTCCGAGATAGCACTTCAGGCACCAATTTTCCCCAGATAATTAGGGTCTGCTGAGAAACAAATTGACCTTTGAAATATAGGCAGTTATGCCCAAATTAGCGAACTGAAGTGCATGGATATATGGTAAAAGGTTCAA
>JAABUS010003176.1_pt1 | contig 27591 bp, 28 predicted proteins | sample 5560161 | NCBI WGS metagenome assembly JAABUS01 (sample SAMN10711885, study PRJNA513376) | rock metagenome | isolation source: Antarctica rocks | place: Antarctica: Victoria Land, Trio Nunatak nord | collected 2016-01-04
CCAGTTCGTGCACAATGCGCGCCGACGCAGCAAAGCCCTGCTCGGCGCCCTCATCACCGCACTCGTCAGATGATCCAAGCCAATACCCCGGAACCCAACACGAGCCTTTACTATTTGACGGAAACAACCTGGAGGAAGCTATTGCAGGCCACGGGCCGCACCCCACACGTCAATGGCTTAAGTACGCTGCTCCGCTCATTCGAGGAGATGCGGTCGGTCAGTTTCCGCGTGTTTCAAGGAAATTTCGACGCATGAGGCCGCCACGAAGCGGGGACGACTACGTGGGGCGGGCTTCTCCGACAACCTAGTAAACCGCATCGATTGGGCGGGGGTGAGCCTAGATAGCCGCGTTACAGTCCGCTACGGCGAGTGGATCAAAAGCATGTTCAAAGCTAAATCCTTGGTGAGCCTGAATGGGGACGTGTATTTCCGCCTAAAATCAGACTACGCCAAGTCCTTTTGGCCCTTCATCGATATTCAAAACGCCTACACCTACATGAATATTGCGACGCTAGCAGACTTGGCAGGCCGGGACTATGCAGGGGAGGCCACCAAGCAACGTGTGAAGTTTCGGCAAGACGTGCGGCAGGCTTTCGATGATACGGTGACAGCAGGCGGTTTGGCGTCCTGGAGGTGCGAGGAGGTCGGTACCGGGCGGCATAAGAGCTGCCACTACGTCCATGCTCTGGAGCGGTGTTCGGCCGATCGCTGTCATGCGGCTTTGTATTAGCAGCGTTGCACAATTCGGACATTGCGGGCAATCGTTTACGCGGGGACGCCGGCCCGGAATGGCCGTTGCAGCGGAAGGGAATGCGATGGACAACGCGGCAATGGCGCACCGGGCGGCACGCAACACCATCGGCGACGCAATCGGCCGGGCGGCGGACCGTTTCCGCAACCGCATCGCGCTGCGCTTCGACGGGCGCGTTTGGAGCTATGCGGCGCTCGACGAGGCCACGACCGGGATGGCTGCCAGCCTGCTGGCACTGGGGTTGCAGCCGGGCGACCGCGTCGTGGCATTCGGCCGCAACTCCGATCATTACCTGCTGTGCTGGCTCGCCTGCTGCAAGGCGGGGCTGATCCACGTCCCGGCCAACTATGCCCTGGCGCCACCAGAGCTGTCCTACATCGTCAAGCAGTCCGGGGCGCGCCTGCTGTTGCACGATCCCGGGTTGGCCGCGACCGCCGCTACGGCGGGTGCGGCAATCGTCCAGACGTTCGACATGATCGCGTCCGGCGACGAAACGCCCGCGGACATCGGCGAGGCCGTGAGGGACGGCGACGTGGCGCAGATCCTCTACACCTCGGGGACCACGGGTTTTCCGAAGGGCGCGATGCTGACGCACCGGGCGCTGCTGGCGGAGTACGTAAGCTGCATCGTCGCTTGCGAGTACACCGAGGACGACCGTGTCCTCGCCGCCCTGCCGCTGTATCACAGCGCGCAGATGCACGTCTTCGCCATGCCGCAGCTCATGGCCGGCGCGGAAATCCTGCTGATCGAAAGCCCGGCCCCTGCGCTCTGCCTGGAGCTGATCGAGCGGCACCGCCTCACCTCGTTCTTCGCGCCGCCGACCGTTTGGATCAACCTGCTGCGGCATCCCGATTTCGCCACCCGCGATCTCCGCAGCCTGCACAAGACGTACTACGGCGCCGCCATCATGCCGGTGCCAGTTTTGCAGGAACTGCGCGAGCGGCTGCCGGGCATCCGGGCATACAACTGCTATGGCCAGAGCGAGATTTCGCCGATGGCGACCATCCTCAAGCCCGAGGAGCACGACGCGCGCCCTGCCTCGGTCGGCCGTCCCGTCCTGAACGTGCAAACGCGCGTGGTGGACCTCGACATGCGCGACGTGCCGCCCGGCGGGCACGGCGAGATCGTCCACCGCTCGCCGCAACTGATGCTCGGCTACTGGGACAACCCTGTCGAGACGGCCCGGGCATTCGAGGGCGGCTGGTTCCACTCGGGCGACATCGGCACCTTCGACGACGCGGGCTACCTGTATGTCGTGGACCGCACCAAGGACATGATCAACACCGGCGGCGTCCAGGTCGCCAGCCGCGAGGTGGAAGAGGCGCTGTTCACCCATCCCGGCGTATCGGAGGTCGCGGTCATCGCCGTGCCCGACCCCAAATGGATCGAGGCGATCGCCGCGGTGATCGTGCTGCGCGACGGCGCCACTGCCACCGAGGCGGAGCTGATCGGGCACGCACGGACCCTGCTGGCGCCGTTCAAGCTGCCCAAGCGGGTGTTCTTCGCCGAGAGCCTGCCGAAGAACACCGCCGGCAAGCTGCTGAAGCGCGAGTTGCGCCTGCTGTATAACGGCACAGGGTCCGCAGTGATGGGATTGGGCGGCTGATGCGGGGCGCTACAGCCGCTTGAACAATGGCGAGCGGGTAGCGGACGCCGCCCCGGCCACGGTCACGAAACGTTCGGTGAAGATGTCGCGCTCGAACAGCCGCTCCGCGCCTCGTGCAAATGCCTAATCGGAACGGTTTCATAAGCGTCTATGCCCCAGCCGTTGAAGCGCGCCGCACGGTCAACTCGGGCATGCCCAGGAGTTCTGTGCGGCAGTCCTAAAACCGGCCAGCGACGGGCTACCTTGGAGTTTGCGAGTCCGACTCTGAACTCATGTGGAACAAGCCACTCGCCTGATCAGCGACATGGCGGAGGCGGCGTAGAGGAACGCGGTCGCGGAGGCGATGGGGGCCTCGAAGTCCTTTGCCAGCCGGCGGTTCCGATGCAGCCATGCGAAGCAACCCGCCAGACAGGCAACAACGCTGCAAATGAGTGACAAAAAAGTATCAGTTCGCCAAGCCAAATAGCGTTGCGATCCCCGTAGCTCTTCCGTAACTTCCTGTTTCAAAGATGATCGGCCCCGCAGAAAAAACTGTGAGGCGCCGGCACAAAAGGGGAAGAAATGCGGATACCAGATGGTCGTCGCCTACCCGCCTGCGCAACGATGGCCAGCCGATAGCGGGCAAGAGGCCGATGCCTGTGCGTGACATGAGCGGGCGTGTGCCAGGACCCGACCTAGAACTCGTCGAGGTGCCGAGCAGCGGGTCGTTCAAGGTCTGGTCGCACGGGTATCCGTTCCGGACCGTTCGATGGCACTTCCACCCGGAATACGAAATCCACCTGATCACGGCGACCACCGGCCGCGCCTTTGTGGGCGACCATATCGGCACGTTCGCCCCAGGTAATCTGGTGCTCACCGGGCCGAACCTGCCGCATAACTGGATCAGCGACGTGCCTACCGGCACCGAAGTCAGCCAGCGCTGCCTGGTGCTGCAATTCACCGCGGCGTTTGCCTCCGGCATCACGGCGCTGTTCCCCGAGATGGCGTTCCTCGACAGGCTGCTAGCCACAGCCGATCGGGGCATGCAGTTTACCTCGCAGACCGGGCACGCGGCCCGGCCGGTCATGGATGAGCTGCTGGTGGCCGCCGGCGGTCGCCGCCTCGAACTGCTGTTCGCGCTGCTTGGCCTGCTGCAGGCGGATCGCGGGCGCCATCCAATGGCCAGCACCGGCTATCGTCCCGTGCCGGCCGGTGCCCCAGGCAGCACGCTAGACCAGCCTCTCAACCACGTGCTGACGCATATCGGCCGCAACCTCGGCAACGACCTGCGTGAGAGCGACCTTGCGGCGCTCAGCGGCTATAGCCGCAGCGCGTTCTGCCGGGCATTCCAGCGCCACACCGGCATGAACTTCGTCGCCTACGTCAACACCCTGCGCATCGGCCGTGCCTGCGAGCTGCTGATCGGCGACCAGCGCCGCATCGTCGATATCTGTTTTGAGGTCGGCTTCAGCAACCTGTCGAACTTCAACCGCCAGTTCCTGGCGCAGAAATCGATGGCGCCTTCGGTTTTCCGCAACCACCACCTCGGCCAGGCAGCAGCTTCGCCCGGGACCAAGAACAACCATAGAAACGTGCAATGACCAGTTTTAGGACTTTGGCCCTGGCGAGCGCCGCCTGCCTTACGCTGGGCGCCGTCAACGCGCAGGCGGCCCCGCTCAAGATCGGCATGACGTTCCAGGAACCGAACAACCCGTACTTCGTGACCATGCAAAAGGCGTTGCGCGACGCTGCAGCAACCATGGGCGCGACCGTCATCGTCACCGACGCGCACCACGACGTGTCGAAGCAGATCTCCGACGTGTAGGACATGATCCAGCAGAAGATCGGCATCCTGCTGGTCAACCCGACGGACACGGCGGGCATCCAGTCGGCCGTCACCTCGGCCACAGTGCGGGCGTCGTGGTCGTGGCGGTGGATGCGGACGCGTCCGGCCCGGTCGGTAGCTTCGTCGGCTCCAAGAACGTGGACGCCGGGCAGATGGCGTGCGAGTACCTCGCCAAGGCGATCGGCGGCTCCGGCGAGGTCGCGATCCTCGACGGCATCCCGGTCGTGCCAATCCTGGAGCGGGTGAAGGGCTGCCGCGCGGCACTGGAGAAGTTCCCCAACGTTCAAGGTCGTGGACACCCGGAACGGCAAGCAGGAGCGTGCCACGGCGCTCAGCGTGACCGAGAACACGATCCAGGCGCATCCCAACCTGAAGGGCGTGTTCAGCGTCGATGACGGGGGCTCGATGGGCGCGCTGGCCGCCATCGAGGCGAGCGGCAAGGACATCAAGCTGACTTTGGTCGATGGCGCGCCAGAGGCGATCGAGGCGATGCAGAAGCCCGGATCGAAGTTCATCGAGACCTCGGCGCAGTACCCCGCCGACCAGGTGCGCATCGCGATCGGCATTGCGCTGGCGAAAAAGTGGGGCGCCGACGTGCCGAGCTCGATCCCGGTGGACGTGAAGCTGGTCGATGCGGCCGGCGCCTAGACGTTCCATTGGTGAGTGCGATGCACGCCCAGGAAGCTACTGTCCTCCGGGAAGCGCCGCTGCTGACGTTGCGCGGCATCGGCAAGAGCTTCCCGGGCGTGCGCGCGCTGTGCGGCGTCAACCTCGACATCAACGCCGGCGAGATCCACGCATTGCTGGGCGAGAACGGCGCCGGCAAGTCCACGCGGATAAAGATCCTGTCGGGCGGCAACCAGCAGAAGGTCGTGCTAGCCCGCTGGCTCAACCATCACGCCAAAATCCTGTTCTTCGACGAGCCGACCCGCGGCATCGACATCGGCGCCAAAAGCGAGATCTACCTGCTGATGCGCCCGCTCACCGAACGCGGCCACTCGATCGTTATGGTGTCGTCCAAGCTGCCGGAGATCATCGGCATGCGCGACCGCGTCGCCGTGTTCTGCGAGGGCCGGATCGTCCGCATCCTCGAAGGCGACGACATCAACCCCGCCGAGATGATGCGGCACGCGACAGCAGGAGGCAGCCATGAGCTCCACTAAAGCTATAGGCCCGGCGCCGGGCAGGTCGCTGCTGCCGGGCGGCCTCGCGGCGGTCCGGCGCTTGACCATCTTCTATCCGCTGGTCGGGCTGATCGTCGTCTGCATCGTCATGACGTTCGCCAGCGACGCGTTCCTGTCGGCCGGCAACATCACCTACATCCTGCGCCAGGTTTCCATCAATGCGATCATCGCCGTCGGCATGACGCTGGTGATCCTGACCGGCGGCATCGACCTGTCGGTGGGCGCGGTCATGGCGCTGTCGGGCATGCGCGTCTCGCCCACCAAGCTGATGGTCTATGGCCTGAGCGGGCTTGCCGCCTCCATCGCCGCGGTCGTGCTGACCTCACGGCTGATGAGCGGCCAGCCTGGCGCCGGCGAGGGTTTCGAGCTCGACGCCATCGCCGCCGTCGTGCTGGGCGGCACCTCGATCGCCGGCGGGCGCGGGTCGCTGATCGGCAACCTGCTCGGCGCACTGCTGCTGGGCGTGTTGAACACCGGCCTGAACATGGCGGGGGTGACCCCCTATGTGCAGACGGTCGTGAAGGGCGGGATCATCCTGCTCGCCATCTACATTGAACGTGAGCGCCGCAAATGAGCCAGACCAAGCCAAACGACCGCATGACCGCCGTCGTCTGCCACGGGCCCGAGGACTACCGGGTCGAGCAGGTCGCGCGCCCGACCCCCAGCGCGCGGGAGATGGTGATACGCATCTCCGCCTGCGGCATCTGCGCCAGCGACTGCAAATGCTGGGGCGGCGCCAAGATGTTCTGGGGCGACCAGGCGACGGGCATGCCCGCCTACGTCAAGCCGCCGGTGATCCCTGGCCACGAGTTCTTCGGCGTGGTCGATGACCTCGGCGACGGCGCCGCCGAGCACTTCGGGGTCAAGCCCGGCGACACCGTGATCGCCGAGCAGATCGTGCCATGCGACCGTTGCCGCTTCTGCCGGTCCGGCCAGTACTGGATGTGCGAGGTGCACAACATCTTCGGCTTCCAGCGCCAGGTCGCCGACGGCGGCATGTCCGAGTACATGCTGATCCCCACGACGGCGCGGATACATACCATTCCGCCCAGCATGCGGCTGGAGGACGCGGCGATCATCGAGCCGCTGTCCTGCGCCATCCACACCGTGCAGCGCGGCGACGTGCAGCTCGACGACGTGGTGGTGATCGCCGGCGCCGGGCCGATCGGGCTGATGATGGTGCAGGTCGCCAAGCTGAAAACACCGAAGAAGCTGATCGTCATCGACATGGTGGCGGAGCGGCTGGAGCTTGCGCGCGGTTTCGGCGCCGACGTGGTGATCAACCCGCGCGAGCAGGACGCGCTCGCCATTGTGCAGGGGCTGACCGGCGGCTATGGCTGCGACGTGTATATCGAGGCGACCGGCTCGCCGGCCGGCGTCACCCAGGGCTTGTCATTGATCCGCAAGCTCGGCCGCTTCGTCGAGTTCTCGGTGTTCGGCGCCGACACGACCGTTGACTGGTCGATCATCGGCGACCGCAAGGAGCTGGAAATCCGCGGCTCGCATCTTGGCCCCTACTGCTACCCGATCGCGATCGACCTGCTGGACCGCGGGCTCGTCACCTCGCAGGGCATCGTGACGCATGGCTATGCCATCGGCGAGTGGGACGAGGCGATCCGCGTCGCCAACTCGCTCGACTCGATCAAGGTCCTGCTGAAGCCGGTGGTCTGATGCCCTACGTCCTCGGCGTCGATATCGGCACCCAGAGCACCAAGGCGCTGCTGATCGACGCAGGCTCCGGCCGCATCGCCGCGCAGCATTCGCACGGCTACCAGCCCGATACGCCGCGGCCGCTGTGGGCCGAGCAGGACGCGGCGGTGTGGCTCGACGCCGTGGTCGCCTGCATCGCCGGCTGCATGGCGCAGGCGGAGCGGCAAGCAATCCCGCCCGGCGACGTCGCGGCGCTCTGCGTCAGCAGCCTGTATGGCGGCTCCGGCATCCCGGTCGATGCGAACATGCAGCCGCTGCACCCCTGCCTGATCTGGATGGACCGACGGGCGGAGGACGAGGTCGCGTGGGTGCGCGAGACGATCGATCAAGAGCGGCTGCTCGACATCACCGGCAACGGCGTCGATAGCTACTATGGCTACACCAAGATGCTGTGGCTGCAGCGCCATCGCCCGGAGGTCTGGTCACGCACGCGGCATTTGCTGCCGCCCAACGCCTACGTGGCGCACGCGCTGACCGGGGCGCTGGCGGTGGACCACTCGTCGGCCGGCAACATCGGCGGCGTCTATGACATGCGCGCGCGGGCCTGGTCCGATGAGATGCTGAGGCTGCTCGGCATCCCGCCCGCGATGATGCCGGAGCGGTTGGTGGAGGCGAGCGCCACGGTCGGCACGTTGCGGGCCGAGTGGGCCGGGCGCACCGGCCTCATCGCCGGCACGCCGGTGATCGCCGGCGGCGTGGATGCGGCGGTCGCCACCTTCGCCGCGGGGGCGACGCGCCAGGGCCAGCACGTCGCGATGATCGGCACCAGCATGTGCTGGGGCAGCATCGCGCAAACAGCCGACGCGCGGCACGGCCTGATCAGCATGCCGCACGTGTTCAACGGCCTGCAGGACCTCTACGTGTTCGGCGGCGCGATCACCGCCGGAGCCTCGGTGTCGTGGTTCCAGGAGCAGCTCGGCGCGGCGCTGCCGTTGTCCACGCTCGACGGCGAGGCGCTCGGCATCGAGGCGGGGTCCGATGGGGTCGTGTTCTTGCCCTATTTGATGGGCGAGCGCAGCCCGGTGTGGGACGGACGGGCCAGCGGCGCCTTCGTGGGCCTCAGCCTGTTTCACACCCGCGCCCACCTCTACCGCGCAGTGCTGGAAGGCGTGACCTTTGCATTGCGCCACAACATCGAAGCCGGCCGCCGCAACTTGCAGGCGCTCGACGACACGCTGATCGTCGTGGGCGGCGCGGCGCATTCTGGCCTATGGATGCAGATCGCCGCCGACATCACCGGCTACCCCGTCCAGACCATCGAGCAGAACGTCGAGGCGCCATTGGGCGCTGCGCTGCTTGCTGGCCTCGGCGTCGGCCTGGTCACCCCCGAGCAGGCCGCCGGCGGCTGGGTCACCCTGATCCCTCGTGCCCAGCCCAACCCGGCGGTGAAAGAAACCTATGACCGTTTGTTCAGCGTCTATACCGACCTCTACCCGGCGCTAAAAGACACCCTGCACCGGCTGCGGGGCTAGTCTCCACCGGATGGGAACGGCCTGACATGGACAACCTGCGTCAGTTCGCCGGACGCCGCGCGCTGGTGACCGGAGCCGGCAAGGGCATTGGCCGGGCCGTGGCGACGATGCTGGCGGCGCGGGGCGCCGATGTGGTGGCGCTCGGGCGCACGGCCGCGGACCTTGACAGCCTAAAGGCTGAGATCGGCTGCGACACGATTGTGGCCGACCTCGCCGACACCGAGCAGGCGGTTGCCGCCGTCTGTACGGCGTTGCCGCTGGACCTATTGGTCAACAATGCCGGCATCTCGATCCTGGAACCGGCGCTGAAGACGACATCCGCTGCGTTCGAGGCGGTGCTGCGGGTCAACACCTGGGCGCCGCTGCGGCTGGCGCAGGTGGTCGCGGCCGACCTGATCGCGCGCGGGCAGCAGGGTGCGATCGTCAACGTGTCGAGCACGGCGTCGGCGCGCGGCTTGGCGCTGCATGCGGCCTATTGCGCGTCCAAGGCGGGTCTCGATGCGCTGACCCGGGTGCTGGCGATCGAGCTCGGCGCGCACGGCATTCGGGTGAACAGCGTCAACCCGACCGTGACCCTGACGCCGATGGCGCAGCGCGCCTGGTCGGACCCGACCCGCTCCACGCCGATGCTGGCCCGCATCCCGCTCGGCCGCTTCGTCGAGCCCGAGGAGGTGGCGCGGACCGTCTGCTTCTTGCTCAGCGACGACGCCGCGATGGTCAATGGCGCCTGCCTGGAGGTCGATGGCGGCTTCTCGGCTGGGTAGGCACCCCTAGCCGAACCGCCACATCTTCCTGGTGGCGGCCCGTTGCTGCGCCGGGGCGCATGGCTCTCCATGCTGCCGGCCGGTTCGGCGGCGACGCCGTCACAGCCTTGCAAATGCCGAGCGTGACGCATGCCGCGCCTCAGGCACGCTGCATAATCACCACGCGAGGGATGTTCTTCGGCTGGTGTTCCAGGCGCCTGCAGTCAATGGGCGCGGCATAGCGGACGGCGTCCAGCTGTCCCATGGACACGGCGAGGGTGAGCGCGAGCGCCATCAGCGGAGACAATGAGGACCGCCGGCTTGAACACGGCCCGGACGCGACCGACGTAGGGCGCGCGGGAGGTCCGCGGAGCGCTATGCCATGAAGACACACGGAACAGCCATTTGGCACGGCGGCATCAAGGATGGCGTGAGCGCCATCTCGACGGCAAGCGGGGCGCTTAAAGAGTATCCCTACGGGTTCTCCAGCCGGTTTGAAGGCAAGCCCGGCACCAACCCGGAGGAGCTGATCGGCGCCGCCCATGCCGGGTGCTTCACGATGGCGCTGTCGTTGATCCTCGGCGAGGCCCACCTCACCGCCGAGCACATGGAGACAGCGGCCGAGGTCACGTTGGATAAAGCCGGGGACGGCTATGCCATCACGGCCGTGCACCTCACGCTCAAGGCCAAGATACCCGGCGCGAGTGACGAGACGTTCCAGGAGCTTGCGGGCAAGGCGAAGGCCGGCTGCCCGGTGTCGAAGCTGCTGAACGCTGCGATCACCCTGGATGCCACGCTGACCGGTTGAGCTCGCACTGGCCTGCCGGCGGCCCTCTGCCAGGTGTGCTCTAGCCGGGCTGGATCGGCCGGCAGCGTGCGCAGGCGCTGGCCGGTGGCGGCGAAGATCGCGTTTATGACTGCGGGAACGTTGGCCGACGTTCCGGGCGCGTCGATCACACGAGTGACAAGCATCTACGCACAACGGCAGACCAGCGTGTTCATTCCGGACAATAGCCAGAAAGGCCGTTGCAACCACGTCTCCTCCACATCGGGATGTCGCGATAGCTGGGCGTGCCCATCCCCTTGGTCGGGGCGCGCTCTGAAGCGTTACCTCACTTACCGATTGGTATAGCGCCGGTCAGGGAACCCGAACGTCGTGGATGCTAGGGTCATTGGCGCTGCGAGGCCATTTCGGACTTCGCCGGTGAGAAAGCTTCACTCATGTCGAACCCTGTCGCAAAGCAGGCCGCAACGCGCTCGCCTCTCCGGTGCGTGGGACCGCCGGTCGTCGTTGCCATTCTAGCGGTAGCCGCGACTGCAGGCGCTCACCTTGCGACGACGAACGTAACGGGCCAGGCGGTCCGGAACGGCGACACGGCGGCGATAGAGAGCAACCGTAGATGAACTGGCGGACGTTCAACCTCAACCTGCTGGTCGTGTTCGACGCGGTGTTGCGCGAACGCAGCGCCACCGGTGCCGCCGCAAAACTCAACATGACGCAGCCCGCTGTCAGCCAAGCCCTTGCGCGCCTGCGCGGCACGGTGAAGGACGACCTGTTCGTCCGCACCCCGGACGGCATGGAGCCGACACCCTATGCCGCCTGGCTGGCCGACCCGGTCCGCCGCGCGTTGCAGGAGCTGAGCACGGCGCTCGACGGCGCGGCGGAGTTCCAGCCCGCCACTGCGGAACGCGTATTCACGGTGGCGCTCAACAACCACTCGGCTCTCGTCATCGCACCGCATCTGGCGGCGGCAGCCGCTGCTGAGGCGCCCGGGGTCGTGCTCGACCTGCGTCCGAGCGGAACGCTGAACGTCGCCGACCTGTTGGACCGCGGCGAGATCGACATCGCCATCGGCGGGCTTGCGGCGCCAGGCGAGCGTTTCAACGACGTTCACCTGTTCGACGACGGCTTCGCCGCCATCCTGCGTCGGGGGCATCCGGCGTGCGGCTCCGGCGGGATCATCAGCATTGCGGCCCTCGCGAGCATTCCCCACCTGGCCGTCTCCTCCACGGGCGAGGGAACCGGCTTCGTGGACGAGGAGCTTGCGCGGCATGGCCTCGTGCGGCACGTAGCGCTCCGTGCGCCGCTGCTGGCAACGTCGGCTGTGCTGGCTCAATCCGAGATGGTCGCCGTGTTGAGTGTCGGGGCGGCGCAGGAGTTCGCGCGCTACGCCCCGCTGCAGGTCCTGCAGTTGCCGTTCGCCTCGCCGCACTTGACCACGGCGCTGCTTTGGCACCGCCGGCTCGACGACCTTGCTGCGCACCGGTGGATCCGCGGCATTGTCATCCGGACCGCCAAGGCGCTGCAGCGCCTGCCACGACCTGATCAGTAGGCCGCAGATCGATGCAGGCAACGGCCGGGTTTCTTTGGACGACTTCCAAAGCCCGGCCGCTCATCGAACCAATATTGCAGAGATCAACCCCGGGGCTGTCCACTCTGGACCTGAGCGACCCTGCCCGTCTGGGCGTGGGCCGCTTGCGCGACGAGATACCGGTCAACAGACCATGCCTGCGTGTAGGCCATGGTGCCGTTCTCAAAGCCACGCGGCAGGGAGTTCGCCGTCTGCACCGCGCCCTGGCTGCCGTTGGTCGGCAAGGTGCCGCCGGCGGTCACGACAACCGGGGAGCCGGAGAAACTAGGGTAGCCCTGTGATCCCGTGTCGTTCGCAACCGAGTTTGCGACGATCTGCGTCGTTCCCTGGAAGGGGAAGGGATTGCCGTTTCCCTCGCCTGCGAAAGCCGTGCCGGCGATCATGCTCAAGGCGCCCGCAACTGCTAGAATGATGATCTTCATGGTGAGTATCCTTTCTATACGCCCGAAACGCGTGTTCCGGGCTGGGAGTCGCCGCCTGGATTGACCACCGGCGGCGACGCAGACATCGGCCTTTGCCGTTCGTTTCGCACTGCGGTTTTTCCGAATGGCCCTATGCCCAGTGGGAATAACGACCGCTGAAAGCGTCAGGCAGGCCGGCTAAATCCGGCTCGCTACGCCCACGACCAGGTCGCGCAGCCAGCGATGCGCGGGCACGCCGTCGGACCGGCGATGCCAGATCATGACGGCCTGCGCCGCCATCGCTCGGTCCGCCGGCAAGTGCGGCAACGGCCTGATCGCAACGGGATGGACGCGGGCGAACTCGGCTGCAACGCGCTGGCCCACGACGGCCACCATATCGGATTGCGTCAGCAGGGCTGGGGCGGACAAATAGGGCGCAGACAGCACGACCCGCCGCGCCAAGCCCTTGGCCTTGAGCGCTTCGTCCAGGAAACGCAGGTCGTCGCCCGACGACGAGATGTCTAGATGCGGCAACCTGGCGATCCAAGACAGGCTAGGCCCTTCGTCCCGTGCGGGATGGTCGGCACGCATGACCAGCACGAAGGCGTCCTCGAACAGCCGCCGCGAGCCGAACCGCTCGCCGGACGCCCGTCGCGCGTCGCCCACCACGGCGAGGTCCAGCTCGCCGCGGTCCAGCAGCCCCGCAAGGTCCAGCGTGCCGCTCGGGCGTAGGCGCAGCCTGATGCCCGGCGCCGCAGCGACCTCTGCGACCAGCGGGGCGGCCAGCGCCAGGGCGGCCCGGTTGTCGAGCGCAATGGCGAACTCCCGAACGGCCAGCGCCGGGTCGAAGCCTGGCGCCTCGAACGCCCGTTCGATGGCCTCGAGCGCCTGCCGTATCGGCAATGCGAGCTCCTCGGCCCGCAGCGTCGGCGCCATGCCGGTGGGCGTGCGCACGAACAGGTCGTCCTTCAGCATGTGTCGCAGCCGTGCGAGCGCGTGGCTCATCGCGGGCTGGCTCAGGCCGATCCGCGCGCCTGCCCGCGTGACGCTGCGCTCGCGCGTCAGCGCGTCGAACACGACAAGCAGGTTGAGGTCGTAGGCGCTCCAATTCATCGGCTGCATGTTGCTATGCTGGAAAGCATCATTCAACTCACCGTGTTTTCTGCTCTTACGGGTGAAGCTGCCCGGCCGCGGCGCTCCCGTATCGCGGATTGGGACGCGAAGTATTCACGAAATGCATGTCAACGTGAAAACTTCGAATTTGCAGCGGACCGCGCCTTGGCGCTTCGATCCTCGTAACTGCCGCATCGGGAGCCGCAGTCCAAACAGGGAGCGTTCAATGAATGAGATCAACCGCCGGGGATTGCTCGGCAGCGCGGCTTTGGGTGCGGGCAGCCTAATGGCGCTGGCCAGCGCGGCGCAGGCGGCCAGCTCCGGCGAGGGCGGCTTCGCCCGCAACGCGGTGGCGCTGCCGCCGGGCGACAAGGTCGTGCATCGCGAGGCCAGCGAGGTCGATGAGATGCCAAACTTCAAGTACTCGCTCGACGGCTCGACGCCCAAGATCACCTCGGGCGGCTGGGCCAAGGAGGCTACCGCCCACCAGTTCCCGATCAGCAAGGGCATCGCCGGCGTTCACATGTTCCTCGATCCCGGCGCCTCGCGCGAGCTGCATTGGCACGCCATCGCCGCCGAGTGGGCCTATGTCCTAGAGGGCCAGTGCCAGACGTTCGTGATCGACCCCTCGGGCCAGCGCGAGGTCAACAACTTCGGGCCGGGCGATCTGTGGTATTTCCCCAAAGGTCATGGCCACTCGATCCAGACCATTGGCGACAAGCCGTGCCACTTCATCCTGTCATTCGACAACGGCGCCTTCTCGGAGCACGGCACGTTCTCGCTCACCGACTGGGTGAGCCTCACGCCGCCAGAGATGCTGGCCGCCAACTTCGGCGTGCCCAAGGACGTGTTTGACGCGTTCCCCAAGGGCGAAACCTACATCATGGCCGGCCCAGTGCTGTCTGCCTCCGACGCCCACGATGCGCCGCTGCCCCCGGCGCAGTCGCACAAGTTCAGCCTGGACGGCATGAAGGGGTTGGAGACCGACGGCGGCTCGCTGCGTCTGGCCACCGCCCGGGAGTTCCCGATCTCGCAGGGCATGTCCGGCGGCGTGATGACTATCAAGCCCGGCGCGATCCGCGAGATGCACTGGCACCCGAACGCCAACGAGTGGCACTACTATCTGCGCGGCACGGCGCAGGTCGCGCTGTTCGGGTCGGGCGGGCGCGGCAAGGTGGCCGAATTCAAGCCAGGCGACGTCGCCTACCTGCCGATCGGCTACGGCCACGCCATCCGCAACGTCGGCAAGGACGACCTTGAGTTCGTCGTCACCTTCGATAACGGCGCCTACCAGGAGATCTCGCTGACCCAGATCATGGCGGCGAGCCCGCGCTACCTGCTGTCCAACAACTTCGGCGTGCCGGCCTCGACCTTTGCCAGGTTCGCGGACAAGTCGGGCTTCATCCGCATGCCGACCTGATGAGACGTTGCATAGAGGCTCGTTGGTCACTGGGTTCAGGGTGACTTTCTTTTGACGGGCTGTGTGAACTGGTCGGTCCGCCCGGCAAGCGGTCCGTCGATGTGCGCGAGGTCGTCAACGGCCTCGTGTATTGCTCAGCACGTGCTGCCAGCAGCGCCATGTGGCCAGGGACTTTCCTCCGAGAAGCACGTTTTTCAGCTACGGCGGGAACTAGCCTGCCGGCTCGAACGCCGCATCACCCCGGCGTGACGGTAATTAACGAGGCAGCGTCGGACGGCGCGAGAACCGTGCCGATGATCGCTGCCTGCGCGTATCCCGCGTTCCGCAGCGCCGCCACGCAGCGTTCCGCGGCATCGGCGGGAATGCCCGCAAGCAATCCGCCCGCGGTCTGCGGGTCGAACAACAGCGGATAGAGCGGCAGGGCCTGGACCGCATCCAGATTGCCGATGGCCCGACGCAGCCGGACGTTCTGCGGCTGCAGCGACGAGAACACGCCGAGCGACAACGTCTCCCTCGCCCCCTCAAGCACCGGGATGTCATTCAGCACGATGCGGGCGTCCACCCCGCTCGCCTTGGTCATCTCGACAAGGTGCCCCAGCAGGCCGAACCCGGTGACATCGGTCGAGGCATGGACGCCGTACCGTGCCAGCACCGCCGCCGCCGCACGGTTCGAGACCGTCATGTGCCGGACCGCGGCCTGCACCCAGCGCCCCTTTGCGAGGCCGCGCATGTCGGCCGCGAGCAGCGTGCCGGTGCCGACGGGCTTCGTCAGCACCAGCGCGTCGCCGGGCCGCAATCCAGCCTTGCGCAGGATGGCGTCCCGCCCCACCAGGCCATTCACCGCGAAGCCGAGCGATAGCTCCGCCCCTTCGCTGGTGTGGCCGCCGACCAGCGCGCAGCCGGCCTCCCGCAGCACCGTGTTCGCCCCCTCCATCATGGCGGAGAGGTCCGCCTCGACCTTGGCCTCCAGCCCGTAGGGAATCGTGGCGATCGCCAGCGCCGTCTGCGGCTCCCCGCCCATGGCGAACAGGTCGCCGAGCGCGTGGTTCGCCGCGATCATGCCGAACCGGTAGGGGTCGTCGATGATGGCGCGGAAATAGTCCACTGTCTGGACCGACAGGCGCTCGCCGCCGGTATCGACCACGGCGGCATCATCGGGCGCATCCAGCCCCACCAGCACCTCGGGGCGCTGGAACGGCGCGAGGCGGCCCAGCGCCCGCGACAGCACCGTGGCGCCTACCTTGGCGCCGCAGCCGCCGCAGCGCATGGCGATGGCCGAGATCTCGCGCAGGGCCGCCTTGTCCGCGAGCTTCAAGACCGGTCCGGGGCGCTCATCCGCCATCTCCGGCAGCGTGTTGAAGCGGCGCATGAACCGCCGGTCGATCCAATCCTTGAGGCGCCACGCCCAGGCGCCCTCCGCCACCAGCCCGTTCCGTGTCATGACGGCGTAGGGCTCGCCGGTCGAGACGATATACAGCGCGTTCCGTTGCGGCCGGTATGCGGTGGGCCGCGCGCCGACCAGCGCCGCCCGCAGATTGCCCGCCAGCACCGGCCCCGCCCGCACCGCATAGACGCCGGACCGTGAGATGGGCGCCGGCTCGAAAGCGACCATGTCCCCGGCGGCGAACACGTCGTCGCGCCCGACCGCCCGCAGCGAAGCATCGACCCGCATGAACCCGAGCGCGTCGAGTGCGAGGCCGGTGCCCGCGAGCCACGACGCGGGCGCGGCCTCCGTGGTCCACAGCACCTCATCGCAGTCCAAGGGGTCGCGTTCTTCAATCAGGACCCGCTTAGGCTCAACGGCAATCACGCGCGCGCCCACATGGACTGCGATGCCGCGCGCTTGCAGGATGGAGCGGAACCGGGCGCGGAACGCTGCCGGGAACGCCGGCAGGATGTCGGCCGATCCGGTCACCAGGCTGAAGCGCAGCGCAGCGGCGGGCGCGTCCTGCCGCAGCCGGCGCTCGATCGACAGCAGCAGCTCTACCCCGCCCGCGCCGCCGCCGACCAGCAGGACATGGCGCGAGCGTCCCTCGACCACGCGCCGCCGCAGCGCCTCGAACCGGACCAGGAAGCCGTCGATCGGCTTGACGGGGATCGCGTTCGCAGCAGCACCTGGCACGTCGCTGGTGTTGGGGCGGGAGCCGATGTCGAGCGACAGCAGGTCGTACGGCACGGGCGGCCGGTCGCGGCAGAGTACGGTCCGCGCCGTGAAGTCGAGGCCCACGGCCTCGTCCTGATACAGCCGCGCCCCGGCGAAGCGCGCCAGCGGCCCAGTGTCGATATGCGCCTCGTCGAAGATGTAACGCCCGGCGACGAAGCCCGGCAGCATCCCGGAATACGGCGTGTCCACCTCCCGCGTGATAAGCGTGAGCCGCACGCCGTCCAACGGCTGCATGCCGAAACGGCGCAGCACCGCCACATGCGCGTGCCCGGCGCCCACCAGCACCAGGTCTTTCACGACCGGGGATGCTACACGCATGCGGGCTCCGCCGCTCCGGCCACGGGCGCGTCGGCAGCCGACAGGCGCACCGGGCGGTCGTCCACGCGCAGCCGCCGCCGGAGCGCCCGGGACGCCGTATCGATCGCCATCGACAGCCCCCCGGTCGCGACGATCAGCACGACCGCCACGTCGAGCCGCAGCTCCGAGATGGCGGCGTCCACGTGGTAGCCCAGCGTGCGGACGCCGAGGATGCCGAAGATGGCGCTTTCGCGCACGATGATCTCCCAACGATAGAGCGCGTAGGCCAGGAACTGCCCATACAGCCGGGGCACGACCTCGTAGCTATAAAGATTGATCCCCTTCGGCGCATCCGCGCGGAGGGCGAGCGTGTCGGCGTGCCGGCCCATCAGGAAGCCGACGATGCCGCCATTGTGCAGCGCGAGCGCGATCACCGCCGGCAGCATCGAGGGACCGAGCATCTGCAGCAGCACATAGGCGGCCATGTACTCCGGCGTCGAGCGGACCACCACCAGCAGCGCCCGCCCCAGCGGCCGTCCGAGCGGCCCGGCGAAGTGCCGGGAGGTCAGCGGGAACAGCGCCAGCGCCAGCAGCGCCATGCCGACGAGCGCCAGTTGCGAGACCACGAGCGTGTTGACGACGCCGGGCACGATTTGGCCGCGCAGGATGGGCCAGAGCCACGCCCATAACGCCGCCCACGTCCCGCCGTCCAGCAGCGCCGCATCCCGCAACGGCCTCGGCACGATGTCATGGCCGAGAAACCGCGCGAGCGCCGCCCAGATGGACATGCCCGTCACCGGCTCGGTCAACAAGGCGAGCGCCGCGACCGAGCCGAGCAGCAGCACCGGCAGCGTCGCCGGGCGTGCCCAGAGGCGGCGGGTGCCGATCAGCAGGTAGAACACCGCGACGAAGCCTGCCGCCTCGGCGTAGTGCCCCTGCCGGAAATAGCTTTCCAGCTCGAACCCCATCGTCGGCAGGCCGATGAAGCCGAGCACCAGGGTGGACCGCAGCCCGCATTCGAGCCGGTACAGCAGGTAGTTGCCGAACGGCCCCGCCAGCTCCGGCAGGCGCGCATAGGCGAACCGGGACACCATTCCGGTGCCGGGCGGCAGCACCCGCTCGGCGGCGAGATCCGCCTCCTCGATCATCTCGGAGAAGACCTTGGCGAACATGCCGGCATAGGGGATGGCGATCGCGAGCAGCCCGGTGGTGGGCGACGGCCCCGCGACCTGCATCAGCAGCAGCGCCCAGAACAGCTCGTGCACCGAGCGGATCGCGGCGCACAGGCTGCGGACCGCGCGCGACCGCGCGAACGGCAGCGCCAGGGCGAACCCGGCCAACGCCCCGCCAGAGACGCCCAGCACGGCGAAGGCGACCGTCAGCACGACGCTCGACCAATTGACTGCCAAGAGGTCGGGATGCAGGACACCGCGCAGCAGCCGGGCCAGCTCGGCGCCGGGCTGCAGGACGCTTACGCCCAGGTCGGCGAACGGGAGGCAGGCGAGCGCCGCGGCCAGGCAGATCCAGCTCGCATTGGCGTAGCCGAGGCGCCGGCGCGCCGCGCTAGGCATAGAACCGCGTCAGGTCCGTCTCGCGGAGCGACCCCGTGGGCTCGTCGAGCACGATCCGACCGGCGTCCAACAGGACGACGCGGTCCGCGTAGTCCAGCGCAAGCGGGATGTTGTGCAGCGCCAGGATCATCGTCTCGTGCGTGTCGGCCATGCGGCGCAGGACCGAGCCGGCCTGCTGCCGGTCCAGCGCCGAGACCGGCTCGTCGCCGATCACCACGGGGCGGCCGTTATACAGCGCGCGGGCGATCGACGCCCGCTGCTGCTGGCCGCCGGACAGCGTGCCGGCCCGCGCGAACAGCTTATCGGCCAGCCCGATCCCGCCCAGCGTCTCACGCACCCGCGCGACCTCGGCGTCGGCCGGCCACGCCAGCATACGCAGGTTGCGCCAGGCGGAGTGCCGGTCCAGCCGGCCCATATAGACGTTGTGGAACACGCTGAGCGTCCGCACCAGCGCCGCCGCTTGGGGCACCAGTGCCGCCTGATCCGGCAGGCGGGAATACAGCAGGTTCAGCAGGGTGGACTTGCCGGCGCCGGACCGGCCCATGATCGCCAGGCGCTCGCCGCGCCGCACGCGGAGGTCGATGCCGCGCAGCACGGCCTGGCCGGCGAACCCGACGCTTTCGCCGCGAAGCTCGATCAGCGCCGGCATCTCAGTTCAGCAGGTCGGTGGCCAGCGCGACCTGCTCGACCGGGGCATAGTCGGCGTTCGCCGCGGCGATGAAGCCGGAGCGACCGAACGGCGCCAGGATCGCGGGATCACGGCACTCCAGCAACGCGGCGCGCAGCCGCTCCTTGAAGCCCGCGCCGAAACGACTCTCGACATCGCCGCGCACGGTCCAGTTATAGTCCGGGAACGGCGGCGTCTCCCAGATGACGCTGACCAGCGCGGGATCGACCCGACCGGCCTGCTTCTCCAGGTCGAATACCGTGTAGTCCATCGCGCCGACCTCGAAGGCGCCGGACTGCACGAGCTGCAGCGTCCGCGTGTGGTCGCCCGAAAAGCCGACGCGGGAGAACACCTGCTCCGGAGCGCGCTCGAACTGCCGGCGGATGTAGAACTCGGGCATCACCCGGCCGGAGGTCGAGGCGCGGGCGCCGAAGCTGAAGCTGCGCCCGGCAATCCCGGCGGGAAACGCGTCGCTCGGCCGCAGCCCGGTGCGGGCGTTCGCCACGAAGAAGCTCTTGAACCTTGTGTCCTCCACGCCCTGGGCGATGGCCTCGGACCCTGGGACGGCGCGCCGGGCCTGGACCCCGGTGAAGCCGCCGAACCAGGCGAGCTGCACCTGGTCGTTGGTGAAGGCGGTGACGGCGGCCGGGTAGCTCTTGACCGGCACGTAGCGGACCGTCACGGCCAGCCGGTCCTGCAGATAGGTGGCGACCCGTCCGAAGCGCTCGACCAGCCGCGTCTCATCCTGGTCGGGAATGGCGGTGAAGGTCAGCGCGGGGTTGGGCTGGGCAACGGCCGGGGCTGCGAGGCTTGCGAACGCCGTTAGCAGCGAACGTCGGTTGATGGGCATGGCGGCATCCTTCAAGTCCGGTCTGCGATCGGCCGGTTCCTCGCCGGCCGCCGGTTCTAACCCCGCACTGGCGGCGCGACCATGCCCAGCATCGCCGGCTGCATTTTTTCCGTTTGGGACAGCAATTATCCTCTTCGCGTATAGGGGTGTCTTGAGATAGCCTCATCCAATGCACGGTCAATATACTCTCGTTCAAACCATCTTATTTTTTAGCATTGTTGGATTGATACTTGGCGCCTATTTTCTTAGCATACCGAAGCCAATTGTGATGCTGCCATGCACCATCCTGGCTTTGTTGTCCCTGGGCATCTTGGTGGCGTTCGTGCTGACTCAGCCGACAGGCCCATGGTTTTGGGCCGGAGCCGTTTACGCCGGCCTCCACTCCAGCTTCGTGTTGCTGAGCTGTTGGATGTTTGCCCGCCAGCCGAGCCGGAGTTGGCTGCTCGAACGACTGGGTGGAAACCTAGCCGGGTCAGAGTAAACCGTCCCGCTCCGACTGCATGCATCAGAATGATCATCGGCTCAGCCATGCGATCGATGGAATAGAGGTCTCTCTGTTCCAATATCGCAAAACATAGCATCGTCACCGAGGCGCCGGAAACATCCTGCATTGGATTTCGACAATGAACCGCATCGAGCGAATGCTTCTGGGTCTGAACAAAGATATGCTGTTGGTTGAGGTTGGTCCGAGCCACAACCCGATTTTCCCAAAGTCGTCCGGCTGGAACACGATCATAGTGGACTACGCGGACGCCGAATTTCTTCGTGAGCACTACAGGAATGAGAACCATGCGCGTATTGAGGATGTTGACGTCGTCTGGCGCTCCGGACCAATGCACGAGGCGTTCCCAAGTCAAGCGCTTCAAAGTTACGACGCGGTCCTATCCAGTCATTCGCTCGAACATATGCCGGACGCCATCGGTTTCCTGCTGTCTTGTGAGAAGCTGATTAAACCTGGCGGCGTCATCAAGCTCGCGCTGCCCGACAAAAGATGCTGCTTTGATTTTTTCTCCGGCCTTTCCACGTCTGGCGACATGTTGTCGGCGCATCACAACAAAGACCGTGTGCATAGCAAAAGAACGTCGTTCAATGAGGTGGCCTATGCGGCGAAGAATAACGGGCGGCATGGTTGGTCGATCGCAGACCAGACGACGGATTTAGAGTTGGTATGGCCGCTTGATCACGCCTACGCTGTGTTTCGCCGAGCATCAGCCACGAATGAAGGCGAGTACTTCGACTTTCATGCCTGGAAGTTTACGCCGAGCAGTTTTGCCCTGATTATCGAAGAGATCAGCTATCTCGGGTTTTTGGGACTCCGTGTCGCAGAGATCTCGGAGACGATGGCGCATGAGTTCTTCGTTACCCTCGAAAAATTTGATCGGCAAAAACCCGGGACGGCCGAATTCAACAAACGCCGCCTTGATCTGCTTCGGCTATCGATGAAAGAGCTTTCTGTGCAGATCACAAATATGGCCTTTTAGCTCTGCGCCGCCCGTCTGCGCCGCGAGGGCGGGACACATCCCTTCAGATCCCGCTGAACCAGTTGAACCCGAGGTTCTCCCAATAGCCGCCGGGGTAGCTGTTGGTGACCTCGATCGCGGTGATCCACTTCGGGTTTTTGAACCCAAGCTTCGTGCTCGTGCGCAGCCGCAGCGGGTAGCCGAACGGGTCGGCCAGCGTCTCGCCGGCATACTTGGTGGCGAGCAGGGTCTGCGGGTGCAGCGCGGTCGCCATGTCGATGCTGCTCGGGTAGTCGTCGGCGGTCTTGAAAGCGACGTATTTGGCGCGCAGGTCGGCGCCGATCCGCTCCAGGAACGCGCGCATCGGCACGCCCGACCATTGGCCGATGTAGTCCCAGCCCTCCACGCAGACGTGGCGGACGATCATCTGGCGCTCGGGCAACTCGGCCAGTTGCTGCCGAGTCCAGGGCCGCTGGTCCGCGACCAGCCCGGCCAGTTCCAGCCGCCAGGCGTCGCCATCGACGGGCTTCACGTTCTCGATGTCGTAGTAGGCGTTGAAGCGCGGCGGCTTCAGCACCATCGACGCCGGGTAGGTCGGCGCCAGCTTGTCCGGGTCGAACAGCAACGCCTGCACCCGGTCGTTGAGGCCCGACACGGCGCGCAGCGCCGACTGCACCGACGCATTGTCCTCGAGATCACAGCCGGTCAGCATCGTCAGCGCGCCCAGCGACAGCCCGCCGCGCAGCACGCCGCGCCGCTGCATCGAGCGGATCAGCGGCTGATGGTTGTCGAGGATCGCTGGGTCTGGCGCCTTGGCCGGGCGGAAAGGCGACTTCATGGCCGGGCTCCGCGCGAGGACAGACGCGGCCCGCCGGTCAGCATGGCCCACAGCGTGCTGGGCACCAGCAGCGACAGGGCCACATGCACGACCAGGAAGCCGACGATGACCGACATGCCGAGGAAATGGATCAGCCGCGCCGCCTGGAAGCCGCCCAGCAGTGCCGTCAGGCCGGAGAACTGCACGGGCTTCCAGATCGCCAGGCCAGTGACCACCTGCGACGCCCCGGCCAGGATCACGACGATATACAGCAGCTTCTGCACGGCGTTGTAGGTCGTGAGGTCCCCGTGCGCGACCTCGAACCTCAGGATGTCGCGCACGGTCTGGAGGAGGTCAGCCACGCGGATCGGCAGCAGCCGCTCGCGCAGGCGCCCGGTGATGACCCCATACAGCAGGTAGGCGGCGCCGTTCAGCACCAGAAGCCACATGCCGGCGAAATGCCACAGCAGGCTGTTCGCCGCCCAGCTTCCGAGCTTCACGTGCTTGGAGAAGTGCAGCGCGCTGAAGATCACGCTGTCGTTGTAGATGCCCCAGCCCGAGCCGATCATCACCAGCATGGCGATGGCGTTGGTCCAGTGCATGACCCGCACCGGCACGGGATGCAGCCGCTGTGCGGGGGCGGGGCTGGGAGCGGGGATAGCGGCGGAGGTCGCGCTCATGGTGCCTCGTGTTCTCAGATGACGCGCCGTGTTTACCATGGCGGGCCCGCCCGTTGCGCTGAAACCTCGTTATCGACTGCATGACGCCCGGGCATGGTCCGATGCGCTAGCCTGCATTCCGTGATTGTCCCGCACTGCATCCCACCCACGCCGAGGCTCCCCAGCATGCCGCTCCCCCGCATCCTCGCCGCCTGCGTCCTGCTCGCCTGCGGCCCGGCCCTGGCGCAGCAGCCTGCGCCCCCGATGTCCAGCCCCGCCGAGCGCGCGGCACGGCGCTTCCCGCAGCCGGTGCAGGTGGGCGACCTGATCCGCCGCCAGGTGCTCCGCCCGGTCGAGCAGCAGGACGTGCTGGGCCGCGTCGCCGGCGTGGTCCGCCGTCCCGATGGCGGCGTGCTGTTCGTCATCAGCCTGGGCGGCGTGCTCGGCCTCGGCACCCGGCCGGTCGCCGTCCCGGTGGAGGTCATGGCGCTGCTGGGCGAGTATGTCGCGGTCATCGACCTCACGCCCGGGCAACTGCGGGCGCTGCCGACCTTCGATGCCGCCGGCACCACGCCGCTGCGCCCGGACGAGACGATCCGCGTGGGCCTGGTCCGGCCGTTTCACTGAGTGCCGGAACCCAAGGAGTATCGGCCCTGCTCCTGAACAAGCTCCTGGCAGCGCTGCGCCGCTCGCGTGAAACGGCGGAGATCAGGGCCGCCTATGACGAGTTCCTGGAGCGGCTGGACGCCGGGCAGGTCGCCGCCCAGGCCTGCAAGGCCGGCGAGTGGATACCCGGCTTTCTGCTGCCCAACGCCGAGGGCCGCCTGGTCGGGTCGGCCGATTTGCTTGCCCAGGGTCCGCTGGTGGTGACGTTCTTCCGCGGCGGCTGGTGCCCGTACTGCTCGGCAACGCTTGAGGCGCTCGAAGCTGTGCTGCCTGAGCTGTCGCAGGCCGGCGGCACGCTGGTGGCGATGACGCCCGAGACCGGCGGGCGGGCGCTCGCCATGAAGCGCGACCGCGGCCTGCACTACGAGGTGCTGGTCGATGTGGACCTGGCGATCGCCATGGCGTTCGGCGTCGTGTTCCGCACGCCGCCCTTGTATGCCGAACTGCTGCGCCGCGGCGGCGTGGACCTCGCTGAGCGCAGCGGCAATCCCGCCTGGCTGCTGCCCATCCCCGCCACCTTCCTGGTCGCCCAGGACGGCATCGTGCGGCGGGCCTGGGTCAACATCGACTTCACCCAGCGCGCCGAACCCACCGAAATCGTGCAGGCGCTGAACAGCCTGCATGCCCGCCGCAGCCCTTGATCCCCGCGCGGCACCCCGGCGCCGAGTAGCTAATACGCAATGAGCGTTGTGCGTTGCATTTCTAGGGATCAGAGCACGTTCAGATTGCATGCTGTGCGGCTTTATATACTCTTACAATCGTTGACGGCAAACTGAGCAACCCAATCCTGCGCGTCAACGACGTGCCAGTCCCGACTGCTCCTGCGAAAGATCCTACTATGGTAATGATCCGGCTAGTCTTGGCGTTACTGCTGATGCCGATCGTAGTGGGTGCGCAGATGCCGCAGGCGTCGGACGGCGTCATCGACGTGCGGCGTCTCGGCGCGGTGTGCGACGGCGTCAATGCGACCGCCGACACGCCCGCCTTCCAGTCGGCCCTGGCCCGGGCGGCACTGCGGACCTATGGCGCGAAAATCCGAGTGCCTGCCGGGCGTTGCCTCCTCTCCGCAGGCCTGTCCGCGACGCTTACCAACAACCAGGCGCTGAGCATCGAGGGCGACGGCGCCGACGTGTCCGAACTGGTGTTCACGGCGGACACCGACGGCGTGGCGGTCACGCTCGGCTCGGCCAATGCCTGGCTGCGCACCGGCACGACCAACCTGTCGGGCGCGTTGTTCCACATGGGCGGCCTGTCGCTGGTGCGGGGAATAGCGACGGAGGGGCGCAACGCCGTCACCATATCGAACACCGCGACGGTCAACCCCGGGTCACGGCAGGTACAGCTCGAGAACCTCGTGGTGCGCGGCGACGGAACGGGCGGCAGTTTCCAGAATGGTATCGTGCTGAACAAGATCAGCGTCGCCCTCGTCGATAACTACTACTTCCGTGCGGCGTATGCGGCCGGCAGCACCGGCGCTGGGATCGTAATGTCCTCGGTGGCCGGGTTCGACGGCGGCGGCCTCAATGTCACGCGCACGGCGATCGACTACGCGCGGACCTGCTACGTGCTCGGCGAATATCTGCAGGGCATCACGATCAGCAACAGCTCCTGCGTCGGCGCGCAGGACGGCATCCTGGCGACCAGCGCCAGCATGTCCAACGACCTGATTGCCTCGACGACCTCGCATTGGGACGTGCGGCACTCGGTCGTGACCTCTGCCGGCTGGAACTCGTTGACGTTCGTCAACAACTACATCCTCGCGAACGACCCGGCCGCCGCGAACGATTTCACGGCGTTCGACATCACGAACGGCGCCCGGCATCACCTCACGGGCAACCACATCCTCGGCCGGGGCGACTCGACCGGCATGCGGTTCGTGAGGATCAGCAACACGACCGCGTTCGACAGCCAGATGTCGCTGGACGCCGTGGGCAATGCGGCCGACGGCATGACGGGCGAGTTCGCGACGATCGCCGGGCAGGCGGCGAACGCGATGGTGGTCGGCAACTTCTGCAACACCTGCGGCACGCTCGGCAGCGACGCGCGCGGCCTGAGCCGGTTCGCCTCGAACTCGATCAACGGCGAGATGATGCTGGCCGGAACAACCGCCGCCAACGGCGCGATCATGCGTCCTGGGACGGCCGCAACGAACGGGTTCTACCTGTTTGGCGCGCATAGCATCAACGGCTTGGACGGCTCCTTGGCGGTCGGGCAGTTGCACGCCGCTGGCGCGCCGCACATCGATTTCCACACGTCCGGCAACCCGGCCCGCGACTATGACAGCCGCATCGTCGGCGTCGGCGGGGCGGGAACGGCGGACGGCGGCGGCAGCCTTGCGCTGATTGCCCGGGCCACCGTGGTTCGCGGCCAGCTCAACCTGGCGGACTGCCCGAGCAGCCCAGCAGGCTTGGGCCACGGCGCCCTTTGGTGCAAAGGCACTGTTGTCAACCGGGTGCCTTGAGGCTTCCTCTTGCCATGGGCGAACGCCGGTGGACGGCCGGCGCCTCCCTTGACGCGGTGGCCGGGACACCGCGACATTGCATCGGGAACAAGGCTCGGAGAACGCGACGATGGTGACGCTGGTTGGGCGACGTGCTGCGGCGGCCGGCGCCGTGCTCGCGGCGGCGGGGCTGGGGGGTCGGGCACGGGCACAGCAGCAGCCCACCTTCGCCCTGGTGCAGATCAATCAGCAAGCATTGTTTTTCAACCAAATGAACCAGGGCGCGATGCAGGCCGCGCAGCGAGCAGGCGCTAAGCTGGTCATCTTCAACAGCAACGACCGCCCGCAGGCGCAGAACGACGCCATAGAGACCTACATCCAGCAGAAAGTCGCCGGCGTCATCGTCTGCGCCATCGACGTGAACGGCGTCATGCCGGCGGTGCAGGCCGCCGCGGCCGCAGGCATTCCGGTGGTGGCCGTGGACGCCATCCTGCCGGCGGGGCCGCAGAAGGCGCAGATCGGCGTGGACAACGCCCGCGCCGGGGGCATGCTGGCCGAGGCGTTCCTGGCCTACGTGAAAAGCGCCATGGGCGGCCGTGCCACGCTGGGCGTCGTCGGCGCGCTCAACAGCTTCATCCAGAACGTGCGCCAGAAAGGCTTTGAGGATGCGGTCCGGGCCGACCCCGCCATCCGCATGGCCGGCACCGTGGACGGGCGCAACATGCAGGACAGCGCGCTGTCGGCGGCCGAGCAGTTGATCACCGCGAACCCCGGGTTGACCGCGATCTACGCGACGGGCGAGCCGGCCCTGCTGGGCGCCGTGGCGGCGGTGCAGAGCCAGGACAAGCAGGCCAGCATCCGGGTGTTCGGCTGGGACCTCACGGCGCAGGCGATCGCCGGCATCGACCAGGGCTTCGTCGCCGCCGTGGTGCAGCAGGACCCGGCCGCCATGGGCGCCGCCGGGGTGGACGCGCTGATGAAGCTGCACGGCGGCGGCACGGTCGATCCGCAGATCGCCATTCCCGTGACGATCGTGACCAAGGCGAACGTCGAGCCCTATCGCGCCATGTTCCGCTGAGGCGCCGCCCGAACGAGCGGCCAGCGTGACGCCGCTGGTGGAGTTGCGCGGCATCCGCAAGGCATACGGTTCGATCGAGGCGCTGCGCGGCGTGGACCTCGACCTGCACGCCGGCGAGTGCCTGGGCCTCGTGGGGGACAACGCCGCCGGCAAGAGCACGCTGACCAAGGTGCTGGCCGGGACGGTGATTCCCGACGCCGGCGAGATTCGGCTCGCCGGCCATGCGTTGCCCTTCGCGGGACCCGGCGCGGCGCGGCGGCTGGGAATCGAAATGGTCTATCAGGACCTGGCGCTGTGCGACTCTGTGGACGTCGCCGGCAACCTG
>JAABUS010003177.1_pt1 | contig 27571 bp, 23 predicted proteins | sample 5560161 | NCBI WGS metagenome assembly JAABUS01 (sample SAMN10711885, study PRJNA513376) | rock metagenome | isolation source: Antarctica rocks | place: Antarctica: Victoria Land, Trio Nunatak nord | collected 2016-01-04
GTCGAGCCGGAGCTGGCTGCGCTGGGTCTGCCGACCGAGGGCTACCGGCTGCTGGTGAACCCGACCGGCAAGTTCGTCATCGGTGGCCCAATGGGCGACGCCGGCCTGACCGGCCGCAAGATCATCGTCGACACCTACGGAGGCATGGCTCGCCATGGTGGCGGAGCGTTCTCCGGCAAGGACCCGTCCAAGGTCGACCGCTCGGCCGCCTACGCCATGCGCTGGGTGGCCAAGCATGTCGTCGCGGCCGGACTTGCCCAGCGTTGCGAGGTCCAGGTGGCCTACGCCATCGGCACCGCCGCCCCGGTGGGTCTGTTCGTGGAGACCTTCGGTACCGGCAAGGTCGACGACGGCACGCTGCAGGAAGCCATCACCTCGGTCTTCGATCTGCGTCCCGGCGCGATCATCCGGGACCTGGACCTACTCCGTCCGATCTACCGGGAAACCGCCGCGTACGGGCACTTCGGTCGCGAGGACGGCAGCTTCACCTGGGAGCAGACCCCCCGGATCGACGAGCTCCGCGCTGCCGTCGGCGCCTGAGCGTTGTCGCACTCGTCGGGTCTACTGACCGATTGTGGGCATTGACGACCTGGATCTGCCGATCGCCCGGGTCTGCGTCGATTCCCCGCTCCCGCATCTGGACCGGCTGTTCGACTATCTGATCCCCAACGAGCTGTCCGAGCAGGTTGTGCGCGGCTGCCGCGTGCGCGTGCGCTTCTCCGGTCGGCTGCTGGACGGCTACGTGCTCGCCCGGGTGGCGCGAACCGAGCACGCCGGCCGACTGGCGCCGTTGGCCAAGGTCATCTCCCCGGAGTCGGTGCTCTCTGCGGAGGTCGCGCTGGTCGCCAGGGCGGTGGCCGACCGGTACGCCGGCACGCTTTCCGACGTACTGCGATTGGCGGTGCCCCCTCGCCGGGCCCGCCCCGAGCAGCTGCCGGCGATGGGCCCGGGTGTCACGCCGGAGCGACCAACGAGCCCGCAATGGGGCGCCTATCCCTACGGAACTTCCTACCTCGATGCACTTGCCGAGGGCCGTCCGGCGAGAGCCGTTCTGACGCTGCGTCCGGGTGAGGACTGGCCGGCGCGCCTGGCCGAAGCCGCCGCGACTACAGCTGCGGGTGGGCGGGGAGCCCTCGTCGTATTGCCAGATGCTCGGGAGGTAGATCGGCTCGACGCTGCGCTCAGCGACCTCTGCGGCGGTCAGGGGGCCATGCACGTTGTCCTCACGGCCGACCTCAAACCCGAGGAGCGCTACCGCCGGTTCCTCGCCGTACGCCGCGGCACCGTCCGCGTCGTCATCGGAACCCGGGCAGCCGCGTTCGCCCCAGTCGCCGACCTGGGGCTGGTCGCGATCTGGGACGACGGGGACGACCTGCACGCCGAGCTACGAGCGCCCTACCCGCACGCGCGTGAGGTCTTGCTGTTGCGGGCCCATCTGGGTAACTGCGCAACCCTGATCGCCGGCTGGGCATGCAGCACCGAGTCGGCCGCGCTGATCGAGTCGGATTGGGCTCGCGACATAGCTGCGACGCGGGACCACGTGCGTTCGGCCGCACCCCGGATCCAGGCGGCCGGCGATGATGTCGAACAGGCGCGTGATTCCGCCGCCCGCTCGGCCAGGTTGCCCAGCCTGGCCCTTCGGGTCGCCCGGGAGGCGCTGGCAGCTGGGGCTCCCGTCCTGGTCCAGGTGCCCCGCCGCGGATACATCCCGAGCCTGGCCTGTGATCGGTGCCGAGCCACGGCGCGGTGCGGGCATTGCGCCGGCCCGCTGGGCCAGGCGAGCGCCGGTTCAGGCGCTGCCTCCTGCCGGTGGTGCGCCAGACCGGCAACGGCTTGGGAATGCCCGATCTGTGGCGCCCGGCGGCTTCGGGCGGCCGTGTCCGGGGCCGGCCGAACCGCGGAGGAACTCGGCCGCGCGTTCCCCGGTGTGCCGATCCACAACTCCGGTCGTACAGCGGCCGGTGGGGCGCTGGCTTCGGTGGGCGATGGTCCTGCCCTCGTGGTGTCCACCCCGGGGGCCGAGCCCGTTGCGAGCAGTGGATACGCCGCGGCACTGCTGCTGGACAGCTGGGCGTTGTTGGGGCGGGCAGATCTGCGGGCGGGGGAGGAGACCATGCGGCGATGGCTGGGTGCGGCCAGCCTGGTCCGCTCTGCGGGTGAAGGCGGGCAAGTCATCGTGATGGCCGACAGCGGCCATCCGATCGTCCAAGCACTCATCCGCTGGGATCCAGCCGGGCTGGCCGCACGAGAACTAGCCGAACGGGCGGAGCTGGGCTTTCCGCCAGCCGTACGACTGGCGATGCTGACGGCCACAGCACAGGCGGCCGAGCAGCTGTTGGGCGCTGTGGCCCTGCCGGCCTCCGCGGAGGTGCTCGGTCCGGTGCCACTTTCTGACGGTCTCGGGCCGGGGCATGACGGCGATCTAGCTGGAGCGACGGTCGAGCAGCCCGGTCATCCATTGGTGCGCTATCTCATCCGGACGCCGCGAGCTGACGGCGCGGGACTGGCCAGGGCATTGCACGCCGGCCAGGCGCTGCGTTCGGCAGCCAAGGCAGCCGAACACGTCCGCGTCCAACTCGACCCGATCGACATCGGCTGAGTTCCCCGGTCGTTTCCACCGGGGGTCTTTACACTTGATGACGTGAGTGTCACTCCGATCCGGCTCTTCGGCGACCCGGTGCTGCGTACCGCGGCGGACCCGGTGACCAGCTACGACAAGGAACTGCGGCGGCTGGTCAAGGACTTGACCGAGACGATGCTGGATGCAGCAGGGGCGGGCCTGGCCGCACCCCAACTGGGCGTGAGCCTGCGGGTCTTCACCTACCACGTGGATGACGAGATCGGTCATCTGGTCAACCCCGTCGTGGATCTGGTCGGCGACGAGGAACAGGACGGTGAGGAGGGCTGCCTTTCCATCCCGGGCTTGTTCTTCGATTGCAAGCGGCATCTGCATGTGGTGGCCAGGGGGATGAACATGCACGGAGAACCGGTCGCGATGGAGGGCAGCGACCTGATGGCCCGGTGTGTGCAGCACGAGACCGACCACCTCGACGGTGTCCTGTTCATCGACCGCTTGGATACCGAGACGCGCCGGGACGCACTCCGGGCGATCCGAGCGGCGGAGTGGAACGGCGAGCACGTTCCGACGGTCAAGGTCAGTCCGCACGGGCCCTTCGCCTTCGGCGGCGCGAGAGCCTTGCGCTGACCCTCGTCGAGCGGTTGCCCGAGGACGCCGATCCTGACGCTCTGTTCGAGTCCTTCTCCGGCTGGTGCGATGACCAGGGCCTGAATCTTTACCCGGCCCAGACCGAAGCACTGATCGAACTGGTTACCGGCTCCAATGTGATCCTGTCCACCCCCACCGGATCGGGAAAGAGCCTGGTGGCCATCGGTGCTCACTTCGCCGCATTCGCCCAGGGCAGACGCAGCTATTACACCGCGCCGATCAAGGCTCTGGTGTCGGAGAAGTTCTTCTCCCTCGTGGCCGTCTTCGGAGCCGACAACGTCGGGATGTCCACCGGCGATGCCAGCGTCAACCCCGACGCCCCGATCATCTGCTGTACGGCCGAGATCCTGGCCAACCTCGCGTTGCGAGAGGGCGCCGGTGCCGACGTCGGACAGGTCGTCATGGACGAGTTCCACTTCTATGCCGATCCGGAACGTGGTTGGGCCTGGCAGGTGCCCCTGCTAGAACTGCCGCACGCACAGTTCCTGCTGATGTCGGCGACGCTCGGCGATGTCGGCAGATTCCGCGACGACTTGATCCGGCGGACCGGTCGAGACACCGCCGTCGTGTCCTCGGGGGAGCGGCCCGTACCGCTGTTCCACCACTACGTCACCACGCCCATCCACGAGACCGTCGACGAGCTCCTGAGCACCGCGCAGGCGCCGATCTACATCGTGCACTTCAGCCAGGCCGCCGCGATCGAACGTGCCCAGGCCCTGATGAGCATCAATGTCTGCACCCGGGCGGAAAAGGATCTGATCGCCGACCTGATCGGCTCGTTCCGGTTCACCGCCGGCTTCGGTAAGGCGCTGTCCCGGCTCGTCCGGCACGGCATCGGGGTCCATCACGCCGGGATGTTGCCCAAGTACCGCCGGCTGGTGGAGGTGCTGGCTCAAGCCGGCCTGCTCAAGGTCATCTGTGGCACCGACACCCTCGGGGTCGGGATCAACGTGCCGATCCGGACGGTGCTGTTCACCGGCCTGAGCAAGTACGACGGGGTGAAGACCAGACTGCTGAGTGCGCGGGAGTTCCACCAGATCGCCGGCCGGGCCGGCCGGGCCGGCTATGACTCCGTCGGCAACGTCGTCGTCCAGGCACCCGATCATGTCGTGGACAACGAGCGGGCGCTGGCCAAGGCCGGCGATGACCCCAAGAAGCGGCGCAAGGTCGTACGCAAGAAACCGCCTGAGGGCACTGTGGGGTACGGCAAACCAACCTTCGACCGGCTCGTCGAATCCGAGCCGGAGAGTCTGACCTCCAGCTTCGTGGTCAGCCACTCGATGCTGCTCAACGTGATCGCCCGGCCAGGTGACTGCTATGCATCGATGCGGCACCTGCTCACCGACAACGACGAGGCCCGACCCCGCCAACTTCGACACATCCGTACGGCGATCTCGGCCTATCGTGCCCTGCTGACTGCTGGTGTGGTGGAACAGCTTCCGGCACCGGACGAGCAAGAACGCACCGCTCGGTTGACCGTCGACCTGCAGCGCGACTTCGCGCTCAACCAGCCGCTGTCCACCTTCGCGCTGGCCGCCACTGGGCTGCTCGACCGGGAGTCCCCGACGTACGCCCTCGACGTCGTGTCCGTGATCGAGTCGACGCTCGAGAACCCCCGTCCGGTCCTGTCGGCGCAGCGGTCCAAGGCCCGGGGCGAGGCGGTGGCGGAGATGAAGGCCGATGGCATCGAATACGAAGAGCGGATGGCACTGCTGGAGGAGGTCACCTATCCCCAGCCGCTGCGGGAACTGCTGGAGGGTGCGTACGAGACCTATCGCCGTGGGCATCCCTGGGTTGCCGATCACGAGTTGCGGCCCAAGTCGGTTGCCCGTGATCTCTACGAACGCGCGATGACTTTCGTCGAGTACGTCGGGTTCTACGGCTTGGCTCGGGGAGAGGGCACGGTGCTGCGATACCTCGCCGATGCGTACAAGGCGCTGCGCCAGACGGTCCCGGAGGAGGCCCGCTCGGACGACCTCAGCGATCTGATCGAATGGCTGGGGGAACTTGTGCGACAGGTGGATTCCAGCCTGCTCGACGAGTGGGCCGAGCTGCTCAACCCGACCAAGCCGAAGCCGACGCAGATGGCGGTACGCGACGACCGGCCGCCCCCGGTAACCGGGAACGCGCGCGCCTTCCGGGTGCTGGTCAGGAACGCGATGTTCCGTCGGGTCGAACTCAGCGCGCTACGTCGTTATGAGGATCTCGGCGACCTCGACGCCGAAGCGGGTTGGGATGCAGCAGCCTGGGCGTCGGCCTTGGAGCCCTACTTCGAGATGCACGACCAGATCGGCACCGGGCCGGACGCGCGAGGGCCGGGTCTGCTGCTGATCGACGGGCTCACCGATCGCTGGGTCGTACGGCAGATCTTCGACGACCCAGCCGGCGATCACGACTGGGGGATCAGCGCCGAGGTCGATCTGGCCGCCTCGAACGAGGCAGGCGTTGCCGTCATCACGGTCACCGCCGTCGACGAACTGTGATCCCGCCATTCGGAGCGGCGCTCGGTAGACATCCGAGTGATGGCGTCGGGCACCGCATCGCGGCGTAAGTCGGTGCCGCCGACTTTCAGCCGGCTGGCAGCTTCACCTTCGGCCGGGCGACGAGGGCCTCGAGGTTGACGCCGTTCGCCTCCGTGCCGTAACGCCACCACAGGCCGCCCGCGGCAGCGCCGATCAACCAGAAGGCGCCGAGAGCGATGAAGATCGAGGCGAGCCCGAAGGACGTAGCCGTCAGGGCCAAGAGAACCTGCCCGATCACTGCTCCCATTCTGCCCACACCCACGGAGGCGCCGATCCCCGTGGCACGCAGGTGCGTCGGAAACAGCTCGGAGAATGTCGGGTAGGCCGAGACCCATGCGCAGGTGGCGAAGAAAGCCGCGATCGTGAAAGCAACGAGCACGGCGATTTCCGAGCCGGTTCCGGCTGCCGCGGCGCAGCCGAGCATGCTCAGCGCCGCCGCCGTGTAGGACACGGTGACGGTGGGACCGCGGCCCGCCCGGTCCAGGGCATAGGCAACGAGAATCCCGCCCGCCAGGGCGCCGACGTTGGCGATCAGGAAGTAGTAGGGCAGGGCTTGATCGCTGATCGGGACGGCACCGGTCGCCGAGGAGAATACGAAAATGCTCATGGCGGTGAACAGCCCGTAGTAGCCGGCGGCCTCGGAGAAGTCCAGAGCCATGCCCAGCAACAGCCGACCACGGTAGTGGCGCCACAGTTCACCAAGCCGAGAGCCGCTGTACGCGTCAGAATCGATCAGGCGGTAACCATCGGGACTGGCGATGCCAGTGATCTCGAAGACCACCTGGTCCGCCTCGTCCCGTCGTCCGCGGCTGGCCAACCAGCGGGGCGACTCGGGGATCAGCCGTCGCGCGAGCATCCCGTATCCCGCGCTGAGCACGCCGAAGAGCAGCGTGTAACGCCAGGTCAGCCCGAATGTGGAGATGACCACGATCGACACGACGCTGGCAAGGATCCCGCCCACCGCCCAGAAAGACATGACCAAACCGTTGCTGCGGCCCCGATTCCGGGCCGGCATGAACTCCGCGATCGCAGAGGTGACGGCGGAATACTCACCGCCCACGCCGAGCGCGGTCAGGAACCGGAAGAAGATGAAGATCTCGTAGTTCGGCGCCGTGGCGGTGGCGACGGCCGCCACCGAGTAGAGCAACAGCGTCCCGATGAACAACCGTTTGCGACCCAGGCGGTCGGCGAGGTAGCCGAACCCCAGGGCTCCAATGGCAATCCCGCTGAACCAGATGACATTGATCCACACAGCGTGGGCGCTGTCGAGCTCGAACTCCTGCTGGATCCCGGGAATCACCGAGCCGATGATCTGTACCTCGAATGCGTCGAGCATCCAACCCAGGCCCAAGGCCATGGCCACTCGGGTGTGAATGGTCCGCCAGGGGGAGGCGTCAAGCCGATCCGACATCGAATGCTCCGTTGTTTGTAGCGCGCTGCGGGGGACTGGGCCAAGCTGGGAAACATCGAGAACGTAGCCCGCGGTCGCCCGAATCTGGTCCGCCCGGCGAAGCCGTTACAATTCGGCTAGATTTCAGGAGCGTCGCGCCGACTTCACCGGCTGGAACGAGCGGCGACTCGTGCTCGATTCGACGTCTCCGCGCGCGAACAACCTCCGCCCAGCAATCGAGCAGCTGGCCAAGGGTCCTGGCGGGGACTGAATCTCCGGGGTTTCCGGGTGTCCAAGGCAGCGCCGTACCCTGCGAAGCGATGACGACGTACCTTGGCCGGCGCTACGAATGAGGGTGGTCTTTGCCGGTACACCGGCCGCTGCGCTGCCGGCCCTGGAGGCGATCGCGGCCTCCGGCCACGACCTCGCCGCGGTCGTCACCCGGCCCGACTCGCGAAGCGGGCGGGGGCGCCACCAGGTCATGTCCCCGGTCGCGCGGCGCGCCGAGGAAATCGGTGTACAGATCTTGCGCCCTGATCGGCCCAAGGATCCGGACTTCCTTGCTGCGCTGGTCGCGCTCGCACCTCAGGCATGCCCGGTTGTGGCCTACGGTGCGCTGATCCCTGAGGTGGCCTTGCGGATCCCGACGTACGGCTGGATCAATCTGCACTTCTCCCTGCTCCCCGCCTGGCGCGGTGCCGCTCCGGTCCAGCGGGCGATCATGGCCGGCGACGATTTCACCGGCGCCACCACCTTCCGGCTGGAACACGGACTGGACACCGGCCCGGTCTATGGCGTCGTGACCGAGCCGATCGGCCTGCGAGACACCGCAGGTGACCTGTTGACCCGCTTGGCGAGCACCGGAGCACGGCTGCTCCTCGACACTCTGGACGGAATCGAGAATGGATCGTTGGAGGCGCGGCCCCAGCCCGTCGACGGAGTCAGCCTGGCCCCAAGACTGTCCACAGAGGACGCTCATGTGGACTGGCGCTTGCAGGCGCAGATCATCGACCGCCGGATTCGCGGATGTACCCCGGCACCCGGTGCCTGGACGTTGCTCAACAACGAACGCCTGGGTCTGGGGCCCATCCACACGACCCCCAAGAATTCAGAGCCGTTGCCGCATCTCGGGCCGGGGGAACTCAGCATCGGCAAGAGCTCGGTATTGGTAGGCACGGCAAGCACGCCCGTCGAACTCGGCGAGGTCCGAGCCGCTGGCCGTCGCCCCATGCCTGCACCCGATTGGGCTCGCGGCGTCCGGCCGGTCCCCGGGCAACGGCTGGGCTGACAACGGTGTCACCACCCCAGCGCGGCAGGAACACCAACCGGCGTCCCGCGCCGCGCCGGCCGACGCCGCCGCGCCGCACTCCGGATCCGCCTCGCCGGATCGCCTTCGACCTGCTTGCTGCGATCCGTGAGCGGGGGGCGTACGCAAACCTGACCCTTCCGGGACTGCTCGACCAGGCAGACCTCGACGAGCGGGACGCGGCGCTGGCCACCGAACTCGGCTACGGGACGGTCCGCTGGCAGGGCACGCTCGACGCGATCCTGTCCCGCTGTCTCGATCGGCTGCCCAGCGACCTGGACCCTCCGGTGCTGGACGTGCTGAGGCTAGGCGCTTACCAGATCCTGCACACCCGGATCCCGTCGTACGCGGCCGTCGCGGCAACGGTGAACCTTGCTGGTTCGGTCGTCGGCGAGGGTCCGGCCCGACTGGTCAATGCCGTGCTGCGAAAGGTGAGCAAACGCGATTTGGATGGGTGGATCACGACACTGGCTCCGACCGTGGGGTTGGACGAGTCTGCCGACGATCGAGACGTCGCCTTCGCCGCGCTCGCCTTGCGCCACGCCCACCCGGAATGGATCGTCCGCGCCATCGCCGAGGCGCTGGGATCGGAAACGCTGGAATCGAATCCGGCAGAACTCGGCGAGGCGTTGGCCGCCAACAACCAGCGTCCGGTCGTGCACCTCGTCGCCCGACGAATCTCCCGGGACGAGCTGGCCATGCAGGTTCAAGGTGAGCCGGGACCGTGGTCGCCGTACGCCGTACGGATCCCGGACGGAGGTTCGCCGCACAACTTCGCCGCGATCCGCGATCGGCGGGCCGGGGTACAGGACGAGGGGAGCCAGCTGATGGCGCTGGCAGTGGCCGGCGCCACCGTCGGTGGCCCCAGCTCGACCGATGGGTCGTCCACCTGGTGGTTGGACATCTGTGCAGGCCCGGGCGGCAAGGCCGCGCTCCTGGCCGTTCTGGCGCCCGAGCGGGTGCGGATCCTGGCCGCTGACCGGGCCGCACACCGCGCACTCCTCGTGGCCCATGGCACCCGGGGCGAGCGGGTGGATGTGGTCAGCGCGGATGGGCGGCAGCCTCCCTGGCGGGAGGGGTTCGCCGACCGGGTGCTGGTTGATGCGCCGTGTTCGGGCCTGGGCGCCCTGCGCCGGCGTCCCGATGCCCGGTGGCGGCGGACCGTGCAAGACGTGGCCGGCCTGGTGGAGCTGCAACGCGAGCTGCTGGCGGCCGCCGTGACCGCGGCCCGCGCGGGCGGTGTTGTCGCGTACGTGACCTGTTCACCGCATCCGGCCGAGACGGTCGAGGTCATACGGTGGGCACTGGCCCGCGGCGGAGTCAGCGCACTGGACGCACGCGAAGCGCTGCCAGGATTGCCCTTCCTGGGCGCAGGACCCTTCGTGCAGCTCTGGCCTCATCGACACGGAACGGATGCCATGTTCCTGGCCCTGCTTCGGGTCCACTGAAGCTCGCACCCCGGTGACAGTGTCTTGACTCATTCCAGAATGTGCGGCAGGGTCGAGATGTGAGCACAGCGGCTGTCGATCCGAACGGGGCCGCGCTGCGGGAGTTGCGGGCAGCGGGGCTTCGGGTGACCGTGCCACGCCGAGCTGTGCTGTCCTGGCTGGATCAACATCCGCACTCGACAGTCGACGCGATCGCCGCGGCTGTGCGGCAGACGCTCGGGACCGTGTCAACGCAGGCCATCTACGACGTCCTCGGTGTTTGTACCGCGGCTGGGCTCTTGCGGCGGATCGAACCGGCCGGACATCCTGCGCGCTTCGAGCGTCGCGTCCGCGACAACCACCACCACGTGGTCTGCCGGGTATGCGGCCGCACGGACGACGTCGACTGCGTGGTCGGTGACGCGCCATGCCTGGATGCATCCGAGGACCGCGGCTTCACCATCGACGAGGCCGAAGTCGTGTTCTGGGGCCAATGCCCCGACTGTGAGACTGCTGGCCAGGAGACGACGGGCCAGGACGTAACCGAATTCCCACAACAAGAGGAGAAACTGCAGTGACGCAGATTCAGCCCGACCCGACCACGACCGACGCCGGCATCCCGGTCGAGAGCGACGAACACTCCCTTACCCTGGGGGCCGGCGGGCCGATCCTGCTGCAGGACCACTACCTGATCGAGCAGATGGCGCAGTTCAACCGGGAACGGATCCCGGAACGTCAGCCACATGCGAAGGGCGGCGGCGCCTTCGGCCGGTTCGAGGTCACCCACGACGTCAGTGCCTACACCAAAGCCGCTGTCTTCCAACCGGGTACGACCACCGACATGCTGGTCCGCTTCTCCACCGTGGCCGGCGAGCGGGGCAGCCCCGACACCTGGCGTGATCCACGCGGCTTCGCGCTGAAGTTCTATACGACCGAGGGCAACTACGACATGGTCGGCAACAACACGCCGGTGTTCTTCATCAAGGACCCGATGAAGTTCCAGCACTTCATCCGCTCGCAGAAGCGCCGGGCGGACAACCATCTTCGCGACCACGATATGCAGTGGGACTTCTGGACCCTCTCTCCTGAGTCGGCCCACCAGGTCACCTGGCTGATGGGGGATCGCGGGATCCCACGCAGCTGGCGGCACATGAACGGCTACAGCTCACACACCTACATGTGGGTCAACGCGCAGGGTGCGAAGTTCTGGGTGAAGTACCACTTCAAAACCGACCAGGGCATCGAGTTCTTCACCCAGGACGAGGGCGACCAGATGGCCTCGGCCGACACCGACTACCACACCCGCGACTTGTACGAGCACATCAGGGACGGTGAGTTCCCGAGCTGGACCCTGAAGATGCAGATCATGCCGTTCGAGGACGCCGCGACGTACCGGTTCAACCCGTTCGACCTGACCAAGGTGTGGCCGCACGGCGACTACCCCCTGATCGACGTGGGCCGGATGACGCTGGACCGCAACCCCACCGACTACCACACCGAGATCGAGCAGGCAGCCTTCCAACCCAACAACCTCGTGCCGGGGATCGGCCCGAGCCCGGACAAGATGCTGCTGGCCCGGCTGTTCTCCTATGCCGACGCACACCGTGCGCGGATGGGCGTGAACTACCAGCAGATCCCGGTGAACGCGCCAAAGTCACCGGTGCACAGCTACAGCAAGGACGGCGCGATGCGGATGACCAACGTGTCCGACCCGGTGTACGCGCCGAACTCCTACGGCGGCCCGAGGGCAGACACCGCACGCTACGGCGAGCCGGCGGGCTGGCACGCCGACGGCGACATCCAGCGCGCTGCCTATGTGTCACACCCCGAGGACGATGACTGGGGGCAGCCCGGCACGATGGTCCGCGAGGTGCTCGACGACGACGCCCGTGAGCGGCTCGTCAACAACATCGTGGGCCACCTGCTCAATGCCGTCAGCGAGCCGATCCTGCTCCGCGCGTTCGACTACTGGCGCAACGTGGACAAGAGCCTCGGCGACAAGGTCGAGGCGGGAGTCCGCTCCAAGGCCGGCGAGAAAGACCCGAAGGCTGCAGAGCAGGCCAACCCGGCTCGGGAGGCCATGCAGGACAAAGCATGAGCGCGATGAGCTTTCTCAACGACCCGGACACCAGCGACGAGGTTCAACGGTTGTTCGACTCGGACGTGGCCGATCTCGGTTACGTAATGAACCTCACCAAGCTCTGGGCCTATCAGCCGGAGCTCCATGACGGGCTGTCCGATCTGATCCGGGAGACCGCGTCGGCGCATGGGCTCACCGTGCGCCAGCGCGGCATCCTCATCGCCGCGTTCGCGTCCACCTACGGTGATTCGTATTGCTCGCTGGCGTGGGGCAAGAAGTTGGCGGAGGTGAGCGACCAGCAGACCGCTGCCGGTGTGCTGCGCGGCGCCGACGAGGGACTGAAGTCCAGCGAGGCTGCACTGGCCGCGTGGGCTCGCAAGGTCGCACGGGATCCCAATCACACGACGCAAGCCGACGTACAGGCGTTGCGTGAGGCGGGGTATAGCGACGCCGAGATCTTCGGGATCACGGTGTTCGTCGCGCTGCGGATGGCGTTCTCCACAGTCAACGATGCGCTAGGTGCGCGCCCGGACGCAGCTCTGCGCTCCAGCGCGCCGCCTTCGGTTGTCGAAGCCGTCACCTACGGACGACCCGTCGAGGATGAGACAGCCGGCAGCTGATGGCCGGCGACGATGCACAGAGCGGCGGCGACGACGTACGTGAAGGGGTGCCGCTCACCAATCTCGACTCGGAGCTGTTCGACGGAGCTGCGGCGACCAAGCGCGATCTCGTGGACTACCTCGAGGCGGTTGCCGACCAGATCATCACCGAGTTGGCCGATCGTCCGTTGTCGGTGATGCGCGTCCTGCGCGGGCGGGCGCCGTTCATGCAGAAAAACGTCCCGAAGTACACCCCGCCCTGGATCCGGACGGTCGAGGTGTGGGCTGAGGCGTCCAAACGTGAGGTGTCATACGCCCTGTGCAACGATCGCCCGACGCTGGTCTGGTTCGCCAATCAGCGGGCCGTGGAATACCACCCGACTCTGGTCCACGCTGACCAGTGGGATCGTCCGACCTATCTCGTCCTCGACCTCGACCCGCCATCGGGGGATGGGTTCGGCTCGGCCGTGCGCACCGCCCACCTGGTGCGCCAGACGCTGGCCGAGGCTGGTCTGGTCGGAGCCGTCAAGACCAGTGGGGCCAAGGGCGTGCACGTGTACGTGCCCGTCATCGCTGGGACGACGAGCGAGGAGGTTGCCGCAGCGACGCGGGCGCTGGCCGGTCGTGCCGAGCGGCTCGATCCCGAGCTGGCTACGACCGCTTACGTCCGAGCGGACCGGGGGGGCAAGGTCTTCCTCGACTCGACCCGGGCCGGCGGGGCCACAGTCGTGGCGGCCTACAGCCCGCGGATCCGGCCCGGGACGCCGGTCTCGTTCCCGGTGGCCTGGGAGGACCTCGACCAGGTTGCGCCAGCTGACTTCACCGTGCGCTCGGCAGCTGGGCTGATCGCCGACGGCGATCCGTGGGCGCAGCGGATGCCTGAACCGCAACGGCTGAGTCCCGAGCTGATCGAGGAAGGCCGGGCCATCCCGATCGCCAGGGTGCAGGCGATGCATGAAGGGAAGAGGCGGGCATCGGCAGATTAGACTCAGCAACTGTGGGCCAGCCCCGGATGATGATCGCGCCCAGCATCCTGTCGGCCGATTTCGCCCGGTTGGCGGAGGAGGCTGCCGCGGTGTCCACAGCTGACTGGTTGCATGTGGATGTCATGGACGCGCACTTCGTGCCCAACCTGACGCTGGGTCTGCCGGTCGTGCAGAGCCTGCGCGCGGCGACCGAGATCCCGCTCGACTGCCATCTGATGATCGAGGATCCGGATCGGTGGGCACCGCCGTACGCCGAGGCCGGCGCCCGCAACGTCACCATCCACGTCGAGGCTGCCCATGACCCGGTGCAGGTGGCGCGGTCGTTGCGGGCCGCCGGCGCCTTGGCCGGGCTTGCTCTCAAACCCGGCACACCGCTGGACCCGTACCTGGACATCCTCGGCGAGTACGACACCCTGCTGGTGATGACCGTCGAGCCGGGCTTCGGCGGGCAGAGCTTCATCTCCGAGGTGCTGCCCAAGGTGCGCAGGGCCCGGGAGATGGTGGAATCCGGTCACCTGAAACTGTTCATCGAGGTCGACGGGGGGGTCAGCGCCGACACCATCGAACAGGCCGCGGAGGCCGGAGCGGACGTCTTCGTCGCCGGCTCGGCCGTCTACGGCGCCGACGATCCGGGCGCGGCGGTCGAGGGCCTGCGTGCTCAGGCCGCGAGGGCGTCGAGGCAGCAGTCACCGGCGCAGGGGTGAGCGGTCCTGCACAATTCGTTGCCGTCAGCGACGCCGAACTCCTCGCCTTGCGCCGTTGCCTCGTCCTCGGTGACGCAGTCTCCGGGCAGACCAGTCCGAACCCACCGGTGGGTGCGGTACTGCTGGATGCCTTCGGGCACCCGGTAGGGACCGGGGCTACCGAGCCGCCAGGGGGTAGACACGCCGAAATCGTGGCCCTGGACGAGGCAGGTGCATCTGCGGCCGGGGCGACTCTGGTCTGCAGCCTGGAACCTTGCGCGCACCATGGGCGTACCGGACCGTGTACGGACGCGATCCGTGCGGCCGGCATCAGCCGGGTGGTGTTCGAATCGGCCGATCCCAACCCGGTCGCCGGCGGCGGAGCCGAGGTCCTGCGTGCAGCGGGAATCGACGTTGTCGGGGGACAACTTCTCGACGACGTGCACCGATCGGCGCTGGGCAGGTGGCTGACCGCGATCGCGCAGGGCCGACCGCACGTCACGTGGAAGTTCGGCGCGACCCTCGACGGACGGGTGGCGGCAGCGGACGGAACCAGCCGCTGGATCACCTCGGCGACGGCCCGCGCCGACGTCCACCGGCTCCGCGCCGGGATCGACGCGATCATCGTCGGTTCCGGCACGGTGCTCGCCGACGACCCGCAGCTGACCGTCCGCAGCGAGGGCGGGGAACTTGCCGCACGGCAGCCGATCCGCGTCGTCTTCGACCGGCGTGGCCGGGTCCCGGCCAACGCCCGCGTTCGGGACCAGAGCGCCACGACCGTGGTCTGGATCGACTCGGTGTTCGACGCGTTGAGTGCCATGTACGAGGGCGGCGTACGAACCGTCCTGCTGGAAGGCGGGCCAACGCTCGCGGCTGCGTTCCTGAAGGCCGGCTACATCGACCGGGTTGTGGGCTATCTCGCGCCGGCTCTGCTGGGTGCCGGACCTAGTCTGGTCGGTGAGCTGGGAATCACCGGCATCGCCCGGGCGCTACGTCTGGTCGTGGAGGATGTGGCCATGGTCGGAGCCGACGTGCGGATCACTGCACGGCCAGCCGTCGGCGCGGACGACACCGGCATCGAGGAGTAGGCAATGTTCACCGGGATCGTCGAGGAACTCGGCGAGGTCATGAGGCGCGAGGACCTCGCGGACTCGGCGCGGCTGCACGTCCGTGCGGGAACGGTGCTCGATGATCTCGCCAACGGTGACTCCGTCGCGGTCAACGGTGTCTGCCTCACCGTGGCGGAGCTGCCCGGCGACGGGTCCTTCACCGCCGATGTGATGGCCGAGACACTGAACCGGTCGGCACTGGCCGGTCTGGTGGACGGGGATCGGGTCAATCTCGAACGCGCCGTCACCGCATTGACCCGGCTCGGCGGGCACATTGTCCAGGGTCACGTAGACGGCGTCGGCACCGTTGTGTCGCGTACTCCCGGTGACCGGTGGGACGTCGTCCGGATCGGGCTCGCGCCGGATCTGGCCCGCTACGTCGTGGCGAAGGGCTCGATCGCCGTCGACGGAATCTCCCTGGCGGTGTCGGGTCTGAGTGATCCTCCCGTGTCCGGTGATGCCGAGACAGGTGCCTGGTTCGAGGTCTCGCTCATCCCGACGACCCTGGACCGGACCACGTTGGGCTTCCGGCAACCAGGAGATCAGGTCAACCTCGAGGTGGACGTAATCGCGAAGTATGTCGAGCGCCTGGTTGATCCGGCGCTGCGATCATGACGGCGCCTGAGGAGATCAGCTTCGGCACGGTCGAGCAGGCCATCGCCGAGATCGCGGCCGGGCATGCGGTGGTGGTCGTCGACGACCGGGACCGGGAGAACGAAGGCGATCTGATCTTTGCCGCTGAGCTGGCGACTCCGGAGCTGCTGGGCTTCACGATTCGCTACACCTCGGGCGTGGTCTGTGTCCCGATCACAGTCGAGGCCTGCGCGCGGTTGGAACTGCCACCGATGTATCACACCAACCAGGACCGCAAGCAGACCGCCTACACCGTCTCGGTGGATGCACTCGAATCGACGACGGGAATCTCGGCCGCTGAGCGGGCTACCACGATCCGGGCGCTGGCCGACCCGAAGACCGAGGCTACGGACCTGACCCGCCCAGGTCACGTGTTCCCACTGCGTGCTGTCGAGGGGGGCGTCCTGCGGCGTCCCGGGCACACCGAAGCGGCCGTTGACTTGGCCCGCCTCGCCGGCCTGCACCCGGCCGGAGTCGTCTGCGAGATCGTCAATGACGACGGGTCGATGGCCCGGCTGCCCGAGCTGTCGGCGTTCTGCGCAGAGCACGGCCTGGTGCTGATCAGCATCGCCGACCTGATCGCCCATCGCCGGCACAGCGAACGCCAGGTCGAACGCGTGGCCGAGGCGCGGATGCCGACCAAGTACGGGGAATTCAAAGCTGTCGGATATCGGGCTTCCTATGACGACCGCGACCACGTCGCCCTCGTCAAGGGTGACATCGGAGACGGCGAGTCGGTGCTGTTGCGCGTGCATTCGGAATGCCTCACCGGCGATGTGTTCGGTTCGCTGCGTTGTGATTGCGGCAACCAGCTCGACGCGGCGCTGGAAGCCATCGCCACCGAAGGTCGCGGTGTGGTGCTCTACATGCGTGGCCACGAGGGCCGGGGGATCGGGCTGCTGCACAAACTTCAGGCATACCAGCTCCAGGAAGCCGGTGCGGACACCGTCGATGCCAACCTCGCGCTCGGGCTGCCGGCCGATGCCCGCGACTACGGCACCGGCGCGCAGATCCTCGTCGACCTCGGCGTTCGGTCCATGCGGCTGATGTCCAACAACCCGGCCAAACGGGCCGGCTTGGAGGGCTACGGCTTGAGTGTCGTCGGGCGCGTGAGTCTCCCGACGGCGCACAATCCGGAGAATGTGGACTACCTCACGACCAAGCGGGATCGCATGGGCCACCTGATCGAAGGGCTGCCTCCGAGTTCACCGGGCGGGGCAGAGACCGGCGGGTTGCGGTGAGCGGTCAGGGCCGGCCGGATCTGCCGCCCGCCGTGCACCAGGACGCCTCCGGCCTGCGGCTGGCAATCGTGGCCACGACCTGGCATGCCGACGTCACCGATGTCCTTGTCGAGCGAGCCCTCGCCTGCGCGGCGGAGTACGGCGTTCTCGACGCCACGGTCCTTCGTGCCTCGGGTGCGATCGAGTTGCCCGTACTCGCTCAGGAGCTCGCCCGTACGCACGATGCCGTCGTAGCTCTGGGCGCGGTGATCCGGGGGGGCACACCCCATTTCGAGTACGTCTGCGATGCAGTCACCTATGGACTGACCCGCGTTGCCCTGGACGAACGGACACCGATCGGTAACGGTGTCCTGACCTGCGACACCATCGAGCAGGCCCGTGACCGGTCTGGAGCGCCCGGGAGCATCGAGGACAAGGGCGCCGAGGCGACGGCGGCGGCCCTGCACACCGCGCTGGCCCTTTCCCAGCTGCGGCACAAGGACACTCCGTGAGCCGGGACGACCCACCGGCCGGCTCCGGATCCGGTGCTGAAGTGTCGCCGAAGTCATTCGACACCTTGTTCGCTGAATTGCGCGCGAAGGTGGCCACCGGCGACCCAGCTTCCGGCACGGTCGCGGCAGTCGCCGCAGGGTTGCACGGGGTGGGGAAGAAGGTGCTCGAGGAGGCCGCCGAGGCCTGGATGGCCGCCGAGCACGAGTCCGACGAACGCGCAGCGCAGGAGATCTCCCAGTTGCTCTACTGGACGCAGGTGCTCATCCTCGCCCGCGGCCTGGATCTGGCCGACGTTTACGCTCATCTGTGACCGACCGACCCCTTGATGGGTCCAGGTCGGGTCCTGCGCACCACCCATCGTGAGGAGGAGTCGGATGCTGCGCGTCGCCGTGCCCAACAAGGGCATGCTCGCCGAACCGGCCGCATTGATGCTGCGTGAATCGGGTTATCGGCAGCGCGGCTCGGCATCCGAACTCGCCATTCTGGACCCGGACAACGATGTCGAGTTCTTCTATCTCCGTCCACGTGACGTCGCGGTCTATGTCGGTTCGGGAACCGTGGATGTCGGGATCACCGGACGCGACATGCTGCTCGACGCCCAAGCCGAGGCCGATGAACTGCTCGCACTGGACTTCGGCCACTCGACCTTCCGCTTCGCTGCGCCGGCTGATGGCCCGTCGTCGGTCCAGGACCTGGCCGGGCTGCGGGTGGCCACCGCCTATCCCGGCCTGCTGTCGAAGTACCTTGCCGAGCTCGGCGTCGCTGCCGACGTGATTGGCCTCGACGGGGCGGTTGAAACCGCCTGCCGGCTGGGGGTCGCGGATGCGGTTGCCGACGTGGTCTCGACCGGGACGACCTTGCGTACGGCCGGCCTGTCGGTCATCGGCGAACCGCTGCTGGAGTCCGAAGCGATACTCATCCGCCCCCGTCAAGGCGGGACTACCGGGACGGCGGTGACCCAGCTCATCCGTCGTCTGCAGGGGGTCCTGGTGGCCCGGCAGTACATCCTGATGGACTACGACTGCCCGGTCGACGTCCTGGAAGCCGCGTGCGAGATCACACCAGGTCTCGAGGGGCCTACGGTCTCGCCCCTTCGCAAGGACGGCTGGGTCGCCGTGCGCTCCATGGTCGCTCGCGCTGACACCAACCGCGTCATGGACGACCTCTGGAAGGTCGGTGCGCGGGCGATCCTGGTCACCAACATCCACGCCAGCCGGATCTGAGCTGACGGCAATTGACAGGGGAATCTACAGGTGCGTCAAGAGTGAGGTCTGGTCCCCCTCTCCCGGGAGTGGAGTGGAACCAGTGCGGGACCGGCTCCGTCTCTGCGGTGTGAGGCTGACGCTGTGACGACGACCCAAGGTGGGCCGGTGACATCTGAGTCGCCTATCCGGGATCTCGATCTCACCATCTACACCCACAACATGCTCGACCGGAATCTCATCCACACCGTGGGCGAAGTGCTCGAACAGAGCTCGCTGGTGGATCTCGCGTTGTCCGGCCTACTGCGCAGCGGTGTCGAACTCATGACGCAGATGCGTGCTTGCGGTTTGGCGGAGGACCTCGTCAGATCGTGGGCTTCCGGGCGGCCTCGCGCGGAGTTCGGCTGGAACACTCCCGGCGTCTACGATGAGTGGTACGTGCTCTTCACCGAGGCAGCGGTGGACGAGGTGGCCGATGCCCTCCGAGCGATCTACCGCACGGCCGGCAGGGCGGAATTGGTGCCTCCGCCCGACGATTGGGACGATTGGGCATACGAGGTGGTCACAGCCTGCCGGGACTCGGCGTCGCGCGCGGGTCAGCCGGAATTTCTCAGTTTCGACAGTCTCCTGCTGAGGTCGCGCTACAGCGATGTTGCGCCGAACTGGACGGTGATCTGTGGCTCGAAGGAGGTCGTCCGGGTCACACATCATGATCTCGCCGATAGCCTGAGCACTCGGTTGGCACGGTCGGTGTACCGGAGCTTCGCGCGGGCAGAGCTGCAGGTCATCAGTGAGCACCGCAGCGGCGCAACGGTCGGGTTCCTCGGGATACATGAGGACGACGATGCTCGGGTGAACATCCAAGGCGCCCTGCCGCGACTCGATGTCGACAGGCTGCCCGTTCCTGAAATTTTCCGGCCGCTTGTCGACGTGAGCACGCTGGACCCCGGGTCACTGCTCAACGTCTTGGGGGTGCCTACCCTGGACTACCACAATGCGACGGAGGCGTTTCAAGAGGAGGACGTACTGCTTGCCTTCGCTGTATCGGACCCTCACGATCCTGGCGCACAACCAGCCGATGCGCCGGAGCCTCTCGGCTGATCACTCGGGTCGGCACGGCGGGGTTACCGGACGCGTGCTGGTCGGTCAATAGGACGTTGCGTTGTGAGACAGAGCCGTCAGGGCCTTCTCGAAGCATTCCTGCGGGGGCTTGACGAGGCCGGCGCCGACTTGCCCGGTGCCGGCTACCCGCCCGGCCATCCCGGTGTTGATCTGCGGCAGGATCCCGGTCCGGGCCACGCTGAGGACGTCGATCCCTGTGGGCGCGCCACGGAACTCCAGGACCGGAATGGCGAAGGCCGGGTTCTCGGTGACTGTGATGTCATACATCCGTCGCGTCGTGGCCAGAGCATCGGGCACCGTGCCCCCGACGAAGCGCACGATCGCCGGGGCAGCTGCCATCGAGAAGCCGCCCACGCCAAGTGTTTCCATGATCGCGGAGTCGCCGATGTCTGGGTTTGCGTCGTCGGGTCCGTAGGCGCCGAGGAAAAGGCCGTCCGGGGTCAACGCTGGGGCGGTGAACCAGGCATCGCCGGTGCCGGAGGTCTGGATGCCGAAGTCGGTGCCGTTGCGGGCCATGGCCACGACCACGCTGGATCCGGCGATGTCGCGCGCCGCGTCCATGGCCAGCTTCGCCGCGGGCATCCCGTAGTTGAGGAAGAAGTGCTCGTTGCCGCCGAGAAAGCGTAGGACCTCCGCCACCTGGTCGGCCGAGGCTCCTGATTCGGCGATCGCCGGCGCGAGGTCGCGCAGGAACATCAGCGATCCGGCCCGGTTCCGGTTGTGTCCCTCGTCGCCCATCTGCAACATCTGAGCAAGAACCGACTTGATGTCGATCGGGCCGGACCTGGCCAGAGCCGCCGCGAGTACCGGTCCGAGGACCTGTCCCATCCAGCGCAGCCGCTCGATGACCTCGGTCGAGTAGGCGCCATAGCGCAGCACCTTGCCCAGGCCTTCGTTGAGCGAACAGAACGCCGTGCCCCCGTTGATCGGGTCGCGCAGTTCAGACACCCACATGGACGCTGTGGTAACCCCCGCCATCGGTCCGACCGCGCGGTGATGGTGACAGGGCTCGAGGCGGATCCGGCCCGAGGCGAGCATGGCCACAGCCTCGTCGGGATCACCGGCCAGTTCCTCGAAGAGTGCCGCACCGATCAAGGCACCTCTCAGCGGCCCGGACGCCTCGGCGAACTCGATCGGTGGACCGGCATGCAGGAACAGCTCGCGGGAAAGTCCGAGTGCAGCACCGGCCGGTCGTACGTCGACCAGTTCGGCTCCGGCGGCGAGGATGCGTTCAGCGGCCGACCGGTTGGCCGAGACCCGGCGCGGGTCTGCGGCAACGGCAGAGAGCTCGGCCGGGTCACCGAAGGCCGGTGGGCGCCAGTCCACGGTGTCGACTTCGACGCGCTGCCCGCGCAGCGCCTCGGGAAAGAGGTCAACTCCGGCGGTGACGACCGAGAGCGGTGGCGTCAGCAGAGCCGCCAAAGGGCGGGTCATCGTGGAGTCGCCGAGGCCAGCGCCCCGCGGGCAAGAGCCAATGCTGCCCGTGCCGCCTGCGCGTTCGACGCGAAGACCACCGCACCGGCATCGGCAAGCGCCTGCGCCTGGCCTCGCCATCCCTGAGGATCTGCCTCCGTCCCGCACAAGGAGATGACGACACACAGACCATGCCCGCGTGCGGTCATCGCGGCAGTGGCCGAGCCGATCGCGGGTACCAGCGCCCGGGCAGGATCAGGCTCTGCCCCGTACCCCAGCACGACGTCGAGCAGCAGGACGAGGTTGCCCCTGCTGGTCCTGCTGATCCGGTCGATCTGATCCAGTCGCAGGGTCGGATCGATCATGGGATGGGCCCGGCCAGCGGTCAGTTCGTCCTCGCCGAAGTCCACGATGACATTCGGCCCACCGCGCAGCGCCTGGGTGGCCGGCACCGCGTCAGCGCCCAGATTCGTGCTGATCGGCGCCAGGTCCGCGGCCAACCCGAGCGCCTCCGCAGCCAGGGTGCCGCCGGCGAAGTAGCCGTGCAGGTCGGCGGGCTCGACGGCCGGGCCGACGTGTCCGACGACCGGCCACGAGGGCACCGTGGCACCCAAGGACCGAAGGACCGCCTCGACGGCGTCGGTGAGGTCCGGTTGCCCAGGACCGAGCAGCGCATAGTGCACCGGAGTGGACATCGCGTCGGTCAGTCCATGCAGCCGTTCTGCCACTTCTGGATCAGCCGGCTTGGAGACGAAGACGATGAGGTCGGTGTCGGGATCGGCGTCCAGTGCGGTCAGCGCGAGTTCGGCCCCCAATCCGCCGACCTGCGCAGACAGGTCGCGGCCACCGAGTCCCAGGAGATGACTGACCCCTACGCCCGCGGTTTCCAGGAGCGAGCTGATCTGCTGGGCACCCGTACCGCTGGCTGCGACGATGCCCACCGCGCCGCGCCGTACGACATTGGCGAACCCCAGGGCGACCCCGCTCACGATCGCAGTACCGCAGTCCGGACCCATGACGAGCACTCCGGCTTCTCGACCGGCGCGCTTGAGCGCAACCTCGTCGGCGACGGTGACCCCGTCGGAGAACACCATGACGCTGCGACCCGCAGCGATCGCGTCGAAAGCCTCCATCGCGGCAAACGGTCCGGGCACGCTGATCAGGGCCAGCGCCGCGTCGATGTCGATCAAGGCCGCGCCGGTCGTGGTCGGTCGATACTGCTCACCATCTCCGGTGACCGAGGAGGGGGCGCGGGCCGCAAGTGCGGCGGTCAGCGCGGCATCAGCCGCGTCCAGACCGGTCTGGTCGGCAGCCCGTACGGCGATCAGGAGTTGCGCCGGTACGGCCTGCGGAACCGAGAACCCCATGCCTTGTGCGAGTTCGACATTGAGCGGGGTGGCCATCGCGATCAGCGCTTCGAGCACGCCTTCGGTCCCGGCCACCGTCCGGCTCGCCTGCATCAGGGTCACCGAGTCGTAGTACTGCCCTTGCCTCAACTCCACATGGTCGAGACCTGGGCTCACCCACGGCTCCGGATCGAGCGGCTGGTCAAGTCGACGGCAGCGCTCAGGCCGAGGCCAAGGGCGATTCCGCTGGTGTGACCAACGGCGAACAGGCCCTGCAGGGCGCCGTGCAGTCGGCCGACTCCGGCGAGGGCCTGGATGACCGATCCGAGTTCGGTGTTCACCTGTCCCAGGGTGGCATGCCGCAACAGGGCGAGCGACAGGTCGGTGGTGCGGCCCGGTGCGAGCGCGAGTACTCCGGCCCCGACCCTGCTGGCCTGGGGGTGACCCAACAGCGTGAGGCCGGCCAACAGGCCGCACAGGAGATCGTCCCCGGCTGGGGTCAGGCCAGGGCCGAGGCCGATCATCCGCTGTCCGGCCCGCAGGGCAGCGGTCATGTCGTCGCGACGCAGGGCGGCGCGGAGCGAACCCAGTTGGCCACACAGTTCGACCGGCACGTCCCGCACCGGGCTGTGCAGGCGCTCGCTGACCGCTGAGCGAAGTTCGCGCATGCCTTCGGGCAGCAGCGCTGGGCGCAGCGAGGGCAGCCGCGGTCGCGGATCCCACCAACCGGAGGCCCGAACTGTCAGCGGACCGACGGTGATGCGACCTTCGCCCACGAACGCGTGCAACGGTCCGCGGCTACTGATCAGCGGACGCTCCGAGGAGGGTCGATGCAGGATCGCACCGAGCGGGAGCCGGCTGGCATCGCTGGTCAGGATCGCCACGACACCGGCCGGCCGGCGCGATGAGCCGTCGCTGCCATAGCGGTCCGGAGCGATATGGGCTTCGGTCCGCAGGTAGATAGCGGTCGGGAAGATCGAGAGCACGGTCGCTGGACGCAGGGGTCCTCGGAGCAACTCGGCGATCCCGGTGCTGGCCATGGCCGGCGCGGCGGCGATGGACGCCGCTCGCGCGGGCGCGAAGGTGGAGAGCTCGGTCGCATCTATTGCAAGGGCGCTACTCATTGAACGTGAAACTAGTCTTACAGCGCCGGCCAGCGTATGGTCAGAGTTGACAAGATCAAGATGATTGATGGGTGAAAAGTGCCACAAGAACAGGCTCAGGGAGGACTCGGCACAGGTCGTCTAGCGGCACGGGATCTCAAGGGAGGGGCGTCGGTCTCCGGGATCTCGGTAGCCGAGGTCCTAGCGTTGTCCAGCCTGCGGACCGCCCGGCTGGTCGCGGGTGCCGCGGGTCTGCAGCGAACGGTGCGACGGCTGAATGTGATGGAGGTCCCCGACGTCCTGCCGTGGGTGAAAGCCGACGAGTTGATCCTGACCACCGGATATCCGCTGCGGCAGGCTCCATCGAGATTGACCGGGCTGGTCAGCGACCTCGATGACCGCGGGCTGGCAGCCTTCGCGATCAAGCTGGCCCGCTACATCGATGAACTGCCCGCAGAGATGCTCGCCGCAGCCGACCGGCGGGGCTTCCCGGTCATCCTGCTGCCCGACGACGTCGGGTTCGACGACATCCTCAACCAGATCCTGACCGAGATCCTGAACAAGCAGGCCGCCGCACTGGCGCACTCCGACGAGGTGCACCGCGCCATCATCGCGACCGTCCTGGCCGGCGGCGGTCTGGATGAAGTCACCGCGAAGGCGGCAACCCTGCTCTCGGACGCGGACGTGGTCGCGGTCGGCAGCGACGGAACCATCCTGGCCAGTGCCGGTCCCAAGGGGGAGCGGATGCCGGGTCTGGTGGACCTGGTCAGCGCCGACCTTTCCGCTCGCGGCGTTGTCGACCTCTCCACCGGAGGTACGGCGGTCGTCGTACCGATCACTGCGGGGGATTTCGACCATGGCTGGCTGGTTGCTGCCCGCCGGGACGGCATGCATGCCGCGGACACCGTCACGATCCTCGAACGAGCGGCCGCCCTTGCAGCTTTGACCATCACGCAAAAGCTGGCGGTGACGGCGGTCGAGACCCGGTATCAGAGTGACCTCGTCCGGGACCTGGTGGAGGGCAGGCTCGACGACCTCGAGCGGGTGCTGGACCAGGCGAAATGGTTTGGATGGAATGTCCAGGCGTCGCTCGTGCTGACCGTGACGACCGTACAAACGGTTCCGGACCAGTCCCCGAGAAACAGGCGGGATGACCTGGAGCGCTTCGCGGCGGCGTGGCGTGCGGAATTGGAGGACCGGATTGCCGGTGCAGCCGTCGTGGTGGTCTCCGATCAAGTGGTCACGCTGTTGCCCGTCGCATACTCTGGAGAGGATTCCGAGGTCACTTCCCACCGGTCGATGGTCTCCGCCGCAGCTGACCTGATCGCCATGGTCGGAACACGCGTACGGGCCGACCGCCGCGGGGCGCCGCGGGTGGCCAGTACGGGGATCAGCCGGGCGGTCGCCTCCCTGTCGGAGTTGCCGGCCGCGTACTCCCAGGCCCGTCGTGCCGCCCAGGTCGGGCTGCAGACTCAGGTGGCTGGGGCAGTGACAGCTTTCGACTCACTCGGAGTGTTGCGACTGCTCTCGCTCATTCCGGATTCGGGGGAGCTGCGGTCGTACCTGCTGGATGTGCTCGGCCCACTCGGTCCCGGCGCGAGCGCACAGCAACTCGACCTCCTGCACACCCTGCGCGTACTGCTGGAGGCCAACCTCAATGTGGCCGAAGCCGCCCGCAGCCTGCATTTCCACTACAACACCACGCGATACCGGATCGGCAAGCTCGAGCGGCTGCTCGGACCCTTCATGACCGACCCCTCCGTACGGCTGAATGTGCAACTGGCCCTGCACCTCGTCGACGTGCACGGACTGAACTGAAAGTCCGGGATCGGCGCGCCGCCAAGTGCCTTCACAAGCGACGGCCATAACGGCACACTGCACGCCGATGATCGACACCGTCGATCATCGCTTCGATGGGTGATCCCTCACGCAGGAGGCCTTGGATGGCGTTCAGTTGGAAGCTCTACGGCGATGGAAAGACTCCGCCTATCGGGGAGGCGGTTGCCCCTGAGGAGCGCCTGACCTGGGCCCGTACCAGCGGAATCGGCGCACAGCATGTGGTCGCGATGTTCGGGGCGACCTTCGTCTTCCCGCTGATCATGGGTCTGGACCCGAACCTCGCGATCATGATGAGCGGGATCGCGACGATCATCTTCCTGCTCATCGTGCAGGGGAAGGTGCCCAGCTACCTCGGCACCAGCGCGTCCTTCGTCGGCGGGGTCATCGCGATCCGGAATGGCCAGGGAGACAGCAGCGACGTCGTCGGCTCGATCCTGATCGCCGGCGTGGTGCTGGCCATCGTCGGATTGATCATCCACTTCGCCGGCCCTCGGGTGCTCAACAAGATCCTGCCGCCGGCGGTGACCGGCGCGGTGGTCATGCTGATCGGGTTCAACCTCGCCCCGGTGGTGGCCGATATCTACTGGCCCCAGGACCAGTGGGTGGCCTTGGCGACGATGACCTTCGTCATCGTGGCGGCACTGTCCCTGCGCGGCTTCCTCGCCCGCATTTCGATCCTGCTCGGGCTGATCTTCGGCTTCGCACTGTCCTGGATCCTTGACCAGACGGTCGGGGAGATCACCTCGTTCATGCCAGCAACCGGTGAGGTCGGCCCCCACTTGCGCACGAACCTCTCGGCCGTTGGCGATGCGGACTGGTTCGGCCTGCCCGAGCTCACCGCGCCAAGCTTCTCGGTGAACTTCGCCCTGCTCGTACTGCCCGCGGTCATAGCCCTGGTCGCCGAGAACGCTGGTCACGTCAAGGCGGTCGCCGAGATGACCAAGCGCGATCTCGACCCGGTGCTGGGCCGGGCGATCTTCGCCGACGGCGTCGGCACCGTGGTCGCGTCCTCCGTGGGCGGATCACCGACGACGACCTACGCGGAGAACATCGGGGTCATGGCGGCCACCCGGGTCTACTCGACTGCGGCCTACTACATCGCCGCGCTCGTGGCGATCCTGTTCGGCCTGATTCCCAAGTTCGGTGCCTTGGTCGCGTCCACACCGGGCGGCGTGCTCGGTGGGATCACCGTGGTGCTCTACGGGATGATCGGCCTCCTCGGAGCAAAGATTTGGAAGGAGAACCGGGTCGACTTCGCCAATCCGATCAACCTGGTCCCGCTCGCCGCGGGGATCATCATCGCGATCGGCAACGTGACCCTGGTCGTCACCGACACGTTCGAGCTCAGTGGAATCGCCCTCGGCACCATCGTCGCCGTGCTGGGCTGGCATCTCGCCCGGGTCGTGGCTCCGGCAGAACTCCAAGCCGCCCTGACCAAAGAGGGACGGTTGCCGGCAACTGAAGATATGACCGCCACCGGATCGAGTGACCCGTCCGACGTGGACGATCGAGAAGTGACCAGGTCACGCTCCAGCTCATCGAGGGATACCGAGCTGGCGGCCGAACGGCGTGACCCGGAAGCAGGGTTGAGGTAGCCGTCCCACCGGAGCGGGTGGTGCTGCTCGACGAGCAGCACCACCCGATCGGTTCAGAACTGAAGTCCGAGGTTCACCACGCCGACACACCGCTGCACCTGGCCTTCTCGGTGCATGTTCTCGACGAAGCCGACAACACCCTGCTGGCCCGGCGGGCGCTGGCCAAGCGGACCTGGCCGGGCGTGTGGTCCAACGCATGCTGCGGACATCCTGAACCGGGGGAGGACCTCGGCCGGGCCGTGCACCGTCGGCTGGCC
>JAABUS010003178.1_pt1 | contig 27570 bp, 25 predicted proteins | sample 5560161 | NCBI WGS metagenome assembly JAABUS01 (sample SAMN10711885, study PRJNA513376) | rock metagenome | isolation source: Antarctica rocks | place: Antarctica: Victoria Land, Trio Nunatak nord | collected 2016-01-04
CCAGGTGGCCCATCGCAGCCGCCGTCAACCGTCGGTGCAGGCCGAACATGGTGAGGCCGTTGTTGAGACTGAGCGTGGCGGCGGGGACCTCATCGATGTACGCGCCTACTCGGTTGTCCAGCCCGCATGCCCGCAAGGTGTCGGCGAACAGCTGTGAGTGCAGCCGGTCGGGGTTTCCGGTCCCGTACTCGTCGTACTGCAGCTCCACCAGCGCGACCTTGGCTGCACCCGTCAACCGTGGCACCGCCCAGGTGTGCGCGTCCGCCTCCTTGAGGTTGTAGATGCTGCGGTGGATGAGGAACTCCAACGCCTCGTCCCGGTTGGCCTGCCGCTGGATGTACCTGCCCAGCGAGGGAGAGTCGTCCTCGGCGACGAGGGCGAAGAGCCGCTCGGCCACGCCACCGGCGCGGGCGCAGACCGCCCGAACAGTGTCGAGTGTCGAGGCCCGCAGGTGGTGCTCGAGCTCCGCCTCGAGCAGTCGCCGGACGGCGAGGCACTCAGGGGACCACTCCCACTCGGCGTCGATGTCATCGAAGCCGGTGTAGTGCAGCTCGTACAACACCCACAACGTGAGCTGACGGTCCTCGTCACAGATGACGTCGGAAGAAGCCTGCTGCAACAGCCGGTGGGCCTGCTCCACATCGGGCCCGGCCTGGCGCTTGAGCCAGGACAAGACCAGCGCACTCAACGGCCCGCGCGGCAGCGGCGCCTGCATCGGTCTGCCGTCCGTGGTCATACGTTGGTGTTACCCGTTCGTAGGCGGCGGTAAACCGCGGGCATGGACGCGCAGGATGCTGCCGTCAGTACGGCTTCAACCCGACGGTCGCAGGTCCTTCGAGCACCGAACCGTCGGAGGAGAACCGCGAGCCGTGCAGCGGGCAGTCCCACGACAGCTCGGCATCGTTCCAGGTCACGATTCCCTTGAGATGCGGGCACACCGCAGAGACCTCCCGGATCTCCCCCGCCACGGTACACACGGCCACGGGCGAGGTCCCGCGCCGCTCCACCCGCCCCTGGCCCTCAGCAGGTGGGGACTCCGAGCCGTCGGAGCCGAGCGCGACCCGGAGCCACCCCTCAGTCATCCGCGCCGCCACACTGCCGTTGAGCTTCGCCGCCCGCCCCAGCCCGCCCAGCTCACGCAGCCGCCAGCTGCGGAGGTCACTGCTCCAGGGGGTGTTACCGCCGAGAAGCTGGCTGGAAAGGGCGAGCGCGGCGGCGACAGCGGTCGTCATCCCCCACTTGGCGTAGCCAGTGGCGACGAAGATCGTCTCGCGCTGGGGCAGCAGTGGTCCGACGTAGGGAAGCCCATCGAGTGACTCGTAGTCCTGCGCCGACCACCAGTGCGTACGCCGGGCACCGGGGAACGCCTCCTCGGTCCAGCGGGTGAGGTCGTCGACCAGGGACGCCGGTGAGCGATGTCTGCCGACGACGTGGCCGTTTCCGCCGACCAGCAGAAGCTCCTCGCCGTCGGCGACGGCAGACCGCACCGAGCGGGTCGGCGAGTCCGCGGACAGGTACATGCCTGGTGGCACGTCTTGCGGCACGGAGAACGCGGCGGCGTACGAACGCAGCGGCTCGAGCCGGGCGAAGTAGCCGCCCCGGTCGAGGATCGGGATGCCAGTTGCGAGCACGACCTGGCTCGCCGCGAGGTCACCGTGCTCCGTCACGACGGTGCAGCTGCCGGCGGCCTCGTGCACGGTCCGCACCCGCGTCTCCTCGAAGAAGACGCCGCCATGTGCCTGCACGTCCGAGACGAGTGCCCCGAGCGCCACCATCGGGTCGAACTGCGCCTGGTCGTCCAAGCGGACGGCCCCGCGGGTGCGGTACGGGAGCTCGAGCTCGCTGTCCCAGCTCACGTCGAGTCCAGCTGCCGCGGCAGTGGCCAGCTCGCCTCGAGCCTGCTCCTCCCCTTGTGCAGTGGTGGCATAGGTGAAGGCTGGTCGCCGCTGCACCTCGATGCGATGCTCGTCGCAGTACCTCAGCAGCCACTCCATGCCTTCGCGATTCGCCTGGACGTACGACCTGACGGTCTCCATCGGGTTCTTCGCGGCCAGGGCGGACAGTCGGGTGCCCTGGAGCAGGCTCATCTTGGCGGTGGTGTTGCCCGTCGTGCCCGAACCGATACGCCGGCCCTCCACGACCGCGACGCTCAGTCCGGCACGGGCCAGCAGCAGCGACGTCACCAGCCCGGTGAGGCCCGCACCGACCACAACGACGTCGTACTCCGCACCGGCTTGCGGCTGGCTGAATCGGGGCAGGTCGGCAAGGTCTCGCCACAGGGAAGTCACGACGACGTCGTTCCCGCCGCCTCGGCTCTCAAACGCAGCCAGCGCCGTGCATCGAAGGACTTCCGGCGCACGACGCTCGCCAGTGCGGGACTAGCGCGAGCGGCGGGTCGCCTTCTCGTTCGCCTGCTGGATCGCGGTGACGAGCTCTGCCTTGTTCATCGTCGAGCGGCCGCTGACGTCGAGGCGCCGTGCCACGTCAAGCAGGTGCGACTTCGAGGCGTTGGCGTCGACCCGCCCGCCGTCTCGCGGCTCGTGTCCGCGCCGCCCTCGGCCTGCGGATCCGAAGGACCGGAGTGTTCCTTGGCCTCCCAGTGATCACCCACCTTCTCGTGGGTGTGCTTGACCGCCGCGAACGCCACCCGGTGTGCCCGCTCCTCGTCGTGGTACTGGTCTGCGGCCGCGTCGTACGCCTTGGTGAAGGTCTCCTGCGCCTTCTTGGGAGACCGGCGCAGGGTGCTCGGAAGCTCGCTCTGCTTCGGCTGGCCGCTCTTGGTCGTCTTGGGCATGTCGCCTCGTCGGCTGCAGACAGACCGCTAGGACGCGATCCGGTTTCGTACGCTCGGCGGCAACCCCTCAGCGCTGCCCAGCTCCTCGCGCAGCTCCTTGAGGATGCGGGTGAGCAGGCGCGAGATCTGCATCTGAGTCACGCCGAACTCGCTGGCGATCCGTGACTGCGTCCACTCGTGGAAGAACCGCAGGTAGACGATCCGTCGGTCCCGGTCGGACAGGTTGCGGCAGAGCGGTGTGAGGGCGACGACAGCTTCGACGTGGTCGAAGCCGCCGTCGTCCCCGCCGAGTACCTCCGACAAGGCGGCGCCTTCACCGTCGCCGACGGGCCGGTCGAGAGAGCTCGGGGAGAAGCAGCCGTCAGCAGCCAGCGCCTCCGCTACGTCGGACGTCTCGATGCCCAGCGCCTTGGCGAGCTCGCCAGCGGTCGGCGTCCTGCCGAGCTGCTGGGTGAGTTCGCCGGTTGATGCGGAGATCGCGGCCTGCAGCTCCTGCACCCGCCGCGGAGGGCGGACAGCCCAAGCGCTGTCGCGGAAGAACCGCTTCACCTCACCGAGGATCGTCGGCACGGCATACCCAAGGAAATTGTCGCTCTTGGTGGTGTCGAAGCCCCGGGCCGCCTTGACGAGACCAAGACAGGCAACCTGCACAAGGTCATCGACGGGAACGCCGCGGTTGCGGTAGCGCATGACGATGGACTCGGCCACCTCGACGTTGAGCAGAACAACTTCGTCGTATAGCCGCGACATCTCGTCCGGGTTGGTGCAGACGGCGGCCAGTTCGAGGACCTCGCGGGTCCTCGTGGCTCGGTATTCCTCGCGGCTGTGGGTGTCGGCGGCGATGCCGTCGAAATCGCCGACATGATGCAAATGCCGGGAAAGTTCGGTGGGCGAAAAGATGGGAGACACTGTTGGAGGCCTTTCATGGCGACCCGGTGGCAGTTGTCTCAACCACGCGACATTCACTCAACCACGGCGTCTGGCCGTACGCAAGAGACGCTCGCTTAAGAAAATCTATGCAACATCAGCGCTTCTGCTGCCGCGAGATAGCTGACGTCGCACCCTGCGGGTGACGCGCCGAGTCTGCGCCCGAACGGGGTGCCTGCGCTCCCACTCTCGCTCCGCCTGCTCGCGTTTCAGCTCCTTGCGCAGCTGGTCCACGCGGGCAGCCCGCTTCTCCAGCTCGGTCGTCAGGGTGCGCTGTTGAGCCATCAGCTGCACGGTGTCGTCACGCTCGAAGAGCAGCCGAACCACCGTCTCCACCGCGACCGCGGCCACCGCTGAATCGTCCACGTCATCGGGCCGGGTCCCACCCGGTGGCTGTGATCCCGGAAGGAGCTCGTCCAGGTCGCCGGCGACCGGCCAGCTGCCCAGCCGCAGCTGCTGCGCCATCGCCCTACCCCGCTCCACCATCCATGCATGCAGGTCGTCAGGCACCCGAATCCTCCGCATGTCGGCTCTGGTGGCCAGCACACCTTCGGCGAGGACCTGCTTGATCATGAGCTGCACCTGCGGCCCAGGAAGGTCTCGCGGGACAAGGGTGTTGACGCGACGCAGCATCTCGATCTCGTCGACGCCCAGCGATTCGTTGGGCAAGGTGACCGACTGGTCAACCGCACCGGGATCGATGTCGAGCACGGACGCAAAACGCTGCCACAGAAGGCCTTTGGGCGCCTCGCGCGGTGGCACCGTGACAAGATGCGTCTGGTCTGAAGGAAGGTCTGGGCCCCACTTGTCGAGTACGCGCGGCAGGTGCTGTACGCGCCAGAAGAACGCCGAAGACTTCGCGGGTTGCTGCTTCGCACCGTCAGGGTCAGTGGCTTGCAGCCGTTTGCAGTACGCCCGCAGGTCGTGTGTACGCCCGTGCTTGATACTCTGCTGCCACTCCGCAGGCACCTGGCGCGCGAAGTCGCGGGCGGTCACGATGACGTGCAGCGCGTCGCTGACCTTCATCAGCTCCTGACGCACCCAGGTGATGCGGTCGGGTGGTACTGCAGCGAAGAGCTCGTGGCTGATCAGGGCGTCCCCGTCCCATGCCGCCAGCTGCTCGACCATCCGGGCCCAGGCAGTCTGGCCGGCCCGAGGCATGACGTCTTTCGCGCGAGTCGCGTCGCGAGCGATGGTGGACAGGTAGAAGTGTTCGCGAACGCTGCCGAGCGGGAGCAACAGACCTGCGTCCGCCAGTGTCTGCGCGTTCGCCCAGACGACGCTTTGCAGGTACGAGGTACCTGTCTTCGGGGTGCCCACATGAAGGAACAAACGACGTGCCATGACGTCACACCTCCCCACGCGAGCGGCAAACGCCTCAGAGCCTACGGGACGGTCGCGGAGCCGTGCGTCTCGTCGAACGAAGTGCAGGGGAGCAGCTCCGGCTGACTGCGAGACGATGGAGACATGACGGACCTCAAGCCGATCGACTCGTGGCTGACCGACATGGATGGCGTCCTCGTGCACGAAGACAGGGCGATCCCCGGAGCCGCGGACTTCATCGAGACGCTGCGCGGCTCCGGCCGGCGGTTCCTGGTGCTCACCAACAACTCCATCTTCACTCCGAGGGACCTCAGGGCCCGGTTGCTCGCCAGCGGCATCGACGTGCCGGAGCAGGCGATCTGGACCTCAGCCCTGGCGACTGCGCAGTTCCTCGACCTGCAGCGGCCGAACGGGACGGCCTACGCGATCGGTGAGGCCGGGTTGACCACGGCGCTACACGAGGTGGGGTACGTACTCACCGAACGCTCGCCCGACTACGTCATCCTCGGTGAGACCCGCAACCTGTCGTTCGAAGCGATCACCACCGGCATCAGGCTGATTGCCGATGGCGCCCGCTTCATCGCGACCAACCCCGACCCGACTGGTCCCTCGGCGCAGGGGCCACTGCCCGCGACGGGCTCGGTTGCTGCCCTGATCACCAAGGCGACTGGCGTCGACCCCTATTTCATCGGCAAGCCCAACCCGCTGATGATGCGCAGCGCGCTCAACCGCATCGAGGCGCACTCGGAGACGACCGTCATGATCGGCGACCGGATGGACACCGACATCATCTCCGGTCTCGAGGCCGGCCTGCGTACGGTCCTCGTACTGACCGGGTCCACGCTCGAGCACCAGGTCGAGCGCTTTCCCTACCGGGCCACCAAGATCGTGAACTCGGTCGCCGACCTGATTGAGCTCGTGGAGACGTTCAACCCGGCGGTCAACCGCTGACCGCACGCGCTCACCTCGCCGCGTCGTCGGTCGACTGGCACAGTGGGCACTTCTGCGAGAGAGGAAACTAGCGATGGCTGACCTGCCGCTGCCCGATGACGTCAAGAGCCTGCTGCGCAAGCCCAACCCGGCCGTCATGGTCACGCTGCGCAAGGACGGCCAACCTGTCTCGGTGGCCACGTGGTACCTGTTCGAAGACGACCGGATCCTGGTCAACATGGACGTGAGTCGCAAGCGACTCGAGCATTTGCGCAACGACCCGCGGGTCAGCCTGACCGCGCTCGCCGAGGGAGATTGGTACACCCATGTCAGCGTGCAGGGCAAGGTCCTCGACCTGGTGGACGACGTAGGACTCGACGACATCGACCGGCTCGCCACGCACTACACAGGCAGGCCCTATGCCAACCGCGACAACCCGCGAATCAGCGCGTGGGTCGAGATCGAATCCTGGCACGGCTGGGGAATCGCTGCTCGATCCTGACGGTGGATCGAGACGGCTTCAACAGGCCCGTGCTTGACTTGAGTCATGGCGGACACCAGGCACGACGAGCCGTCGTTCGCTGACCGCCTCGACGTCTTCCAGCGGGAGCACCGCTGGGCGGGGTTTCCGCTGGCCGTGTTCTACAAGTTCTTCGACGACCAGGGCAACTACCTGGCTGCCCTGATCACCTACTACGCCTTCTTGTCGATGTTTCCGATGCTGCTCCTGGCATCGTCGATTCTCGGGTTCGTGCTGCAGGGAAACCAGGACCTGCAGCAGCAGATCCTGAACTCGACGCTCAGCCGCTTCCCCGTCATCGGCGACGAGATAAAGACGCCCGATGGGCTGCAGGGCAGCAGCGTCGCGGTCCTGGTCGGCCTGATCGGCTCGGTCTACGGCGCGCTCGGGGTGGCGCAGGCGACACAGAACGCGATGAACATCGCCTGGGCGGTCCCGCGGAACCGCCGCCCCAACCCCATCCTGCTCCGGGTGCGCAGCCTGCTGCTGCTGTCCTTCGCCGGAATCGCCATCCTCGGCACTACGGTGTTCACCGGCTTCGCCAGCGGGCTGGTGGCGATCGGGTCAGAGCTCGAGATCTGGTGGCGGTTTGTGGTGCTCATCGGCACCATCGTGCTCAACGCATGCGTGTTCGCGGTCTTGTTCCGACTGGCCACCGCGCACAAGCACAGCTTCAAGGAAGCGTCGGTCGGTGCTTTGTTCGTCGCCACCACCTGGCAGCTGGCCCAGCTCGTCGGGGCGGCGTACGTCACGCGCTTCGTGCAGGACTCCAGCAGCGCCACCAACGGAGTCTTCCTCGTCGTGCTGGGCATGATCGCCTGGATCTACGTCGGCGCCGTCTCCGTCGTATTCGGCGTGGAGATCAACGTGGTGCGGTCGAGCCACCTCTACCCTCGCGCGCTGCTCACGCCGTTCACCGACAACGTCGACCTCACGCCGGCTGACCGGCTCGCCTACACGAGATACGCGGAAGGACAGCGGCACAAGGGGTTCCAGTCGGTTGACGTCAGCTTCGACAAGTACGAGCGGCCGGGTCGGACTCCGATCGACCCCGTCGGACCGCGCAGCAACGAGACGCCACCCAAGAGCCAGCCCGCGGTTCCGCCCGTCGGTGATCAGTAGCCGAGAACCGTGTCGAGGTCGTGGTGCAGCGCCACCAGCGAGTCATAGACCTCGCGCGCACCGGCCTCACGGAGCTCATCGTCAGAGAACCCGCCGGTCAAGACGGCAACGGACGCAATGCCGGCGCGTTCGGCGGCGGCTGCGTCCCAGGTCGAGTCGCCCACCATCACTGCCGAGTCCGCACCTACCTTGGCAAGCGCCGTCTGGACGAGGTCGGGGGCCGGCTTGGTCTCTTCTGCATCCTCCGACGTGGTCCAGTCGTGCGCCAGCTGCCTGGCATCGAGCAGGTCCAGGTAGTGGTCGACGTGCTGCTTCTGGCCCGAGCTCGCGAGGACGACGCGCAGCCCGCGGTCACGCGCGTCCCGAAGGAGCCGCGTGGCGCCCTCGAAAGGCTGGCTCGCCGATCAGCCTGCCGTACTCCTCGGTCCAGGCCGCCCGAAGGTCGTCGCCCTGCTCGTCCTCCAAATGCTTGCCTCCCACGGCACTTACGAGCTTGTCGCCGCCCATCCCGATGGCTCGATGGATCCGCCACAGCGCTGGCGTGACTCCTGCACCCCGAAACGCGCGGTACCACGCGATCGCGTGGTGGTAGTTGGTGTCGACGAGAGTGCCGTCGACATCGAGGACGAGGGTGTCGCTCACAACCAGTACTCCTTGTCCGAGGCCCGAGATGTCGGTGGCACGTACCCAGACTCCGCTTCATCCATGCCAACGCGGCGTATGCTTGTGCCATGACTTCGACCCGCTTCTGCGCATGGTGGCCCTGACCGGCGGCCACCCTGAAGTCTGTAGTTCAAGCCGCCTCCATCAGGCGGCATTTGTGTGTGTCGAGCCGTCGACGGGAGGCCCGACCACCTGGAGCAACGCGTGACCGTCACCGAGCCACCCCTCGCAACCTCTGAGGCATTCGGCCGTGCCGGCGTCATGCCGCGTCCACCACGAGTCGTATCCGGCATCACCCCGAGCGGCTCCCTGACGCTGGGCAACTACCTCGGCGCCTTGCGGCGCTTCGTCAACGGCCAGCACTCCCAGCAGGGGTTCTTCTTCGTCGCTGACCTCCACGCAACCACGACCGAACACCATCCGGCTCGGTTGAGGGAGGTCACGCTGGAGACGGCGGCGTTGTTCTTCGCCGCCGGCCTCGACGCTCAGCACTCGACCGTCTTCGTGCAGTCGCACGTGCCTGCCCACGCCGAGCTCGCCTACCTGCTGGAGTCGACGGCATACGTCGGGGAGCTGTCCCGGATGATCCAGTTCAAGGAGAAGGGCGGGCGACCCCGGACCCGCGCCAGCCTGTTCACCTATCCGTGCTTGATGGCCGCAGACATCTTGCTGTACGAGACCCAGACGGTCCCCGTCGGCGGCGACCAGGACCAACATGTCGAGCTCTGTCGCGACGTGGCGCAGCGCTTCAACCGTGAGTACGCAAGGACGTTCGTGCTTCCCCGCCTCGACAGAGCAGCTCTCGCCGCCCGGGTGGCGGACCTGCTCGACCCCAGCATGAAGATGAGTAAGTCCGCGCCGGCTACGGCGGCCGGCGTCATCCGGATGGTCGACCCCCCCGAGGTCATCCGGCGGAAGATCAATCGGGCGGTGACGGACTCCTATGCCCGGGTGCGCTACGACCCGGTGGCTCAGCCGGGACTATCGAACCTGCTCGACATCATCGCCGTGATCACAGGTCAGTCGCCAGCCGAGGTCGCCGCCGGCTTCGCGTCGTACGCCGACGTGAAGCGCAGCTGCGCTGACCACGTCGTCGACGTGCTGACGCCCGTCCAGCGCCGGTACGCCGACCTGTCCCGCGACAGGGACCATCTGATGTCACTGCTGGAGTCGGGGGCAGCGCGCGCTCGCGTGGCTGCCGCGCCTGTGCTCGCGCGGGCCCGGGACGCCATCGGTCTGGTGTGAACGCCCGTTCTGCTGACGTGCGGAGCCTCAGCCGAGGGTGCGCCCGACGGCTACCCGACGCGTGTCCGGCGCGGCGACGCGAGCCGCGTCGGCGTCGCGGTCGTCGGGCTGCTCCTGCGATGTGCGCTCAGCCTGCACCCGGTCGGAGTAGGCGGCGACCTCATTGTCGACCCGCTGGGCGTCCCAGCCGAGCAGCGGCGCCACCAGCTCGGCCGCAGGCCGGGCGGCCTCGGTTCCTCGGTCGGGCGTCTCGATCGAGATGCGCGTGCGGCGCGCCAGGATGTCGTCGAGATGCTGGGCGGACTCGTGGCTCGCTGCATAGACGATCTCGACCCGGAGATACTCCGCAGCGCCATCGAGCGGCTCCAGCAGCGACACGTCGGCCTCCGACATCGCCATCAGCTGCTCGGTGAGCGACCCGTAACGGTCGAGGAGCCCCTTCATCCGCCAGACAGGAAGCCCGGCGCGAGCCGCCAGCCGGTCAACCTGGTTGACCATGGCGTGGTAGCCCTCAGCGCCGATCAGCGGGATGTGCTCGGTCACGCTCGGCGGCGTGGCGGCGCCGACGTCCTCCATTGCCGCGTCGATGGCATCGGCGGCCATCACCCGGTACGTCGTGTACTTGCCGCCGGCGATCGAGATCAGACCTGGTTGCGGCCGGGCGACCGCGTGCTCGCGCGACAGCCGCGACGTCGACTCGCTCTCGCCCGACAACAGCGGACGCAGCCCCGCATAGACCCCCTGGATGTCGTCATGGGTCAGCGGGACAGCCAGCACCGCGTTGACGTGCTCGAGGATGTAGTCGATGTCGGCACGGCTGGCGGCAGGGTGGGCCTTGTGCAGTGTCCAGTCGGTGTCGGTGGTACCGATGATCCAGTGCGTGTTCCACGGGATGACGAAGAGGACCGACTTCTCCGTGCGCAGGATCATCCCGGTCTCGGAGTTGATCCGGTCGCGCGGCACGACGATGTGGACGCCCTTGGAAGCGCGGACATGGAAGCGGCCGCGACCGCCGGCGAGTGTCTGGATGTCGTCGGTCCAGACCCCGGTGCAGTTCACGACGACGGAGGCACGGACATCGACCTCGTCACCGGTCTCGACGTTGCGGACCCGCGCGCCGACGATGCGTTCGCCGGCGTGGTCGAGACCGACCACCTCGGCGGAGTTCAGGACGGTCGCACCGTAGGTGGCCGCGGTCCGGGCCAGGGTCAGCGTGTGACGGGCATCGTCAGTCTGCGCGTCGTAGTACATCAACGCACCGGTGAGGGCGCTGCGCTTGAGCGCGGGCACCATGCGGAGCGCTCCGCCGCGGGTGAAGTGCCGGTGCCGCGGGACGGACCTGGCCCCACCCATCGTGTCGTAGAGCGTCATTCCGGCAGAGACGTAGGGGCGCTCCCAGAAGCGGTGCCGCAGCGGGTACAGGAACGAGACGGGCTTGACCAGATGCGGCGCGAGACGGGTCAGCATCAGCTCCCGCTCTCGCAGCGCCTCGCGCACCAGGCCGAAGTTGAACTGCTCGAGGTAGCGCAGGCCGCCGTGGAAGAGCTTAGACGACCGGGACGAGGTGCCCGAGGCGAAGTCGCGGGCCTCCACGAGGGCAACCGAGAGACCGCGAGTGGCGGCGTCGAGTGCCGCACCTGCTCCGGTGACACCCCCGCCGACGACCAGCACGTCGAACCGGGTGTTCTCGAGCCGGTTCCATGCTCCGGCGCGATAGGCCTCGTCCAATGTGACTGGCGCTGGCATGGGCTCTGCCTTTCGTGGTCCGTGGTGCGTGGTGCCGCGATCTTGCAATGGCACCGGCAATCCGTTGACTGCCAGATCACGGCAGCCCTAGGGTCTTACACACTAACCATTCGCGACGCAGTCCGGGATCCCCGGCTGCTCTGCCTGGAGGGGCATCTGTGGACCTGAGTTTCGGAGACATTTTCCTGAGTGAGCTGATGGGAACCGCCATGTTGCTGCTCCTCGGATGTGGTGTCGTGGCAAACGCCGTCCTGGCCAAGGCGAAGGGGTTCAACGGCGGCTTCTTGATGATCAACTTCGGCTGGGGGCTTGCCGTCTTCGCCGGTGTCTATGTGGCGTACAAGAGCGGCGCCCACCTCAACCCGGCTGTCACCTTCGGCTTGCTGGCCTCCGGTGATGGCCTCGGCGGATTCGGCCACGTGATCGCCTACCTGCTGGGGGAGTTCCTCGGCGCCTTCCTCGGAGCCGTGCTCGCCTGGGCGGCCTACAAGGACCACTTCAACGACATCGAGTCAGACGCACCGTCCAAGCTCGCGGTGTTCTCCACCGGTCCGGCCATCCGCAACACCGTCTCCAACCTCGTCACCGAGATCATCGGCACCTTCGTGCTCGTCTTCGTGGTGATCGCGTTCGGCAAGACACCTGGGCAGCTCGGCCCGCTCGCGGTCGCTCTGCTCGTGGTGGCCATCGGTGCCTCGCTCGGTGGCCCGACCGGCTATGCGATCAACCCTGCACGTGACCTGTCGCCGCGGATCGCCCACGCCATACTGCCCATCAAGAACAAGGGCGACAGCGACTGGAGCTACTCCTGGATCCCCGTTGTCGGTCCCATCATCGGCGGCGTCATCGCGGGCGTCCTCGCCAACATCGTCAATTTCGTCTGATCGGAGCTGTTCACCGCATGGCTGAGTACATTGCATCGATTGACCAAGGCACCACGAGCACGCGCTGCATGATCTTCGACAAGTCCGGATCGGTGATCGCCGTCGACCAGAAGGAGCACGAGCAGATCTTTCCTCGTGCCGGCTGGGTCGAGCACGACGCAACGGAGATCTGGAACAACACCCGTGACGTGATCGGCGGGGCACTGGCGAAGGCCAACCTCAACTCCGACAACATCGACGCGGTCGGAATCACCAACCAGCGGGAGACCGCGCTCGTCTGGGACAAGACCACCGGTGCGCCCGTCTGCAACGCGATCGTCTGGCAGGACACCCGCACCCAGAAGATCTGCGACGAGCTGGCCGACCTCGGCGGCGGGGCCGAGCGCTACAAGGCCAAGGTAGGTCTGCCGCTCGCCACGTACTTCTCCGGCCCGAAGGTCCGCTGGATCCTCGACAATGTCGACGGGGCGCGCGAGAAGGCAGAGGCAGGCGACCTCGTCTTCGGCAACATGGACACCTGGCTGTTGTGGAACCTGACAGGTGGCGTCGAGAGAGGCGGCGTGCACGTCACCGACGTGACCAACGCTTCTCGCACCATGCTGATGGACCTCACGACGCTCAGCTGGGACGAAGAGATCGCCGCGGAGATGAAGATCCCGATGTCGATGCTCCCGGAGATCAAGTCGTCGTCTGAGGTCTACGGCGAGTGCCAAGGCGGCGCGCTCCGAGGGACCCCCGTCGCCGGTATCCTCGGCGACCAGCAGGCAGCGACCTTCGGCCAGGTGTGCTTCGAGGTCGGAACGGCCAAGAACACCTACGGAACCGGCAACTTCATGCTGCTGAACACCGGCGAGGAGCAGGTGCCCAGCGAGAACGGCCTGCTCACCACGGTCTGCTACAAGATCGGTGACAACAAAGTGATCTACGCGCTCGAGGGCGCTATCGCCGTGACCGGTTCCCTCGTGCAGTGGATGCGCGACAACCTCGGCATCATCAAGGACGCTCCCGAGATCGAGGACCTCGCCAAGACCGTCGACGACAACGGCGGCGCCTACTTCGTGCCGGCGTTCTCAGGACTGTTCGCGCCGCACTGGCGGTCCGATGCACGTGGTGCGCTCGTCGGCCTGACCCGCTTCGTGAACAAGGGCCACATCGCCCGCGCCGTGCTCGAGGCCACCGCCTTCCAGACCCGAGAGGTGCTCGATGCGATGAACGCCGACTCAGGCGTCCCGCTGAAGGAGCTTCGAGTCGACGGCGGCATGGTGGTCAACGAGACCTTGATGCAGTTCCAGGCCGACATCCTCGACGTCGACGTCGTGCGCCCGAAGGTCGCTGAGACGACCGCACTCGGGGCAGCGTACGCCGCTGGCCTGGCGGTCGGCTACTGGGCCGACGAGGACGACCTGCGCCAGAACTGGGGCGAGGACAAGCGTTGGACGCCACAGATGGACAACGACGCCCGCGAAAAGACCTACCGCAACTGGAAGAAGGCTGTGACCAAGACTCTCGATTGGGTCGACGAAGACGTCGACTGACCCCCCGGGCCCTCCTGATTCGTCCGATCGGCGGTCGCCTCAAGTCTGCGCTCTCGCTCGGACGAATCGAGTAGGCATCCTGGTCACCTGATTCGTCCGGGTGGTGCTCGCCTAGAGTCTGCGCTCACGGTCGGACGAATCGAGTAGGCAGAGTCCGGCCCCGCGAGGAGGGTGAGTCATGCCGCAGACCGTTCAGGGAGTTATCGCCCGCGAGAAGGGTGCCGACGTCGAGCTCGTGAACGTCGTCGTCCCGGACCCCGGCCCTGGGGAGGCCGTCGTCACGATCGAGGCGTGCGGCGTCTGCCATACCGACCTGCACTACCGCGAGGGCGGGATCGGGGACGACTTCCCTTATCTGCTCGGTCACGAGGCCGCCGGAGTCGTCGAGTCCGTGGGTGAGGGCGTCACCGATGTGGCCCCCGGCGACTTCGTGATCATGAACTGGCGTGCCGTGTGCGGGCACTGCCGCGCCTGCCGCCGTGGTCGCCCCTGGTACTGCTTCGACACGTTCACCGCCACCCAGAAGATGACGTTGGAGGACGGCACCGAGCTCAGTGCCGCCCTCGGCATCGGAGCCTTTGCCGACAAGACGCTCGTGCACTCCGGCCAATGCACGAAGGTCGATCCGGCCGCTCCGGCCACCGCCGCCGGACTGCTCGGGTGCGGAGTGATGGCAGGGCTGGGCGCTGCCATCAACACCGGCGGGGTGACGCGAGGCGACTCGGTCGCGGTCATCGGGTGCGGCGGGGTCGGCGCGGCGGCTATCGCGGGTGCACAGCTCGCCGGCGCCAGCAAGGTCATCGCCGTCGACATCGACCCCCGCAAGCTCCACAAGGCCACCGAGCTCGGGGCGACCGACACCGTGAACGCCAAGGAGGAGGACGTCGTCAAGGCAGTCCGGGCGCTGACCGGTGGCTTCGGCGCCGACGTCGTCATCGACGCCGTGGGCAGGCCCGAGACGTGGAAGCAGGCGTTCTATGCGCGCGACCTGGCAGGAACCGTCGTACTGGTCGGAGTTCCGACACCCGAGATGACGATCGAGATGCCGTTAGCCCACTTGTTCGGGAAGGGCGGCTCGTTGAAGTCGTCGTGGTACGGCGACTGCCTGCCGAGCCGCGACTTCCCCATGCTCGTCGATCTCTACCTGCAAGGGAGGCTGCCGCTTGACGCGTTCGTCACCGAGACCATCGGCCTCGCAGACGTCGAAGCCGCCTTCGACAAGATGCACGCCGGCGACGTCTTGCGGTCGGTCGTGACCTGGTGACCGACGTCCGCATCGACCATACGGTCACGAGCGGCACGTTCTCGCTCGACGGCGAGACGTTCGCCGTCGACAACAACGTCTGGGTCGTGGGCAACGCCGACGAGTGTGTCGTCATCGATGCGCCACACGACGTCGACGCGATCCTCGGCGTCGTCGGAGGCCGCAGGGTGCTGGCGATCCTGTGCACCCATGCCCACGACGACCACGTCCGCGTGGCTCCGCCGTTGGCCCAGGCAGTGGACGCACCGATCCTGCTCCACCCCGACGACGCGCCGGTCTGGCGGCTGACGCATGCGACATCCGAACCTGATGGTGCGCTCTGCGACGGGAAGCGCATCATCGTCGGCGACACCGTGCTGGTCGTGTTGCACACCCCCGGCCACGCTCCGGGTGCCGTCTGCTTCTACGCCGCCGACCTTGGGGTCGTCTTCACCGGAGACACGCTGTTCAGCGGTGGGCCCGGTGCTACCGGGCGGCGGAGTTTCTCAGACGCTGACACGTTGGCAGCCAGCATCCGCGCCAAGCTCTTCTCGCTTCCCGACGAGACGGTGGTGCACACCGGCCACGGTGACTCCACCACCATCGGCGCCGAAGCAGCCGCCCTCGGCCGCTGACCCGTCCCGCAGTTCGGGGTCGGGGCGGGGCGAGTGACACAATCCGGGCATGGCGTCAGGACCACTGGCAGGGACACGCGTCGTGGAGCTGGCCGGTATCGGTCCGACGCCGTTCGCCGGCATGCTGCTGGCTGAGCTCGGTGCCGACGTCGTGAAGATCGACCGGCCGACTGACGACGGACTCGGGATCCCGCCGGAGTACGACCTGCTCAACCGCGGTCGCCCCAGCGTCTGCATCGACCTCAAGCAGCCCGCTGGTGTCGAGCTCGTCCGCCGCCTCGTCGACTCCGCTGACGTGCTGATCGAGGGCTACCGGCCCGGCGTCGCGGAGCGCCTCGGTCTCGGACCCGACGAGCTGTGCCGACGCAGGCCGCAGCTCGTCTACGGCCGGATGACAGGGTGGGGACAGGACGGGCCGCTGGCGCAGCGGGCCGGACACGACCTCACCTACCTCGCGCTCACCGGTGCCCTGCACGCCATCGGACCCCGTGCCGCCCCCGCGGTCCCGCTCAACCTGGTGGGAGACTTCGGCGGCGGCGCCCTGTACCTGGTCGTCGGCGTGCTGGCCGCGCTGCTTGACGCGCGCGCATCAGGTCACGGTCAAGTCGTCGACGCGGCGATCGTCGACGGCGCCACCCACCTCTCGACGATGACGTACGGTTTGCTGGCCGCCGGCCTCTGGTCCGACCGCCGCCATGCCAACCTGCTCGATGGCGGCACCCCGTTCTATGACGTCTACGAGACCAGCGACGGCCGGCACATGGCGGTCGGTCCGCTCGAGCCACAGTTCTACGCCGAGTTCGAACGGCTGCTGTCACTTCCGGAACCATTGCCCGAGCGCACCGACACCGGCCGGTGGGGGGAGCTGAGGGCCACGATCGCGGCCAGGTTCGCGACCCGGACGCAAGCGCACTGGTCACGCCACTTCGCCGACAGTGACGCCTGTGTGGCCCCGGTGTTGCCGATGTCTGAGGCGGCTGACCACCCGCACGTCCGCGCGCGAGCGACGCTGGTCGAGCACGAGGGGGTGCTGCAGCCGGCACCGGCGCCGCGCTTCTCGCGCACGATGACGGCGTTGTCGAGTCCACCAGCGGTGCCGGGGAGCCGGTCTCGAGAAGCCTTGCAGCGATGGGGCATTGACGACGTGTCCGGCCTGGTGGCGGCTGGCGTGGTGATCCAGCGACCGGACGAGACACCAGCAAGCGCACCGGAGGTGCCATGAGGCGCACGATCTTCGACCCCGACCACCAGGCATTCCGCGACACCTGCCGAGCGTTCTGCGACAAGGAGATCGCGCCCTACCACGCCGAGTGGGAACGAGCGGGCCTCGTCCCCCGCGACCTGTGGGCGAAGGCCGGCGCCCAAGGAGTGCTGGGATTCATGGTGCCGCCGGAGCACGGCGGGGGTGGCGTCCGTGACTACCGCTTCAACGCCGTGCTGAACGAGGAGCTGGTCCGGGTCGCGGCAAGCGGCGTCGGCTTCGTGGTGCATTGCGACATCAACTCCGGCTACTTGCTGGCTCTGGCCACCGAGGAACAGCGGCAGCGGTGGCTGCCCGGCTTCTGCGACGGCACCCTCATCACTGCCATCGCGATGACGGAACCTGGGGCGGGATCCGACCTGCAGGGGATCCGCACGACCGCCCGGCGCGACGGTGACCACTATGTCGTGAACGGCCAGAAGACGTTCATCAGCAACGGCATCAACGCCGACCTCGTGATCGTGGTGGCCAGGACCGATTCAGATGCCGGCTCCCAGGGGATGTCGCTGTTGATGGTCGAGCGGGGCATGGCCGGGTTCGAGCGTGGCCGCAACCTCGACAAGCTGGGCCTGAAGGCGCAGGACACGGCGGAGCTCTTCTTCGACAACGTCCGAATTCCCGTCGACAACCTGCTGGGCGAGGAAGGGCAAGGATTCGCCTACCTGATGCAGAACCTGCCCCAGGAGCGGCTCGCGATTGCCGTCACCGCGGCGGCCGCATGTGAGCACATTCTCGAGATGACGATGGCGTACTGCCGCGAGCGCACGGCCTTCGGCCGCACGATCGGCAGCTTTCAGGCGACTCGCTTCACGCTCGCCGAACTCGTCACCGAGGCCGACATCGCTCGTGTCTATGTCGACCGCTGCATCGAGGAACACCACCGTGGAGGTCTGGGTGTTGTCGATGCCGCCAAGGCGAAGTGGTGGACGACGGAGCTGCAGAAGCGTGTGGTGGACGAGTGTCTCCAGCTGTTCGGTGGCTACGGGTACATGTCGGAGTACCCCATCGCCAAAGCCTTCCTCGACTCCAGGGTGCAGACGATCTACGGCGGCACCACCGAGGTGATGAAGGAGATCATCGGACGCGGCCTGCCCCTGTCCTGAGCCGATACGCGCGGCGTCAACCGCACACCCGGTCAAGAAGAGCCTCGACCTGCTGTTGCACGGCCATGGTCGGCACGATGACGAGCCGTTGAACCGAGCGAACGTCGCTGACCCGTAGATAGGTGCTCAGGAGAAAGGTCTGAGTGCTCTGACCGCGGGCGTGGGGATCGCAGCGGTTGGACGACGTCAGCGCGACCGGCACCTCAAGCACGTCGGCATCCGCCTCGAGCACGACGGGCAGTCGGCCGTCGCCGGCGTACGAGAGTCCCACCAGCACGCTGCCGAAAAAGCCTTGCACGGACAGCTCCCGCCGGTTCTCGCGTCGTGACTGCGGGGTGCGACGCAGGACGAGCGAGCCCAGCAGCCGGTCAGGCCCACTCCGGGCACGCTCGAAGATCGGGCTCAGGTTGATCGCGGCGATCGAGTCGATCTCTTCCAAGTGACAGTCGCTTTCGTGCAGCCGGCGCAGCAGCGCGGTTCCCGAACGGTCCACCGGGAGGCGCACCGAGGTGCTGTCGTCGAGGCTGACCACGACCTCGGCCGTACCGGTCGGCTCGCCGTCACACACGGCCCTGCGGTAGGACGTCTGGAGGTCGATGGTCCTCCCCGAGTCGTACGCCGTGCCGCTCGTCGCCAACGAGCCGGTGACTCCTGCCCAGTCGAGACGGGCCTTCTCGACCTGGATCGGCTCGTCGCCGCGGTTGGTCAACCGGATGTCGATCTGACGCGACCCCTCAACGACGCGTCGCTGCACCACGCTTGCTTGTAGCTGAAGGGCGGAGGCGGGGGCCTTCTGCAACGGTGGTGACCGCGGCGTCTCGTTGGTGGTCGTGCAACCGGCCGGCAGCAGGCTGGTTGCGACGATCGTGACGAGGGTGCTGACGAGCGCGGCTCGCCCACGAGGTCGATAGGCGGGCTGTCGCTCCACATCCATCCGTACGTCCTGCGGTCACGATGCCGGTGTGTCGGCAGGGCTCGGGCTGGAACTCGCCGATGAACCACCAAGGGTCATGTCGCATTGCTGTCGTGCGTCGGCCTGGATGTCGGAGGCCGCGGTCGCTATGTCGGGATCGGTGGCGAGTGTCTGCATCACCGACCTGACCGCCTGGATCTTCTCGGGGTCGGCGCCGTTCGGCACCTGCCCCTGCGCAACCACCGGGAGGTCCTCGAAGGTCAGGCGGGCTTTGTCGAGAGCCGTCTGCAGCTGGTCGAGGGAGCCCCCGAGCTTCTGCCAGTCGGTCCGGATCTGACCGTCCGCAGCGTCGGAAAGCTGCTTGACCTTGTCGCGCAGGTCGATGAACTGAGCTTCGCTCAGCGCGCGGAAGTCGATGGAGCTGACATCGCCCTGCACACGCTTCAGCACCGCACAGTAAGGCTCCTTGCTGGTGGTCTCGTCCGGCCGCTCGTTCCCATCGCCGCCTCCGCAGCTCACCAGCAGAACGCCCAGGGCCACGCCGACAAGCCACCGTGCAGACGTGGTAGCGGTCATCTCCTGGACACCCTTCGGCCGACTTCTGGTGGGTACGTGCTGTCGCCCCGACGATCTCACAGCCGGGACAGCCGTGACGAAGCACACGGACAGCAACCGCTCGGAACGAATATACTGCTCGGTAACTTAGCCACACCGGAGGCGGACCCCCATGCCCCAGAACGGACCCAACCCCGAAGCGCCCGCATCGAGCCCACCGAGAACCCGAGTGATCTCGCCGGTTGCGATCTCGTCATCGAGGCCGTGTTCGAGAGCCAAGAGCTCAAGCACAAGGTGTTCGCCGAGATCGAGCACGTCGTCGCTCCCGACGCGTTGTTGTGCTCGAACACCTCGACGTTGCCCATCACGGGTCTTGCTACCGGCGTCGACCGGCAGCGGGACTTCATCGGTCTGCACTTCTTCTCACCGGTGGAACGCATGCCCCTCGTGGAGATCATCGTCGGCGAGCAGACATCCGACGAGGCGTTGGCGAAGGCGTACGACGTCGTACGCCAGATCAAGAAGACGCCGATCGTCGTCAACGACAGCAGAGGCTTCTTCACGTCCCCTGTCTTCGGAACCCTCGTTCTCGAAGGCGTCGCCATGCTGGCCGAAGGCATCGACCCGGTGACGATCGAACGGGCGGCTACGCAGATGGGCTTCCCGGCACCGCCGTTGGCGATGATCGACGAGGTGAGCCTCGTCCTGCCGCGCAAGATCGCCGCAGAGGCAGCGAGTGCCGCCGAGGCCGACGGTGCGGGCGCCTTCGCCAGTCCGGCGATGCGCGTCATCGACCGGATGGTCGACGAGTTCGGTCGCCACGGGAAGGCTGCCGGCGCAGGCTTCTACGATTACCCGGGCGAAGGCAAGAAGGTCCTCTGGCCGGGACTGTGGGACAGCTTCGTCGACCCGGAGATGAACCCCGTCGACGAGGAGACGTTCCGCGACCTGCAGGAGCGCTTCACCTTCATCATGTCGCTCGAGACCATCTCTTGCGTCGCTGACGGTGTGCTGCGCTCCACCGAGGACGCCAACATCGGCTCGATCTTCGGCATCGGGTTCCCACCGCTGTTCGGCGGTGCCTTGCAGTACGTCAACAACTACGAAGGCGGCGTCGCCGGCTTCGCAGCCCGCGCTCGCGAGCTGGCTGCGGCGTACGGCGACCGGTTTTCACCGCCCGTCCTGCTCGAGGACAAGGCCGGCGCGGACGAGCGCTTCTGAGCCGCCGCCGCGGCTGCCTGCAGCTCACTTCGGCGATCCCGGCCCGCCGGAACGCAGTCATAGGCACACTGGATGGGTGAGTGCCCCCGCGATAGCCGTCCGCGCCCTGCGGGTGCAGTTCGGCGCCGTCGAAGCGCTGCATCGGCTCGACCTCAGCGTGCCCGCCGGTGGTTCGACCGCTCTGGTCGGCCGCAACGGGGCCGGCAAGTCGACGACGATGAGGGTGCTGGCCGGGGTCATCCCGCCCACCGACGGCGAGGCGTATGTCGACGGTCACGACCTCCGCCGCGATGCTCTGCTCGCCAAGCGCGCGAGCGGCTACTGCCCCGACGTCGGCGGACTTGTTCCTCGGGCGACTCCCTGGGAGCACCTGCAGTTGTCGGCGCGGCTTCGGCGGCTCGAACCAGGGTGGGAGCGGGTGGCCCTCGACCTGCTGGAGCGTTTCGACCTCAGCGGCGCGACGCACCGGGTCGCCTCGGGCTTCAGCCACGGGATGGCACGCCGGATGTCGGTCGTGCTCGCGGCCTTCCACCAACCACGGGTCTTGCTGCTCGACGAGCCGTTCGACGGTGTCGATCCCCTCGGAGCGGAGGCGACCCTGCGGGTCATCACCGACGCCCGCGGTCGCGGCGCCGCTGTGCTCGTATCGACCCATCTGCTCGAGCTGGCCGTGCAGGCCTGCGAGGAGGCGGTCGTCCTGCGCGGCGGTGTCGTCGTGGGAGCTGCACCAGCGCAAGAGCTCGGCGGCGAGTCCGGGGCACGTATGTACCGCTCGATGCTGGCCTGACGATCGTGAGTGTGTCGTGTCGATGAGCCTGGTGGTGGCCGAAGCCCGGCGAGCTGCAGGTGACGTCCGGCCGCTGATGGCCTTCCGGCTCGCCGCCCTGCGGGGGCGAAGCCGGCGAGTGGCCTGGGTCGCCGGTGTGGGCGTCGTGCTGGCGACGCTCGCCGCGGCGATCGCTCCCGCATTCGTGAGCAGTGCCGCGGTGTCGGATGCGGCGCACGACGCCAGGCTGCTGCTGCCGACGGCGTACCTGGCCTTCCTGCTCACGACGACGCTGGCGGTCATCGCCGCAGCCGGTGGCCGCGAGCTGCTGCCGCGCGACCACGCCATCAGCTTCCCGATCAGCCCGACCACGGATCACCTGGGCGCGCTGATGTTGGCGCCGCTCAACATCGCCTGGATCCTGCAGGCGTGGAGCCTGGTGGGCCTGACCGCCTACGTCGTGCAGCCGCCGAGCCTGTGGACCGCCCAGCTCACCACGCTCAGCTGGATCTTCTTCGCCACCGCCGTGGGACAGGTTGTCGCCTGGGGCGTGGAGTGGATGCGTCGGTGGCCCGGGGGTGTGCTCGTCGTCAGGGCTCTGGGCGTGGTGGTGGCCGGCGCGGTGATGGTGATGGTGATGACGGGTCGCGTGACCGACGTGCTCGACCGCAGTCCGATCGTGTCGGTGGTCGTGGCCGCTCTTGCGGGCAGCACCCAGCTGGGCGTCTGGGCACTCGGTACGGCGGCGGTGCTGGTGATGGGTCTGGCGGCGGTGGTCGCCGGTGCGTGCGTGGCTCATGCCGTGGCCCGGCGTCAGCCCCGTGAGGAGATGTACGCCGACGCGGCGGTGGTGGCGCCTCGCGCGAATCCGCGCTCCGAGCTGCAGGCGCTCGTGCGCGTCGACCGCGCCAGCGTATGGCGGTCGGTGCCGCTGCGGCGGGGGTTCGCCGTGCTCGCGCTGATGCCGGGCGCTATCGCTGCCGCCGGCAGGCTGGAGTGGGCGATGCTGCCAGTGCTGCCGGGACTGGTCGCCGCCGGCGGCGCCTTGCTGTTCGGCGTCAACGCTTGGGCGCTCGACGGGGTCGGCGCGCTGTGGCGCGACAGCCTGCCAGTGCGCCCTCAGCTGGTCTTCGCCGCGCGGGTGTGGGTGCTCGGCGAGGTGCTGCTGGTCGCCACCGCGCTGACGCTCGTCGTGGCCGGTCTGCGGGCCGGCGGGTTGCCGACGGCCGCCGAGCTTGCCGCCCTGGTCGCCACGTTGGTGGTGGTCGCTTTGCAGGTCGTGGCGCGCTCCCTGCACTGGTCGGTCCGTCGGCCGTTCGCTATGGACCTCACGTCCGCCCGGGCCACTCCCGCACCTCCGTTGGCCATGGTGGGCTACTCGGCGTACCTGGCGTTGACGTCCACCATCACCGGCATGGTCTTCAGCACCACTGCGCGGGCGGACGGACCCCAGTGGGCGCTGCTGCTGGCCGTGCCGTTCGTGCTCGTCGCGGTGCGGCGGCTGCTGCTCACCTCCCGCGAGTGGGCGACGCCTGAGATCCACGGCCGGGTCATTGCCACCGTGGTCGCGCGCTGAGCCTCGTAAGGGCGACGATTCGGTCTCGGTTCTGACCGGACGACAGCGTTGCGGCCGGGCGACGTTAGGCTGAGCCGTTCCATCCGCTCCCGGGGGTTTCCAGATTGCGCGTCCAGGCTGGCCGAAGGCGGCTGCTGTTCGGCTGTTCGACCGTGTGCGCGCTGGTGTTGACCGCGTGCACGGGGGGTGGCGCTACCCCCACCCCCGACCGGCGTACCGATTCCGACGTGGGCGGTGGTGCTGTCATCAACAGGTTCGCGGCGGCGTGGTCGAAGTCCGAGCGACCAGACTTCCGCTCGATCGTCGACGAGCCCGGGGTGGCCGCGGCTGACATCGCGGCGCACGTCGCCGAGCTCGGCATCGCGGCGACCGACGTGCGTCCGTCGGGCGACATCGAATGCGGTGATGACTCGTGTCGGGAGTACGCCGAGGTCACCCACGAGCTCGCCGGCGCCGGTGAGTGGACCTACGAGACGCTCATCAAGGCCGAGCTCGAGCAGGGCCAGTGGCTGGTGCACTGGACCACGGGCACGTTCCAGCCCGATCTCAGTGTGGCCAACACGCTGGTACTGACGCGCAAACTTCCGACCCGAGAGCCGATCCTCGACCGTGACGGCAACGCGCTGACGCCGGAGCGGGCCATCGTCCGCGTCGGCGTCAAGGCGGGCAAGGTCACGCCCGACACCTATAACCAGCTCCGCTCCCTGCTCGACATCGACACCGTCTCGCTCCAGGAGCAGGTCGACGCCGCCAACCCCGACTGGTTCGTCTCCGTGATCGACCTCCGCAAGGCTGCCTACGAACCGCTGCGTGAGGATCTGCTCCAGGTTCCGGGCATCTCGATCGACACCGCCCAGCGCGCGCTGGCCCCGACGTCGGAATGGGGCCGAGCGATCCTGGGGACAGTCGGTCCGGCCACCGAAGAGGCGCTGCAGAACGCCGGCGACCAGTCGCTTCCCGGTGACGAGGTGGGACTGTCAGGCCTCCAGCTCGCCTATCAGGAACGCCTCGCCGGCACACCCGGCGTGACGATCGAGCTCGTCGAGAAGAGCTCGCCCGACAACGTGCTCAACCAGGTGTTGTCGCGGCGCCCCGAGCCCGGGCAGCCGCTGGAGACCACCCTCGACATCGACGCCCAGACGGCAGCGGAGGAGGCGGTGTCCACCGCCAGTGACACCACCGCCCTCGTCGCGGTCAAGGCCAGCACGGGGGAGGTCCTGGCGGCGGCCAACGCGCCCGGCCCGACGTCGTACAACACCGCCTTCGTCGGCCGCTACGCACCGGGCTCGACGTTCAAGGTGGTCAGCGCCGCCGACCTGCTGAGCCAGGGCATCGTGACGCCCCGGACGTCGATCACGTGCCCCGACACCACCGTCGTGGACGGCAAGCGGTTCAAGAACTACGACGTCGGCATCGTGCCCGGGCGCGCTGACTTCTCCGATGCGTTCGCCGCCTCCTGCAACACGACGTTCGTGTCGTACGCCGACCGCACGTCCGGCCAAGAGCTGGCCGGAACTGCGGAGCGGTTCGGCTTCGGCTCGGAGTGGGACCTCGGCATCGACGCCTACAGCGGCTCGGTCCCGGCCGACGACGACCTCGTCACCCGGGCAGCCGACATGATCGGCCAGGGAAAGGTGCTCGCCAGCCCGCTGATGATGGCGATGGTGGCGGCCGCGGTCGACTCAGGTGTCTCGCGAACGCCTACCCTGCTGCCAGGACAGCTGCCCGGAGTTCGCCTCGAAGAGCTCGACCCCGCCCTGGTCGCCACCCTGCAGAGCCTGATGCGCAAGGTCGTTACGGACGGCACCGGGGCCTCCATCGACCTGCCTGGCTTGCCGGTTCACGCCAAGACCGGCACGGCAGAGTTCGACCAGGGCAACGGAACGGGCACGAACGCCTGGATGATCGGCTACCGCGGCGACATCGCCTTCGCGGTGCTGGTCGAGAACGGCGCATCCGGTGCTGACGACGCCGCACCGGTCATCTCGTCCTTCCTGGCGAGACTGCCGCAGCGCCTGTATCAGTAAGCTCTGATAAATGGTCACTACTAATCCCGGTACGGAGGTATCATGATGAAGCTGCCGACAGTTGCTGCACTACTCTTTTGCTTCGTTACAGCCTGCGCTCCGACAACGAGCATGCCCGGCTCGGGTTCCCAGCCAGGTCGATGGAGATCGCTGAGGCCGCGTTGGTCAATGCGATGATGAATCGTGAGGCGATAGCGCAGCGGGCATCAGACCTCACGCTTGACGAATTGTTTCCGGCTACGGGTCGAAGCGAAATCCTTGCATCCGCTGTTCGGGCTGATGTCCTGGGTGTTGACGAGGGGCGCGCCTTCGGTGATCACATGAGCGGTGATTTTGACACCACAACTATCCGGGAGTTACCATTCGATGATCCAGCCGCGAGCTGGAGGAGTTTTGAGGTGCGGGTCAGGGTTGTTGAGGTGTACGCGGGTGATGCCAAAGTCGATGCCGAGATCACTATAGGGTTAGCCTTCGGAAAGGAGCTTGACCGCAGCGTCGTTATCGATGGCCTGATGAGTATGGATCAGATTGTAGTATTCATAGCTCGTGGTGACTTCGTCGTGCCGTACGATTCGGCGTTACTGCCCGTCGTAAGGGACGGTGCGTTCCTCTCACCGGTGGAGGGTGAACGGGTTCCTTGGCCCGCTCTGGCCGAGGAGGGACCGGAGGCAGGCGTATTATCCAACTTTGACACATTGGCTGAGTTGCGATCGATTGCTTCTTCCTGAGAATCGCCGCCCTCAATTTCAGTCACGCAAGCTCGAAACGTCCGGTGCCGACGACGCCGCACCGGTCATCTCGTCCTTCCTGGCGAGACTGCCGCAGCGCCTTTATCAGTAACCGTTGCCGGTGGCGGTGAGCAGCTGCTCCAGCTGGAACCAGCCCATAGCCTCGGCACGGAACCGGCCCGCCTCCCAGGCCCCGATGCCGGCCGGAAGCCGTGCCAGCACGGGGAGCCCGGTGACCCGCGGAAGCTCGTCGAGGTTGCAGCGCTCGGCCAGACCGAGCTCGTCCGGAACCGAGCCCACGACCAGGCCGGCGGGCTCAAAGCCCGCTGACCGGATGGCGTCCACGGTGAGCTCGGTGTGGTTCAGCGTGCCCAGCGTGAGCGTCGTCACGACCACGATGCGAGGAGCATGCCCGGCAGCGGTGAGGTGACGCGCCAAGGTGAGGATCGTGCCGCCGGACGTGTCCAGGCGTACTGCAACGCCACCGGCACCCTCGACCACCGTGACGTCGTGGTCGGCCGCGAGCTCGAGGATGCGCGTCCCCAGGCTCCCCACAGACGGGAGCAATGCACCGCGCAGGCGCGCGGCGGTGTCGGGCGCGAGCGGGTCGGCAAGGCGCAGGAGCTCGTGGAGGGAGGTGCACCCGGTGAGCTCTCCCACGACGGCGACGTCACCGGGCTCGTGGCCGGCGACCCCGGTCTGGGTCGGTTTCACGACCGCCACCCGTTGACCTGCCGCCACCAACGCAGCCGTGAGGGCTGCAGTCGCGACGGTCTTGCCGACTCCGGTGCCGGTGCCGGTGACCACCACGATGCTCATCGCCGCCACCCACCGTTGCCGAGCCGCATGAGGACCCGGCGTACGTCGTCGTCACCCAGGCCCGCCGACGCCGTCAGCCGCAGTCGGCTCACACCGTCAGGTACGGACGGCGGTCGGAAGCACCCCACCCGCAGCCCGTCGGCGGCCAGTGCGGCCTGCGCGTTCAGCGCCGCCTGCGGCCCTGGCATCGTGACGGAGAGCACCGCGCCGGCAGGAGCCGCGCACTGCAGCTGGCCGGCCATCGCCGCGGCGGTGGTTCGCGCGCGCCGCGGCAGCTGCGGCTCCGCCTCGATCACCTCCAGCGCCTCGTATGCCGCTGCGGCGGATGCCGGCGCCAGGCCGGTGTCGAAGATGAACGGGCGCGCCACGTTGACCAGATGATCGACGACGCGGCGTGAGCCGAGCACCGCGCCGCCCTGGGCGCCGAGCGCCTTCGACAAGGTCACCGTCGCGACCACGTCGGGTCGGTCCGTCAGCCCATGCGCCGCCAGCAGTCCCCGGCCGTCCCCACCGCAGACACCGAGCGCGTGCGCCTCGTCGACGACGAGGACCCCGCCGTACGTGTCGACGGCCTCGGCCAGCTGCGGGAGCGGTGCCGCGTCGCCGAGCACGGAGTAGACCGACTCCACCAGGACGAGCGCACGAGGCAAGGTGCGGTCACGCAACGACGCGACCACGGCGTCGACGTCGTTGTGCGGCACGACCGCCAACGCACCCGGACGAGCCAGCCGGCAGGCGTCGACGAGCGAGGCGTGCACGTGGGCATCGCTGACGATCAGGGTGTCGCGGTCGGTGAGCGCCGTGACGACCGCCAGATTGGCCAGGTAGCCGGTCGAGAGGGCCAGCGCCGCCGGCTGGCGGGTGAACGCGGCGAGACGCTGCTCGAGGTCGGTGTGGAGCTGGAGCGTGCCGGTGACGAGCCGCGACGCTCCCGCGCCGGCACCCCACCGCAGCGCTGCGGCAGCGGCAGCCTGGGTGATCCGGGGGTCACGGCTCAGACCGAGGTAGTCGTTACCGGCCAGGTCGAGCTGGTC
>JAABUS010003179.1_pt1 | contig 27565 bp, 9 predicted proteins | sample 5560161 | NCBI WGS metagenome assembly JAABUS01 (sample SAMN10711885, study PRJNA513376) | rock metagenome | isolation source: Antarctica rocks | place: Antarctica: Victoria Land, Trio Nunatak nord | collected 2016-01-04
GAAAATAGAATTTCTTGATTTTATTAATAGATTGGCGCTTATAGACGCGAATTTATTTATAGAATCGAAAAATCCTAATTTTGATAATTTATTACGTCCCTAGTACTAGCCTAATTGAGCTAAAAAATTTCGAACTAAGTATAAAACAATACTAATTTATATAAATAATTTAAATTTCCTAATTAGGTTAGCGCAAGCAGAAACGAGCAGAAATGCCGATGTCGTCTCTATAGAGAATAGATAGCAGGAATAGCTCATATAAAGCATCTTTTCCGGAATTGCCAATGCATAAATAAATTTAAGTAAAAATTTAATTAAAATAATCTAAATTTAAAATTACTTGTTTTTAGAGTTTTAAATAACTATATTGTCGTTAATAGCAAAAATTTTAGTTTAAAAATTTGACAAATTAATAACAAATTAAAAGAAAATATAGCAACAAATCGTTTTATTTCAAAAGAAAAAAAAGAAACAAAATAAAAAAAAAAGTTGATTTTCGAATAGATCGAAGAATAGATTAAAAAATTACAAAGAATCTTGTTGTAATTGTTTGTAAATATAAATAAATAAAAGAACTTTTATAAATTGTTCTTTCTTCAATTGCTATTTAAGACAAAGACAAAAAAACTTTTGTTCAAATTATTAAAGATTTTACTTTTTTTTGTATTAGCAAAATTTTTTATTTTATTAATTGAACTTTCTTTTGTTGCAACAAAGCTTTCTTTATCAAAAAAAAAATCAAAATTTTTCTTTTATTAATAGCAAAATAGAAGCTTATATAAATTAACAAAACGCAAATATATTTAAATCAAATTTAACTTAAATTTACTTAAATTAATTAAACGCTCAAAACATTTAAAATCAAAAGTTTATTTTATCTTTAACAAAACAATCGCTAATAATTATTGTTAATAATGTTAATCTCTACTAAAATAAATTATACGATTTAAATAAAGTTTCTATTGTAAAAAGAGAACGCAATAGATTCTCGCCTTATTATAAAACAAACAACGCAAATTTCTCTCTCTAAGTTTTAAATTCGCAAATAGCATATTAATAAATTTAATTATACTTTAATAATTAAAACGACAATTGAGATCAACAAATTAAAGAAAAAGCAAAAGTATATTACAATTACGCGTTAACAAATAGCGAGACAACGCATTTTTAAAATTGTAAAATTGATTCTCGTAACAAGATTTTCAATAAAAAGAAAAATAATAATAAAAAAAATAACAAGAATATTAATAGTTTCTTTGTTAACGTAACATATTATGTCTTTTTACAAAAAAACATTGTCAAAAAACTAATTTATTAACAATGTCAAAATACTTTTAATTTTAGAAATAAGCTTTATATTTACGTGCGATTGTACAAAAGAAAAAATTAACAAAAGCATTTAAAATTTATCTTTAATAATTTTTAACAATATTAGTTTTTGAAACTTGCTTTGTTAAGTATAATTGCGCGAAAAATAATAGTCTTCTTAACAATATTTTTCAAAGAGAACAAAATAACATTTAGAGCGTAATATTATATTACAACAATAATTAAATACAACGTTAGCAATTTATTAAGTCTCTTTTGCGTAAATTCTAGTTATAATATATTTATAATAAATTGCGCTTTCGTTAAAGCAAAAATATTTAATATAAAAATTAAAAAATGTTTTTTAATTTTATTAAGAGATATCGATGCAACAAAATATATTTTGAATAAGTAATTCTTTGTAAATGTCTATTTGAAGAGCAAGAACAAAGATAATAACAAAATAATTGTTTAAATTTGTTACAAAGTTTATTTAATAAATAATTTTAAAACAAAATTTCTTATAAATATAAACATTTTAAAATTGAAACAAATAATTATAGATATATTAAGTCGAAAATTAAGATTCGAATTTTATAAAAAAATTGCAATATCTTGCGAAATAAAAACTAAAAACAACGTTCGAATTTGTCGAACAATTTGTACAACAAAAAAAGAAATAATATTTGTAAAATTAACAACAAAAATTGTTGTAACGTTAAAAGAAAAAAGTAAACTTTTTAAACATAATTTTTTTTTCGAATTTACAATGTTAAGAACGTATACTTATTTTATAAATATAAACTTTTAATTTATTAATTTTTGCAACAATAAAGAAGTTTTATTAAAATTAAATAATTGTTGTTATATAAAATATATTATAAAATACAAAAATAAAAATTATTATATTATAAAAAAAAATTATTCTTTTGCGACAATTTCTCTCTTTAAAGATTATTTAATTTTGTCAAAATTAAACTTTGCTAAAATACGTCTCTCTTAAAAAATTATTTTAAAAAAAATAAAAACTTAGTTAAAAAACAATATTATTATCTATAATTTATTTAACAAAGTTGCAAAATATGTTAAGATCGTTAATCGTTATTTAAGAATTTAAGAGAATATTAACGATATAGTAGATCTTTCTCTCGAAAAGCACATAAAGATCTCTATAATAATTAATTAGCAAATTATTGTTAACGCGAAATTAGCGCACAAAGTTTATCTATTAAGTTAGAAGTTAAAAATCTTAATTAATAAGAAGTTCGACAAAATATATACGCAAAAAAAACTAAAATAATTCGAGAATTCTACGTTTTTTAAATTTCTTATCTTCGTAATATAAAAAATCGTATATATTGACTTAAATAAAAAGCTTACTTAAAAAGATAAAGTAATAATAGATATTCGAAATCTAAATATTATTAATATTATAAATTTGTATTCTTTGTTATTGCAAAAAGATATAATAATTAAATTACAAAATTGCTCTTATATTATCGTCGTAAACAACAATTATTAATTTTATTAATTTTTAGTTAAAAAAGAACATCGAAATCGTTTTATAATTATTTTTCACAAAAGAAAAAAGCAATTAAATATCGTTTTTATAAGCTTTAAGAAATTAGTATTGTACGTTCAAAATAAGATAAACAAATTTCTTAAATTTTATCGCAATTTCTACAAGTATTATATCGACAATATTGTAATTTTTTTAAGCAATATTAACAAGCATTTGACACATTTTAAGATTATCTTTATTTTATTTTCTTAAATAAGAATTTTTTTAAAATTTAAAAAATTGTATATTAAATATTTATTCGTAACATTATTAGAACAACGTATCGATAATTTAAAACTTTAAACTTTTAAAAAAAAAATTATTGCATTAAAGAAGCTAAGTTTTTTTAAAACACTAAAAAACTTAAAAATTTATTTAAAAATAATAAATTAACTTCGATTAAAAGTTGTTTACTATGCGCAAATAGCAAAAGTTTTGCAAAATCTTAAAATAACTTTGCTAAAAAAATCTTTAATTAAAAATAAAAAGATGCGAACACAATATTGCAAAAATACTAATATTAAGTTTATTAATACAAAACTTTAAAGCTTTGCTATACTTTAACAACAACTTATCAAAAAAAAAATATTATATTATTATAATTTTAAGCGTTAAATATTTATAGATATTAACAAATTTAAAAAATACAAATTCGAAATTTATATTTATTATATAAAAGACAATATTGTTATATATTTCTTTTAGATAATTAATATTTAGACAATTTTATATCTTTTTAAAATACTAAATAATATTAAAAAGAAATATTGATTAACAAAGTTAAAAGTTGTCGCTCTTGTATAAATACTAAAAAAAAATCGTTATATATTTAATTATACGTCGAAAAAATTAATCGTAATTTTTATTAATTACTTTGCAACAATAAATATAGCAAAGTAAACTAAATTGTTTTTCTCTTCTTTAAATCGCATAAATTTGCGTTTTATTTGTGTTTTTTAATACATTTTTTAATTCTTATTTAATATACATTAAAAGACAAAAAAATTTAATATTGTCTTAAATACTCTTTTTAAACTACTTAAAACAAATAATCTTAAAAATAATCTTAAGAACAAATTTTTTTTTGACAAAGTTGTCGCTTATTATATAACTTTAATTAAGATAATTTTAATTTTTAAAAAAAATTTAATAAAAATTTACAAAATTAATAAAAAGTAATTTAAAATTTACAAAATGCTTCTTAGTTAACGCAAAAAAGATTATAATAATTGACAAAAAATTTAAAACTATCTTGTTAATTTAGAACAAATTCTAAAGAGACAAAAATTTGTTATTATTATTTCGACAAAGATTTTAGTTTTAACAAAAATTTAAACTATAATCTTAATACTTAATACAACAAAGAAACAAAAATTTGCTATTATTATTTCGACAAAAGTTTTAACTTTAACAATAATTTTAATATTTAATACAATAAATACAACAAAAAAGTTAACAAAGTTAAAAATGTTAAAACAAAAATTTGTTGTTGTAATTTTAACAACTTCGACAATACTAACAACATTAAAGAAATCAATTAAGTTAGAAAAAATCAAAATAGAAGACATTCAATTTATACTAAAAGAAAAGCTTATTTACTTTTAAGACAAAAAAAACGAACAACTAAGATTATATATCTTTAAAACTATAAAAACGAAAATCTTTAAACTATCGTATAATGCACAAACGCACAAAGAATTCTCACGCATTTATAATAAAATTATAGCTAATTATTATATAAGAAATTTGATCAAATAATTGAAAAAATATTTTAAACATTGCTTATTATGTTAGCTTAACAATATAACTAAATATCGTTTATACAAACAACTAAAACTTATTATTACGAAATTAAAGATATTTTATATTATTATTATTAATTTTATTTTTGCGCTTCTGAAGTTGTTAAACAAATACAATTTTCTTATGTTAATAACAAACAAATTCTTCAAACAAATTATAACAATAATTAAAAAGACAACTTTCTTAGTTAAGAAATAAACAATTAAGCTTATCGATGTTCTCGCAAATTAAAATCTATTTTTAAATATTATTTTCGATAAAGATAGTAAATTTTTGTCTAATTTATAAAGAGCAATATTTTACTTCTTAAGAATTAATTTACTTTATTCTATCGTCTATTATTTATAATTCGACAATTAATCGAAACGATTTAATTAAATTATAGAAATAGCTTTGCGATATTATCTTATCTTAAATTCTAAAGTAAATTGAGAACGTTTCGCAATTAAATTTCGAGACATTCTTAACAATTCTAAGAATGTCTTGATAAAAAAATTCTTAAATAAACTTATTTACAAAAAAGTTCTTTGTAAAGAATTGTCTATAATTAATTTTTATTAATAAAACATTAATTACGTTGTTAAGTAAGAAAGAAATTAAATCGAAGTTGCGACGTTAATAGCTTTCGTAAACGCGAAAATAAAGTTACGCTATAATAGTTATTATTAATTATTTGCTTTAAGAAAGAGAGATAAGATTTTTTTAAAATTATATTTAAAATACAAAATCTTAAAATTAAAAAATTTTAAGCTCTCTAATTAAAGAGCAAAATTGTTTAAAATTTTAAAAACGTACGATTATTTTGCTTTTAAATTGAAGTTATTTTTAAATTAAAAGATACATCTAGTTGTTTTTATTATTATATTAAAGTTTATTTCGAAAAAAAGCAATTTATACGCAAAAGAAATCAATGCAAATGCGTTTTTAATAAAAAAAGATAAAAATACAAATAACAACTATAAAATTTAACAACTACTAAATAAACATATAATGTTACAAGAACGCAATTCTTGTAAAAAAAAAATCAATATTTTATTAAGTAAAAGAGCTAGAATTTTGCTTATAATGTGTAATATAATAAGACGAATTTAATCGAAGCATAGAATTTTATTAACAATTATCTCGATATTTATAATGCGCAATTTATTAAAAAGTATTAAAATAAAAAAATCTAAAGAGTATATTTAAGTCAAGACAATAAATCGATTAAATTAAAGATACATTGTTTGTTTACAAAACTAGCGTTAAGTATATTTGATTCTTCTTTTTTATTATTGTATTTTATTTCTACTATAATATTTTCTTTTAACAAAATTATTAAAAAAATGTTTTTCGCGACACTTAATGTAGCATTACATTATTTATTAGAAAAAAAAACGCAAATTTAGCGATTTATAAAGCAAATCACAACAATAGAAAAGAAAAAAAGAGCAAACAAATTTAAAAGACATTTTTATAAATTAACATAATGCAACGAACGTACTTTAATTTATGTTAAAACAATCTACGTAGCAAAGCTTCGAAATTGCACAATTTTAAATCTAAGATTAAGAGACAAATCGCAAAATTTAAGAACTATTAGAATTGCTACGTTCGCTACAAGACTAAAAATTGCACTAGAAGTTTTTCAAAAATAAAATATTATATCGATAAAAATTATTGTAATCTTTTAACTATCTTATTACAACAAAGACTTGCTAAAAAACAAATTACTTAATATAATTTATTAGCAATTTGACAAGTTTCAAAAAATCTTTGTCGAAATAATAGAAAAAGTAGTTTTACAAATTTTGAATCTTTCGAATCTAGTTTTATATTTAAAAAAGAAATTAATTTCTACTTTAATTTTTGACAAATATAAACTCAAATTAATGTTATTAACAAAGAGAAAATTTACTTAACAAAATTGTGCAATTATTAAGAAGCGTTATTTGAAAATAATTACAAACAATTGTTAACGCGTTTTTGACTTAATAGAACAAAATAAATATTTAAAGAATAAAGTTAAGACTTTAAAAAAATTGCTTAGAATATACAAAGACAATCGAAAAAAATTAACTTTTATATTGTTAATATTGTTTATTTATAATATAATAACAATTGCGAAACTTTTGTTCTCTCTAGTAGTTTACTTAAGAATCGAAATTATTATTTCGAACTTATCAATAATTGATTATTGAAACAAATTTACTAATTTTGAGCATTTTATCTTCAAGATATAAAGAAAATACGCGACGTATTTTTATCTTTAAAGTTCAAGTTTATTTAAAATTTTTGATTAAAGTAACAATTTTAAAGATTTTGCTCAATTGTTATTTTAAGTACATTCGAGAAAAATAAAAATAAAATCTCTTAAATAAGAATTTATTACTTTGTTAGAAATAAATGCAATTGCGATATGCGAAAAATACGAAGTTGCTTTAAAGACTTTGACAAAACTAGTATTTTAAAATTCTTTATTTTGTTGTCTAATTATATATATATATAATACAAAATTAAGAGCTCGTAAAATACTAAACATAAACAAGAACTTTTATTTACTAATAAAAGAAATATTCGTTATTAATGTTCTTTAACAATTTGATGAATACGATAACTTTAAATTAGTTGCGATTCTATTTTTCTTTACATACTACAATATAATAATAACAAGAATTTGCTTGCTAAAATCGTCGATAATACGCGCTCTTTTTAGCGTATCTATTAAAAGCATTTTGTTAATAATAAAGTTCTTAATTAGAAAGTTCTTTACAATTCTTAAAGATTCTTCGATCGAAACATTTTAAAAATGCGAATCTAATTTAATTGTCGTTGTTGAACAAGAAACTAAAAACAAGCTTTTTAAACAACAAGTTTTTTATTTTTACGATTTAAAATTAAGAGATTGTGCAATTTTAAAAATAAATCGCGACTTTTATCTACAAGTTCGCAAAAAACTTGCCTAAAATATTATTAACAAATTTGAGACAAATAACGATATTTATTTAGCAATAATGCTTCTATTTTTAGATCAAAATAATATTATAGTTACGAGCAATTGTTTACTAGAATTATTAACACATAATTTATTAATACTTTGCGCTCTTTTTAGTTTAACAAACGCGTTCTTAATATTTACATCAAATACTCTATTGCTTACTTTTATTATTATTAATTATTTTTTCTTTTAAAAAAATAGCGATAATAGCAACAATAACTCTTTATTATATACATTTTACTCTAATTTTATCTTAAAAGTCGTCAACAATTAAAACAAATTAATCAAAATAATTGTCAAAGTCGACATAGAAATTCGATTTTCTTTTTATAATATTAAGATTCTCAAAAATTTAAATTTTAAAAATGTAAAAAAGATTAACTCAAAAAATTTTTTAAAAAATTGCTTAATTCTCTTTAACGAATAAATCTAAATTATAAGATACATAAAGATTAAAGTTTGCGAAAAATATTAATAAAACATCTTTAAGAGCAAAGACGCAATAAAAGTTAACATAACAAGCAACGAGAATCTAGTAATATTAAAAAATTTCGCAACAAAAAAGAATTACTATATTATAATCTTCAAAATTACACAACTTATAAATAATAAGAAACGTGCATAAGAAATTTACAAAACTACAATTAATTTTATCAATAAAGTAATTGTTCGAGAATTGACAACGTCTCAATACGCTTTTAACAACAAAATCTTAAAAATAAAAGATATCAAAAAGAAAAAGTAGAAATTAAAAAAGAAAAAAGATTTCAAAAAATAAATAAAGCTTTTAATAGAAAAAATTAAGAAAAAGAATTTTAAAAAGAGACTTAAAAAAAAGTTTAAACAAATTGTTAAATAAAAGACAAATGTTACACATCTAGCTAGCAGATTGCTTTATTCGACGAGTTTCACTCGACAAGTTGCGCTAGTTTCTAAGAGAACTAGCTCGACGAATAAAGATAGATTTTTGCATAGCTAGATAGATAATTAATTCAACTATCTATTACAACTTGTTTAGTGTTTGCTTTGTCTATTTCTTGTTTTGCTTTCGTAATAAATGATAGCTTTAATAAATGTACAAAGTACTTTTCTATTGCTAATTTATTGTATTAGCTAATCGACAAGCTATATCGATTATTTTGTTCTTCGCTAAATTCGATATATTAGCTTATCAACTATTTTAATTACTTGTTAATCGAATTTTTGTATCAAAAACAATTTATTTTTGTTCAACATTTGTCGAGTTACGCAATTGACTCGCAAAGCAATTCGTCGAACTACGCAACTAACTCGCAAAGCAATTTGTTAACGCTAGCTAATTCGTTTATTCTCTAGCTTATTCGCAAATCTTATTTAAATTTCGCATTTATCAAATATGCGATGTTTATCTCTTATTAGCTTCTATTTTAAGCTAGCTTTATACACGAAGAAGAAAGTATCTATATTAGTTTATCAATTTCTTGCTTTTCTATCTACTAGTTATTAATATTTAGTTTATCTCTTACTCTTTACTTAACAAGTCGCTATTAAGATTGTTGAACAAACTTCTTACTTTTCTTTACTCTTTGTTTAATTAATTCGCAAACGTAGAACTTATTTAATAGAAGAGTCTCGCATTTGATTTGCGAAATAGACTACTAACAAATCTCTCTTTAAACGAATTGTTAAAAAATTCGAGACAATTATTTAAAATCTTAACAAACATACTAATTTTATTGTTTTGTTAATTTCTAAAAACTTGTTAACAATTTCGAAGTTCTTAAATAAGCACAAAAATTCTAAGCTTGTTGCTTCAACTTTTTTTATCAAATCGATCAATTTAATTGTTACTATTCTACTAGATAGCTTGTATTCGAATAATTTATCTTCTTCTATTAAATCGATCGACTTGATTGTTATTAATCTATTAAATAGTTCGTATTTGTATAGTTAGTTTACTATAAATAGTAAGTCTTACAATTAATCTAGAAATCTAAACGATATTTCTCTTGACAAATTGACAAATTGTTTTAGATCGAACGTTTGTTATTAAACATTCTTCGTCTTATATAGAAATTGCAACAATTACAATAAAGTAACAAATCTATTTAGTAATTTTTTTAGAACTTGTAAACGACAAGAACTTGCGTTCGTTTACAAAAACAACTTGTTACGTATAAGAGCATCAAACTATATTGAAACAATAGAAAAGATTATGTTAACAAAGCAAATTGACGCTTCGAAGATCGCAATTATTAAGCAATCTTTTTCTTTAAATACACAAAGTTATTTTGCTCTTAATATTTAAAATATGTTTATTGTTTAAAATTTACGAAGTTAATTTGTTCTATTTATTCAAAACTTCTTTACTTAGTCTTTTACTTATTAAGTATCGAATAAATAATACAACATTAATTAGACTCTTTCTAGTTATTAAATATCGAACAAATAGCACGACTTTAAGCACACTAATTTCGCTTAATAGATATCGAACGATTAGCATAATTTTGATTAGAACGCTTTTGACAATTAAACATCGCTTGCGTTTAAATATTCAACTAGTTTTGTTATTTATCTATATATTTATAACGATACTATCTATAGTTAGTCGAGTTAATCGAGAGATTTTAAAACTTGTTAAAAAGACAAAGCATTTACGTTTTAAATAATAAAGCAATTGCGTAAGTTAATGCGTTAAGAAATTCAACAATTCGATCAAATCAACAAGAATTCTTAAAGACGTTGTTATTTAAATAGAAGCAATAATCAAAACAACTCGATTACTTTAATCAATTGCTTTAGAACAACAAATTTAGAATTTTTTTATCTAAACGTCTCAAAAAGCTATAAATTAAGTAATATTATCTTCGCAAATAAAGAGACAATCTATCGAGAAATCTTTATATTTGTCGAACAAATAAAAAATTATATTTATATAATTGACGAAATCGCAATAAAGAATAATTTGTTGTTGTGTTTTTGTAACGCTATTATAATTTAATATTTGAAGAAGATCGAAAAGTTTAAGCGCAAAATATTTAAAAGTCTTTTGCTTATCGACTTTATTAATAAATTAAAAACGCAATTTAAAATAAAAATTAATAAAGCTTTTAATAAACTTATTTCGAAGATTTTTACAATTAAGAATGCGCAAAATAATTGCGAGACAAACAATTTTCTTCAAAATGTTATTCTATACTCTTAATTAGTTGATATTTTTAATTTACAAAATCAATTTACATAAATTTAAAATTAGCTTAATCTAGAGTTGCGTTCAATAATTATTATATTAACAATTTATACAATTGTTTAAAACTTTATCGAGAAACTAGATGCAAAGAAAAAGCTATAAAAAACAATAATAAACGTTCGTCGATTATTAACTTAAAATTGCGATCGCACTTAAAAGTTTAAAAAATGCGACAACAATCTTAAGAATAACAATTAATAGTAATAAACTCGCCAATTATTCGTGTTTTATTAGTTACGTTTTTTTTATACTTTGCGTTCTATTTACTTTAATTTATATTAATTGTTTATAAACTACTAGAGTTGTCTATCTTTGCAAGACGTATTTAATTTTAATAATTAATATTGTTTTGTCGTATCGCTATCTTCTCTTTTTAAGCGTTTCGTTATTATTGTTGTTAACGTCGAAACATAATCGAACAACAACAACAAAAATTCGTTTCTTCTTAAAACGAATAATTGTTGTATCAAAAATAAAAATTAACAAAATCGTAATAGTTATCGAGCTTAAAGATACTAATTATTCTATTAATTGTTAATATATTAGCAATTATTTTATTAGCAATCTAGATATTAATCTTTTGTTTTGTCGACGTACTAATTAGTTGTTGTATCAACTTATTATATAGATTCTTTGTTATATAATAATCTATATTATTCGATTCAATTTTACGACGTCCTTACGTACTACTTAGAAATCTCGCAAAACAATATTTATTACATTAAAAAAAATTATTAAAGAGAGACTTTATCGAAAAAATAACGCAAGAATTTGTCAATAATTGTTGATGTTTTTTACGTTAATTTGAAGATAAAACTTCTATTATGCAAACAACTTATTTGCACAAAATGCTATTGTGTTTTTCAATTAACTAACAAGCTTTTTCGACATATTAAGAAAAGATACAATTTTAAATGTCGAACAAAACAAACGTTTGTCGAAATCTTTTATATCGACAAAACGATAATAAAATAAAATTAAATTATTAACGATTTAAAACTAATTAAGTTAGATGTTAAAACAATAATTAATATAGACTTGATCTTTTGTTTATATTATTACGTTACTATTTTGCTAGAATTTGTTTAGTAGAGCTTGTTGTACATTATATGTGTAAATATTAAATATATTATAACTTTTATTAATCGCAAGTTTCTTAAGAATCTTGCATTAAGTCTTTTTATTAAGAAGACACAAACATTTATTTTTGTGCGCAATGTTAATATCGCGAAACATTTAATCGATAACTATTTCGTAATAGATATATATATTAAAGATTATGTACGCAATAGAAAGTCTATCGCGCATATTTGTTAAAAGATATATATTGTCGATAATTTTAAAATTAAACTATTACTTAATATAGACATTATAGCTTCTAAACAAATAATTGTTAATCTTGACATTAAACAATTTACTTTAAATAATTATTAAGAATTAACAACTAGTCTCAACGTTATAATATAAAATAACACTAGAATTCGTCAAATCTTAAAATCGAAACATAGAATAATTGTTGACACAAATAGTATTGTTAAAGTGTCTATTCGAATTAATTAGTTTTTATTAAATTGTAATTTTTTATTTAAGTTAAATCTTACTAACACTTATACACACGTGATAAATATCTTATTGTTGACAATTTATGTGCGTAACAAGAGCTCTTTATTAATTATTGTTTATAAGTTAACAAATCTCGATCGTCTAATTAAGTTTAAAAAGCAAGATTGCTATCAAATTAACTTTAACAAACATAATTAAATTGTCAAAAGTAATATAAAAGTAAAAATATTATTGAACGAATATTAAACAATTCTATTTAATAATGCATATATTTGTAACTTATTAAACAAAATAATCGAACTTCGCATTTTTGTTAATAAATTCGCTATTTTTTGAAAGAATAATAATAGAATTGTTAAGTTAATAAAAGACAACTAGATAATCGTTTTACTAAATAACAATTAAAACTTTACAACAATTTTCAAAATAATACAAAAAGTCTATTTGTTAGACAAATAAGACAAAAAAGTAGTTAATAAGAAATTCGACAAACTTTATTAATAAAAAAAGATAAAGTAATTTACGCAATTAACTTTTTTTAATTTTTTAATCTTTGTTATTTAATATATAGTTAACAACTTTAATAATTAGTTTGCTAAAAAGCATCGAATAATTACGAATATTAGAAATTTAAACAAACTAACAATTATTAATAGTTACTTAATATCTATGCAAAGCAATATTATAGCGCAATTAAAGAATTGCGATTACATAAATTTAATAAATAATTTCGTCTTCTTTCTTCAATTTATAGTAGTTGAACGAGATTGTCACAAATTCTTGTTTATTATTTATTGAAGCAAAAAACAACTTAACGTCGTTGCTATAAAATTTAAAAATTTCTTAACTTATGTACAACAAGTAATAAATAAACAATTGCGACTTCTACGCGAGTTTTGCAAAATATATATCAATAATATTGTTATTTTCTTTAAATTTTTTACGAATTATCTCAATTATTTACGAAATCTCTTTATTAAATTTGTTAAACTTTAGATTATGCTAAGTTTTACAAAGATTTATCTTAATTATTTTAGCATTATTTTGTTTAAGCAAAAGATTAACGTTTTCGATCTATTTATTATTGAAAAACAAATTGTCGCAATTAAAGCTATTTAATTTTTTAAAAATCTTAGAGCGTTAAAAATTTATTTAAATCTTGTCAATTATTAATGCGACAAAATTGTTTAATATGCACAACGCGTTAACTTGTTGCAACAAAAGAAGATACAATTGCTCAAAAATTTGTTCGCGCAAAACAATCAAAAACGTAAAATGTATTTTCGAAACATTTCTATCGAACAATTATTAAACTTGTTAAATTTTTTTTATTAACTTTAGTGTATCTTTACGACGTCGAATTTTCTTATTTATTTCGACGTTAATTGTCGTCTATTTGTGGAACTCGACATAATAAAGAAACGAAAATACAAAATTAAAATCTATTACGTTAAAGACAATTCTATCAACAATAACTTTCGAAAATCTAACATTTAATATATATTGTTTTTGTTTAAAATATTAAGTATTGTTAAGTCTTATTATTAATCGATAAAACTAAAGATTTCTTACTTAATTTAAACAATTAAAAAGACAAAACATCTAATTAAGACTTTTAAGTAATCAATTATTGTCTATACAAATTACTTAACTACGCTTAATATCGTTAAGCAAACAATTTTGTTATTATTTGTTACAAACAAGCTTAATCTTAGATTTATATATATATCGCAATATTTCTCGCAATTTAGTTTTGACGTTTAACACAAAATAGAGTATTTAAATACGATATTTAACGTTTTATCTAAACTATTAACATTAATTAACAAAAAAAGAGCAAATAATATTAAAAAGCTTAACAAGATCGACGCTTTTATATCTAAAATCGAAGTTTTAAAAATAAATAAACTCGTTAAGCAAATCTTTAAAGAAAAGAAAAATTTAATTGCACAAACAATTTTTGATAAAGCAATATTCTTTTATATTTGTTTAATAGAAATAAGCGCTAATTTCAAAAAACAATTGTTCGACATCTATATTAAATTCGTCAAATAAACAAAAATTATAAACATTGTTTAGAAATTTGTTATATCGTTAAACATACAATTTTTTGTAAAAGATAAATTGCTATACTATACGAATTACGTCAATTAAAAGAGACTTTGTCTATCGAAGAAATTTAAAAAAGATATTTTTATTTAAGCATATAACAAAAACTATTACGTCAACTTTACTTGTTTATATAAGGCGATTTTTATCAATTTTTACTTTCGCAAGTTAAGCAATTGTCTATAATGTTATATAATATATTGTTAAGAATGCAATTTTTATTAAATAAAGTGTTATTAATTGTATAGCGCTTTAAATTTTATTACTAATTTTTTAGTACTTTTCTATACAATAAGTTTCGATTTTATATTGATTTTATCAAATAAGCAAAACATAAACGTTGCACTTATTGCGATATATAAATTTTTCAAAAAAGTTATAATTATAGTTAATAAGAACACGTACATTGCTAAGAACTAAACTAGTATAATAGTAAATAGACTCGCAAACTAAAAAATATCAAAGACTTTTATATACAATTGTAATAGAAAGTTTTTATTCGAGCTTTAACGCGTTGTGTTTAAGAAATTTGACGTTAACTTTTTGATTTTCGTTGCATATTATTCTTAAATCAATAATTAAAACAAAAGAATTAATTAAACAATAAAGTTCGTTCTTTGCTATATAATAGCAAACAATTCTAAACTTAACTAAATATTTTTTCTTTTAATTTTTCGAACACAATTGAACAATCTATTTAGTTTCTTTATTAATCTTTTATTAAATAAAATAATTATAAGATTTAAAACTTAAGACTTTTTAACTTTTCTTAAATTTAACAATTAAAAAAAGAATTAATTCGAAAGAAAATTAATAAATGCGACAAAAACTAAGATCGCAATTGTCTAAATCAATATAATAACAAAGAATCTTTATAATAGACATTATTAATTTTTAACTTTTTAAATAAACAATCAAACTTTTCTTCGTTTACATAAGAATTACAATTTGCTTTTTGTAAAATTAACAAAATTAATTATTTAACAAATTAATCTCTTTACAATTCTCGAACAAAAAAATAATCTAATTTATAAACTTAACTTGCTCGTTAATTAAAAAATTTATTTAGTTATTTTTATCGCTAATCTAGAGTCGATCTTTAGAAAAAACAATCTTTACAATTGTTTGTAATCTAATTATTCTAAATTAATTACAAAATTTAATAACAAGTAATACGTCTATAAAGTTAAATTTTTTGTTAATTATCAACTTTGTCGTTACGATCGCAAAAAATCTATCTCGAAATATTTAATTCGTTAAAAAAATTATAAATTCAAATTCGATTATTAATACAACAAGAATTTGCTAAATAAAATTAAAAATCTTGTTCAAAAATACAAAATAAAGTATAGCGTTTTTATTAATAATACTATATAACGTTTCGATCAATTTACAAAGTTTGTTGCAATAAAAAACTTAATCGAAGAAGTTACATTTATAATATTGTAGCACTTTTTAATTAACAAAATTAAAAAGATTTTACAACAAGATTGTAATTGTTTTCAAAAATTATAAAACAAATGTTTTTGTTAAATTAAGACGTTAAACAAGCAAACTATTATTAATTAAATAGCTTTCAACTTTATTAGCATAGTTTAAATCAATATTTATAACAAACTATTGTGCTATAACTTTTAATTTCTTGAGCAATACTAAATAAACAATTTTTGCAATATTATATTAATAATAACACAAAATATAAATGTTAATCGACGTTTTTATTGATGCACTAGTAAGATTAAATAACGAAATCCCATTTATTAAATGCGTAATTTCAAATACTATTAACACTTACTTAATAATCTCTTCTTTAAAATTAACAACTTATTTAACTTTACAATTTAGCGAATTGCGAAGATTTATTACTTGTTTGCGCGTTATTTACTATCTTTATCGATTGCTCAACTTATCAAGTATTATATTATTATTATAAAATTTCTCGAGTTCGTCGATATATTTATAATTGTTACTTAAAAAGTTGTAGCAACTCGTTAAGTCAAAAAGCACAAACAACAACTCGTTATTTAAAAAAATATAACAATTAAAGAAACTAAGAAGTAGATTATCTTTATTAACTTTAAGCAAAAAGACATTAAACACAAAATTATCAAAGACAAAAACAACAAAAATTAAAATAGTAACAACAACAAAAATTTATTCGACTATAGTTGTCTAGACGTTTAAACTCTTTCGACATTTGTTAAAAACAAAATTAAGAATTGCGACAATTCTCTTATTATTAAAATGTACATTCGTTACTCTTTTTTAAAAGAATTAGAATTTCTTGTTTCTAGAAGTAAAATATTCGAAACAACAATTAAAGACAATTATTTAACTCTAAATTAATCTAAGTTTAACGTCAAATTCGCTAATTTAATTGATAACAACAACAAAACAATTTAATCTTAAACTTTTATTGCGCTAATCAATTTTAATATTGTTCGCGTAATTCTTGTTAAAATCAAAACTAACAAAAGAGATCAATTATAATTAGCGATCTTCGACATCAATAGCAATTTACGAATATTTCGCAAATTATTCGATATTTTTGCGATTATAAAATACAAAGAATTGCTTTATATATTAATTTATAAGCAAAAATATTGACTACATAACAAAGAGATCGACATTACGTTTATTGTATTAAATACTAATTATCGCACAACAAAAGTCGACAACGTAGCTATAAATCTAGTAAAGAGTAAGATCTACACAACAACAAAATTTATATTAATTTTATTTATAATCAAGAAGTTTCTACAAATTTATGCGCAAAATATCGTAAATTAAATAAGTTTAATAAGTTACAACAATCTTTATATCGATTTCGTTCGCATCAAGTTCGTCGAATTTAAATCTAAAACTATTAAGAGTAAATCTTAACTCAAAAAGATTATTAATTTAGTTGAACAAAAGTTGCAAAAAACATTCGACGCATTTATATTAATCAAAACATACGCAAGAAAGAAGACAACACGTATTTTAGATTTCAACTATAAATCAATTAAGCATTACAAACTCGTTAATTTATTTAATAACAAAATTAAGATCAATCGTTCTAATAAATTAACGCGCACGCGTTCGCGAGATAGCGCAAAAAATAACAAGTTTTTTTCAAAACAAAAAGTAAGCATCTCTTTAATAAACAACAAAGAAAGATTGCAAAAGCAAATCTTTATTTCGCTATTTTTTTCGCACAATATTTTGACGAACAATGGAAAAACTACAATCTTTATTCGCTCTAATTTTATAGAAATCAAAACTATAAAAATCTTCAAAATTATTAACACTTTAATCGACAAATTATACAACAAATTTTAAAAGATTGACGCAAGATTCGAAACTATTGCAATAAGTGCTCTAACAATATAGAACAATAACATTACAAAAACATACAAAGACGTCGTTCTAAATAAGATTGCTAAATTTGTTTAAAAGTTGTCGAATCTACTAGCTTCGATTCTTAGAAACAAACAAATTATACAAAGTAACGTGCATCTTATTAATCAACATATGTACAACGCATACACTACAATTTTCAAAAAAACTTATTAAGAACAATCTTTTAACTTCTACGATTTGCTAATTATTATAGAGAATTGACTCGTCGCGCTTATCGAACACAACAAAAGAAAAACTAAGAAGAATAAGAATGCAAGTAATAATAGCAACACGAGAATAAGTCGTTCGTTATTCAAAAAATCACAATACATAATTCGATAAATATTTGTCGATAAATAAGATCTTGCTTTAATTGTCGTTTGATCAACATATTACTACGAGTCGATAAATAATAGATAAGTCGATTTGTTTGTAAATAGATTAAGAATCAAGAATTTGAAAATTGATTGTTTTTTCTTTTATTTTCGCGATTTGCTTTGATTGTTTTATCGACGTATTATTACAAATTTGCTCGACAAACGTTTTTGTTAATTATTATCAACGAGAACGTCGTCTTCTTTTTTCGAGAGAAACATTTGTTACACATCTAGCTAGCAAATTACTTTACTCGACGAGTTCTACTTGACAAGCTGCGCTAGTTTCTAAGAGAACTAGCTTGACGAGTAAAGATAGATTTCCGCATAGCTAGATAGATAATTAATTCAACTATCTATTACAACTCGTCTAGTGCTTGCTTTGTTTGTTTCTCGCTCTGCTTTCGTAACAACAAAATTCGACTCTAATATAAAGAAAAAAAAGAGAAAAAAAAGAGAGTTAAATTAACATTACGTCAAAAAAAAAAAAAAAGATCGAATTTACAATATTTTAAGCAAAGTTAAATGTAAAAATATTATCGAAAAAGAAAGAAGAATTAAGATTTAACTTAAAAATTCTAATTAATATTAACAAAATAATTGCACTATTAATTAACAATTGTGTTGTTAACAAGAAGAACTTTCTTCAAATACAATTACTAGCAAAATTATCGCTAACAACAAAAATAACTAAGAAAAAAAAAAGATAACAAAAAGACTCTTAACGTTATAAAGACTTTCGTTAACAATGTTTTGTTTAAATTAATCTCTTATTACTCAAAGCTTACGTTTATTAATTTAACAAAAATAAAAAGTTTTAATGCGTTAAAGACACAAAATTTTCTTTCGCATATAAACACTTACAAACACAAAAAAAAAATTTAGATTTTTCTCAAAGAAAAGTTTTGCATTCTTAAGAACAATTTTGATAAAACAAAGATATCGATTTAGCTTTTTTTCGCTACTACAATTACAATCTTTTTTTCGACAATTTCTTTAATTGTTTTTATTGCCTTTCATTTCTTATAGAACGTATTACTTTCGCTCTAGTTGTCGAATTTCATTTCGAACATTTTTCGATCTTGATCAATCAACGAAAATACGACGTATTACTTTCGCCCTAGTTGTTAAATTTCTTTCTAGACGTATTACTAAATTCTTATTCGTCGTTTTTAAAAAAAGATTTCTTAGAGAAATACGACGTATTACTTTCGCTCTAGTTGTTAACTTTTGTACGATCGTCATCAAGAATGATAACTTAAGAAAAAACAAAAAAAATTGTTATAATTATGTCTAGCAAATGTTCTTTCCTTCTTTCGAGTAGACACTAGGCAATTTCTTGCCATGGCAATTTCCCAATAGAGAATAGTCTCGTAGAGGGAAAACGAAAGTTTTCCTCTTAAATAGTTAGACAATACAATTATGATTCTCATTACTAGTGTCCTCTTTTTAGTGCGTTTTCGCACCAACATTCTATTAATTTATAAGCATTATATTAATTTTAAAGCATTAATAATAATTATTATAAATCAAATTCTAATAAATTCTATTAAATTCGATTGATTTATAAAATTTCTATTTTTAGTATATTTGATTTTTAATAATCGAATTCAATAGAATCTATTAGAATTTAATTTATAATAATTATTATTAATGCTTTAAAATTAATATAATGCTTATAAATTAATAGAACGTGCTAGAATTCTTAATCTATTATATATATCGATTGATTTTCTCGATTAATTGAACTTTTTATTTAACAATAATTATTTTATCTATAGTTATATATATATTATATCTTTTCAATATATCTTTATTTTATTATTATTTATTATTTTCATTAATAATTATTATTTAAATTTTAAAACTATCTATTTAAAAATGTCTAAATCTAATAAAAATAAAGAGAAATCTAGTAAAAAGACTAATAATATTTTATCTAAAGATTTTGAATTACTAGATTTAGATAAAAGTGCAAATATTTTTAAAAATAGATACTTTAAAAGAGAATTATTACTACTAGAAAATAATAATAAAAATAGAATTTTAATTTGTTGTTCTTAATGCGATTTTACTTCTAAAAGTAGTTGATCTATTAATACTTCTAATTATAAAACTTATTTAGAAAATAAGCATAAATTTTTAAAAAATCTAGACATTACTAGTGAAACTAGTTTAAATATTGAATCTACTATATCAAATACTATAACAAGTTATTTAAATTCTACTATTAATACTTTAAGAAAAAGAAAAAGCTTTACTTTATTTAATTTTAAAGAATATATTAGATTAATATTAAATTTTATTATTAATAATAATTTATTATTTAGTATTATAGATAATAAATCTTTTAAAGAATTATTAAAGTATTTAAAAGACAAATTACCTACTATTAGTAGAAAATCAATCAAAAATAGATTAGATATATTATATAATTTTGAATTTAAGAAATTAAAAGATCTATTAGCTAGAAGTAATAGTAAATTTTCAATTACTTTAGACAAATAGAATTCAAGTAATAATATTGATTTTCTAGCTATAACGTTGCATTTTTATAATAATAAATTTGAATTAAAGAATTATTTAATAGTATTTGAGTATTTAAACAAAGACAAATCTTATATTGGCAATTTATTATTTAATATATTAAATAATATATTAAAAGAATATACTATTCGACAAAAATTACTAGCTATTACTTGAGATAATGCTAGATCTATAAATAATTTAGTAAATATTACTAGAAGTTAATATTTAGAAAGATATAATATTTAAATAATAGATAATAGATATGCAACACATATTTTAAATTTAATATCTAATAGTTTTTTAAATTATACATTTTTTATATCTAATAATACTAAGAAATTTAACTTAAAAATTCAAGATTTAAATATAAAGTTTACTAATTATAAAGATTTATATCTTAGTATGCGAAGTTTGCCTAGTATTATTAAAAGTATTATTAAAGCAATTAGAAATAATTACTATTTAAAAAATAATTTTAGAAAATTAGTACTAGAATATAAAGCTAAAAATAAAGCTAAAAATAAACCAAAAAAATTGATATTAGATAATAGTACTAGATGGCTTAGTATATATAATATGCTTGATAGATTTATTTATTTTAAAGAAGAAATTACAATTTTATTAGAAAGAGCTAATAATTTAGAAAAAAAGAAAAGAGATAATATTAATATAGATTCTTTTAATATTAGTAAAAACAAGTAGAATTATTTAATAAAATTAAGAAATATTTTAGAAATATTTCGAAAATCTACTATTAAGCTTCAAAGTTCAAATTATAGTAGTATTTATTTTACTATTTCTTATATTACTAAATTATTAGTTAAATTAGATAAATTAACTATAAATATTAATAATATTCAAGAAGAAAATCTATATATAGCTACAACTTTATTAGAAGCATATAATAAATTAGAAGAATATTTTTCTATTAAAAATAATAATAATATAACAATATTAAAATATTTATATTTAGCTACTTTATTAAATCTACAATTTAAATTAGAATATTTTAAAGATAATAGTTTTTCATATATAATAATAGAACAAATTAAAGATTATTTTATTATAATATATAAAAAATATAAAGAAAATTATAATAAATCTTTAAATATTAATAGTCAAATAACTATAAATACTAGTAGAAATACTTAAGAAGAAAATTATATTAGTAACGACGAATTTTATATTAATAATAGAAATATTAATATTAATACTAAAGAAGAATACAAAATATATCTTGAAGAAGCTAGAATTTCTAAGAAAATTAGTATTATCGATTATTATAAAGCTAATAAAGAAAGATTTTCTATTATATATAATATAGTTTTAGATTATTTAGCTATTATAGCTACTAGTGCATCTAGTAAATCTACATTTAGTAGAATAAATAATATAATTACTAAAAAAAGAAATAGATTATTAGCTAATACAATTAAACAAATTGTATTATTAAAAGATTGGAAAATTATTAAAGACAAAGAATCTACTATTTTAGATAACAAAGCAAAATTTGTTAAAATTGAAGAAAATATAACAAGTAATTCTATATTAAATTCTTAAAATTTAAAACAATTAGAATTTGAGTCTAATAAATTAAGTTTAGACAATAATAGTAATATAGAATTAAATTTATAATCTTAAAGATAATAAGTAGTATTAATATAATAATATAATTAGTTTTAACTTATTTAAGTTTAAGAATTAAAAAGATTTAAAAAATATAATATTACTAGTAATAAAATAAATTAATTAATAAAATAAAAGTTTTTAATTATTTTAATATATAATAATACTATTTGTATATTTAAAGATATTTACTAATAGTAACAAGTTTTTGAAATAATTAATAATTAATGTTTAAATTTTAATATAAGTAATAAGTTAAGCTATTATACTATAATTGTCTTTTAGTAAAAGTCGAGTTAGAATAATACAATAAATATATAAAAAATATTAAAAACATCTTGTTATTATAATATATCTTAAAAGAGACTAGTTTATCTAGATTATAATACTAAAAGTATACTATAAAAATAAAGATAAAGTAATATAATATTACTAATAGTAATTACTTAGTATTACTTAGTAAATTACTAATTACTATTTACTATTACTATAAGTTAAAAAAAATTGTTACTATTACTATTACTATTTACTAGAATTATTTTTGGGTTACTATTAGTAAATTACTTAGTAAAATAGTAATTACTTAGTAACGAGCCAACACTGTCAAAAAGCACTTTGAACAATATTTTTAAACTCTTAACGTTACAACGCACGCTTCAATTTTATGTCTCAAAATCACGCACAAGTTGTAGAGCATATCAAGTTATGTTACTGTTAAAAATTTGACGTTGTACCATGATCAACTGCGTAGATGGTAGACCTGCAAAGAAAAAATTTGATGTTGTTCCGCGGGCCAAGTGAACGATCACTTTTTCGCTTGCGGCATAGAAACCTGCTTGGCACGATAAAGTAATTACAGTAACAGCTACCAGAAGCGGACCCCTGCTGATCCACCTCGAGCGATAAGGCGGATAAGTTTCCATCCAACCCGGCATCTTTATGGAGCGTTGAAGTGAACCATCTCTGAAGTCGCACAGAAATCTTCGTCAGGTAGGGAGCCCAAATGGAGCGGCGAGCTCGCATCAATCTGCCATTGTTGGTCCCTTGGCCGCAATGGATCGATCTAAGGAACTCACTCCTGCCCAGAAACGTCAGTCGCTCTTTCTCCGCTTGCCCCGACGGGCAGGACGAGATGCAGAGAAATTCTTACTGGCATCCATCTCCTTCGTTTCTCATCATCATCATATGTAGACTTTTCTTTATATATTCTATACTGCTGGCTGTATGACTATTGTTTGCATCACTGCGTCCATTCGCTACTCGGAAGCGCCTCCCATAGCTTTCCGTCGCTCGCTTCTCGCACGTCTATAGCTTCTTTGTTCATGCATACTTGACCTTTTCCGGCCGATTCAAGAGGTCTCGATCTTCTTGGCTTTTCGACTGTTCGTTGATCCTTGCTCTACTATTTCCAAGTCTTCAAATCTGCTCAACCGATAACGCGTCGAGAAGTATGGGCTCGCCAGGACAGCAGAACACGCCCGGGTCCGGCGACGAACCTAGCTCGCAGGATCGGAGCGGCGAGTCGAGTAACCAAGGCTCCCGTAATAACCCGAGCCCAGCAAAGAAGAGCGCTCGCATTCATTGGCAGTCGGAGGGTGAACAGATCGACACGAGAAAACAGAGGTCGACCTTTAATGTCCGGGATCGTACTGCTTCCTCTCTGAGGAAGGAAAATAAGAAGCCTCTTCCCAGAACCAGAAGGGATTCTCTTCAAGGGCGAGCTGGCAATGCTTCGCCTGCCCATCGTTCGCCGCCAAACTTGACCAAAATCGTCACTGAGGCATTGGAAAAAGCCTCGCCAAGGCCATCCATCCTTAGACATGCTTCCAACGACTCCAATGGCAGCAGAAGTGGTAGCGACGAGGATGTAGAGCAGGGGCACCAACGCTCTGTAGGGAAAGCTGTCGCTCAACAGACAGCCCAATCCAGGGCTCAGCGTCTTTCACGTGATCTTGGGATTAGATCGGCACCGGGTTCCAAACGTACATCACCTGTCAGCTCACCGCCGCCTTCGCCACCTCCAGAAGATCAATACAAGACACCGATCGACTTCGATAGCATACCTTTGGAACGGCTAGAAACGAGACCGAGAAGGTATGGTATTGAAGACGACACCGAGTCTGAAGAAAGCAACGAGGACCACGCCCACAAGAAGAATCACAACCGATTCCGCAAGGCTGCTCGACGGTTAGTCAAGCGTCATACTGCGAAGGATGCTCGCCATCCGTTCAGAGTCCCTGCCATGTCATCCCAAACGAGTCTACGCTCTGGTCAGGTTACCCCAGAAGCGGCAAAAGACCCTAACGATTATGTTCCACGGCCGAAAGATTATCATGAAGGCATACTTTCCTCGCTCATGCGACTCTATAACGGGCCGTTGCCTGGAGCAGTGTCCTCAAGCCATCCTCTCCAGCATACCCGGGATAATCTACGCTCAAGCAGCAAGGAGTCCTTGCTGAGGTCATTTGCCTCACCCTTCTCGTCCGGTCGAGTCACACCTGACCAAAGGAGTCAAAGCGGTCAAACAACGCCTAAGCATAAAAAATGGTATTACAAAGATCCAAGTCCTTCAGCAACGCCGTTCGTTACGAGTCTAGTAAGTTCATCGAGGATGTTGGCACAACCGACAGCTGCGAACATAACCAAAGCGGAAGAAAATACTTCGCCCGTTGAGGGAAAGACGGCAGGTATGAGGCCGGCACCCAAAACAGAACCAGAAGCTAGTGGAAGCGATCCAGCTGGGAGAGCATTCTTCAACAAGATAAAGGGAGCTGAGCCGGAAGACGCCTTCAAAATTCATCTACACATCGCGAATGTCTTGACTAGGCATAAGTACCTTCTGAAGCTTTGCAAGTCCCTAATGAGCTACGGAGCCCCCACCCATCGTCTGGAAGGTAACCTTCTAAAACCCCAGCTTTGAGTGCAACACTTACAGTATGCAGAGTACATGCGGATGTCAGCCAGGATTCTCGAAGTCGAGGGTCAATTTCTCTATATCCCCGGGTGCATGATTATATCGTTTGATGATAGTAATATGCATACAACTGAGGTCCGAATCGTACGAACCGCTCAGGGGGTACACCTCGGAAAGCTTCGAGACACACACGAGATCTACAAAGAAGTCGTACATGACCGTATAGATCTGGACGAAGCGATGACCCGCCTTGATGAAGTCGGACGGGCCAAAAACGTGTACCCTCCTTGGATCCTTGTTGGTGTCTATGGTCTTGCCAGCGCGTGCGTCGGACCGTTCGCTTTTGGAGCTCGGCCCATCGATTTGCCAATTGCTTTCCTGCTCGGGTGCATTCTCGGTATGCTGCAAATTTTCCTTGCACCGCGTTCGGAGCTCTTCGCCAACGTCTTTGAAATCGTTGCTGCTGTTATTACCAGCTTTCTCGCTCGCGCTTTCGGATCGATTCGTAATGGGAATCTCTTCTGTTTCTCGGCGCTGGCGCAAAGTGCTATTGCTTTGATTCTTCCTGGGTACATTGTCCGTAAGTTACCCTATCATTATTTTCCGGAAGGTGATGGCACTAACAGCGACGATCATAGTCTGCGGCTCCCTCGAGCTTCAATCCAAAAACATCGTCGCCGGCTCGGTCCGCATGGTCTATGCCATCATCTACTCCCTCTTCCTCGGCTTCGGCATCACAATCGGGACCTCCTTGTACGGCGCGTTCGACAAGAAAGCCAACTCCGATGTAACTTGCCGAACCAAGAACCCCCCTTGGTATCCCTTCATCTTCGTCCCACCCTTCACCCTCTGCCTCATCATCATCAACCACGGGAAATTTAAGCAAATGCCCGCCATGCTCTTCATCGCCTTCGCTGGCTACGTTGTCAACCACTTCGTTGCCGCGAAAATCCCTTCCAACGCCCAGATCGCCAACACCGTCGGCGCGCTCACGATCGGCACCCTCGGCAACCTCTACTCCCGCCTTCGCCACGGCCTCGCCGCTTCGGCGCTCCTGCCTGCGATCTTCGTGCTCGTTCCGTCCGGCTTGGCAGCCCAAGGGAGTCTGGTTTCGGGCGTTTCGTCGGCCAACCAGATCACGAATCAGACGGTGAATGGTACCGCAACGAACGTGACGATGACGGTGTCTAATGGTACGCGAGCTGGGCTTATGGGAGGGGATATGAATAACATGGTGTTGGATGTGGGGTATAGTATGATCCAGGTGGCGATTGGCATTACGGTGGGGTTGTCGTTGAGTGCGTTGGTGGTTTATCCCTGCGGGAAGCGGAGGAGTGGGTTGTTTAGTTTTTGAGAGTGGGTCCTCCGAGATAATGGGGAGAGAGGGCGCTGGGAAAGGGTCTCGGAACGCTATCTTATAAGAGGCATACTGCTGGCTCGCTGGTAAGAGTCGTTGAGTCCTTTAGTGGGGTCCTTAACTGGTTGGGCGACTTTGGAACGTGTCTCAAGGTTATTAATGAGTACAGAAATGTGGCTTTGGAGCATAGCGTATGGGTATCACCATAGAGTCTATGCCTTCATGGCTATTTTGGGAATGTAGATTTCCTTTGACCTTTCGAGCGACGGTTTCCAAGTTCCTTACTTTTCCGCAATTCGTCCGTCTCTACCATTCCTGTACCTGCCCGTCCCCTTTCCCGGATACCGAGTTATTCCCCCAATATCTACCCGTTACGCCACCGATATCGCCAAAGCTGAGACGGATAGGTATTTTCGCACCGTCCTCTACAACACCAACAAGTCAGCCCACAGCCACTCGGGTCGCCCGGAAATAGGACCCCAACATACTCGGCGCCTTCGACGGCGTACTCCCCACCATCCGCCCCATATCCGTCGCCACCCACCCGGGACAGCAGCAATTAATCACCAACCCCGCATTCTCCCGCGCCAGCGTCGCCGTCAGCGCATTCATCGCCGCTTTGCTCACAGCGTAGGCTTGCTTCGGCCAGCCGTTCTGACGTTCGGTGCCGTTGTCGGCGGCGGCTTGGTATTCGTCCATCATGGCTTCGAGATCCGAGAGTGTCATTGCGGGACTGCGAAAGCGGGATTGGAGGGCGGGGGTGTAGTTTGAGAGGGAGGAGGCGGTGGAGGAGACGTTGACGATGCGGCCGTGGGGGCGGAGGAGGGGGTGGAA
>JAABUS010003181.1_pt1 | contig 27553 bp, 29 predicted proteins | sample 5560161 | NCBI WGS metagenome assembly JAABUS01 (sample SAMN10711885, study PRJNA513376) | rock metagenome | isolation source: Antarctica rocks | place: Antarctica: Victoria Land, Trio Nunatak nord | collected 2016-01-04
GCTCCTTGCCCTTTGCTACCTGATCCTAACCCAAACCTGCACCTGCAGGTCCTACCTGGTCCTGCCCCCTGCCCAACCTGATCCTAACCTTTTCCTAACCTGATCTTAACCTGATCCTAACCTGGTCCTGCACCTGCAGGCCCTACCTGGTCCAGCACCAGCTCAGAAGGCTGTGTGGCAGCCATTGAACAAGCCTGTGCCAAGATCTGCCGCCGCCTACAGCCCCACCTACAGCAGAAGGGCTCCACCTGGGAAACATGGCAAGCCACTGTCACAGAGGTGCAGGAAGGCTCTGGTGTGGCGCCTGCCTCTGTCATGCTGTCGGCCTATGGCTTCTATGATGGTATGGAGAGAGACAAAGACGGCCGAACAACCAAAGGTGGGGACTTTTGGAGGGTTTTGGGCTGTTGTAGATGTGTGTTGTGGTTTGATTGGCAGTTCAAGGCAGGACAGAAATGGCCTTTGCTTTGGTTATACTGTCTGCCTATGGCTTTTATGATGGTATGAAGAGAGACAAGGGCGGCCGAACAACCAAAGGTGGGGACTTTGAAAATGCCTTACAATGTTTCAGATGTGTGTTGTGGTTTGATTGGCAGTTGAAGGCTAGACAGAATTCTTCAATCACTGACTTCAGTCATTGACTTTACCCAGCAATCTTTGATGGTTTCTTTTGTCAGCCTCAGTATAACCAGCAATTCTGGCTGACTTGATCAGTCAAGGATCTCTAGTGCAAGGCTGTTTTACCGCTCAAGCCACACACCCAATCAGCTCACGCGTTTGTCACGTTTGGTGCCAGGCTTCCATGAAGGAAAATTTGGAAACTGCTCATATCATGTGTACACTCACAAAATACATTGCAATTTTCTCCCTTCAGCCTGATAGCCTGATTCAGCAATCAGTGAGTCAGCACATGCCTTGACTGGCTAGCATGAAACCTGCGTGAGTCAGCAAGGCTGCACAGCATGTGGTCAATGCCACGCAGGGTCAGACAGCTCAGAGCTTCTGATCTCGCCCAGATTTGTAGCTCTGCGCAAGTGATCATGTTGCTGTTACGCCAACTGATCAAACCTGCTGTGAGTTTGCAGTGCCAAGCTTGGCAGCGTGCCAATCTTATGTCAATCCCAACTTTGAGGTGTACGTACTGTAAGCATCAGAGTCACACGTTCAAGGCTGTGTGCAGGATTCAACAGCTCAAAGCCTTACATTTTTGAGATTAACATGAATATTGTAAATTGAAGAAAGACCAAATTTACATATTGTAAGTATCTCACCAACGTATACAAGACCATATATGGTGCAGGGTCCAAGAGCTCCAAGTCTGTCTGCTGAGTGGTCTGACTTTTGCAGGTTACATAGGTACCTGGCATGAACCATTAGCTGGAACGCCTGTAAACTATTATTATTGTTATTAGAGTTACACTTTGTAAAAATCAGTCTCATGTGTTCAAGGCCGTGTCTTGTGCAGGATCCAAGAGCGCAAAGGGTCACATTTTTGAGGTTAAATAAATTTTGAGGACTCTGAGGAAAAACCAGCTTTACATGTTGTATGTATCTTCCTTACCAACACGTGCAGGATCAAAGAGTGCAAAGGTTTTACTGTTTGACATCAACATGAATTTGAGGATTGAAGAAAGACCAGTAAGTATCCATATTGACGTATACAAGGCCGTGTGTTGTGCAGGGTCCAAGAGCGCAAAGCCACTGAAGTACACCTCATTTGGAGCTGCCTGCTCTGAGGTGGAAATTGACTTGCTGACTGGCGAGAAGACAGTCCTGCGCAGCGATCTCTACTTCGACTGCGGACGCAGCCTCAACCCTGCTGTTGACATCGGCCAGGTGATTCTGTGGTTCCTTTCATCAGAACTTCCACAATTAGTTCATCTTGGTGATGGAACGCCTCACGTTTTTATATATACAGCATCTAATCATGGTTCATTCTCTGGGCTTCCCCTGCGCCGAGATGGTCTGTGCTTTGAGTGCAGGCCTCAGATATCTGCTCCATTTAGTCATCAGCATGCCTTGTCTTGGCACTTCCAATTCTCTACCATCCCGGCATGTCTTCAAACAACCTGCCATTTCTATATTACCAAAAGCTCTGTATGGTCCGGGATAGGACTCTTCGCCTTTGTGAGCCTTTGGATGTAATTCCTGCTGGCAGGCACAGTACAAGGCTTCTTTTGCACTTACATCTTCTGATTCAGTCTTGTATCACTGCACAACATATCATGTGCTTCTGTCACAGTCTGACCAGCTTATATGGCTGCAGATCGAGGGGGCTTTCATCATGGGTATGGGTCTCTGCACCATGGAGGAGGTCCTCATTGACCCCAAATCTGGCAAGCTGCTGAGTGACAGTACCTGGACGTACAAAATCCCCACGGCTGCTGACATCCCACGCAACTTCAATGTCACCTTCCTGAAAGACAGCCCCAACATCAGGAGTGTCATGAGCAGCAAGGCTAGTGGAGAACCATCCATGATGCTGTCGATGTCTGTCCTGTACGCTCTGCGAAGAGCAGTGCTTGCCGCCAAGAACAGCATCTCAGAGGCAGCTGGCACCTCTTGTGGGGCTGCTGCTGGCAGCCCTGCCCTCCCCAAGGCCTCAAAACAGGGGGCGGCTACTGACCCTGTCTGTGATGATGATGAGTCTGTAGGTGGCAAGGCTGAGCCTCGCAGAGATGTAGGACAGACATCAGAGGGTGGGGTAGCAAGCACTAAGGATCAGACTAGCACCAGCTGTGTTATTGATGAAGGTGCTGGTGGGAATCCATTCTTTGTCTTAGAGGCGCCGGTAACGACCTGTCATGGCAAGGAGGCTATGGGACAGTTCAGCATTGTGGAAATGCTGAAAGCAGCTGCCAACAAAACTATCGAAGATGCAGCTGGCCTTGAGTACCATTCGTCTGGCGAATGGGTTGTGGTGCATTGATTACATTGCTGTACATTGCATGCATCAGATGGGCAGCAGAGATCTACTCTTTGATTGAAGTGTTTGCCTGAATCAGGTTTGACATGTTACATTTATTTTTTGAGTTTCTGTGTATATCAGCGTCTACGGTCTGTTATGTCAGGACCCAAGACCAACCTCTGGAGAGGCTGGTGTTGTGTACGATTACCTGCTGTGAAAATTGCAGTTGTATCTTGATGGGAATCAAGGGGTGTCTGAAGCTGTGTTGCCAATCATTGCATCATGCTGAAGTTTCAGAATGTCACGCACATGCTGTAGCAATCTGAAACATAGGGGCATTTCTTACTAAATTAGTTGCATCAGGCAGGTGGTGTCCTGTCAAATGAAGCATTTTAAACCACCGACTGGTTGTCTGAAACATGCGTATTTGTAATGGGCCTTGAACCTGGATGTTGCAAACTGCACCGCTCCGCTACACTGCCTTAAGACCTAGGCATTTGCTACGTTAGCCGCTTATTTCAAACGAGCACAGCCATTGCTATGATACATGATTTACAATGGTCACTCATTTTCAAACAGCAGAATGCATAGTTTGGGCGTTCTAACCTACTGTCACACATATATATGCGTCCAGCCCTTGAATTTGTCTGTTGTCAAGGTGTTGCACAATAGATATCTACCAAGATCAAGACCTTTTGACTACTGATGTAAAAAAACAAAAAAACACAGAGACAGTTTTTCAATGCTGGGTCTGCTGAGTTGCCTGCTGTTCTTGCCAGTAACTCAGCATCAGAGAAATGGTGATCAGCCAGCTTAGCACAACACTGATAAGCCTCAATTCCGACAACTTCCAACTTGTGACAGCTCTTTGCGACCAAGCCTCTTTTGAGTGACTACTGAAGTGCCTACGTACATCTGAGCAAACATGCAAAACCCACAGCTGACTACCTGTCTTCTGCAGCTGCCAACAGCAGTTGTTGCTGTAGGCACAGTGTCTGTGATTTTCTTGTGCTGCACTCACCTTGCACTTGCTACATGTCTCACATGCAATACACATTTGATGCCAGCAGCTCATATGAATGCTCATGGTCACTTACTTGTCAACACAGTGTCGGCAAGCTGTTGCGATTTCTAACTCACTGCGCAGAGTCGGCTATGATGCTTCGAAGAACTCTGTTCGGTACCAGACGGGCATGCATGAGCTTTGCGCCTGTGACTGGCGATGTTACATGCTGCCCCAGCCTTTGCTCCATAGCGCTCTTCTCATACGTGTGCCCATCAGCTGTAATAACAGGCTCGACCAGCAACACCTGTACAGTAAAGGGACAACAGTAACACAATGATGCCTACTCTATGCTGGACACCACAACAAACTGTCAAGCAAAAGACTTGCCAGGAGGACAACAGCTCACAAAAGTAGCAGTTTTACAAGCAGCATCAAGCTCAGCGGTCAAGTGATGAGCAAGCTCTGAAATCAATCCGCACTGTGAGAAAACGATGGTAGTCATTCCAGGCATCATTGCCACAAGCAGCCTCATCAGGCAGACAGGGACAGTCACCTTTGTGAACAGCAGAGTAGACAGCAGTAGACAGCAGAGAAGACAGCAGAGTAGCTTGTTTTCAGCTGGCGCTTTGACAGCATAAGGCCTTTGAGTATGCACAAACAGGCTGCATGTCTGCTCTGTCAGAGCTTGAGGCTTGACACTAACGCAGGTGGTACATGCCCATGCAGGCTGGTGGACACGTGGCACCCATGCAGGCTGACAGCAACAGGTAAGCATGGAGTCTGTGCATGGCACCGGTAACTGATCTGATTCACAAACACTGACAGTCACTGTTGCATCAGCTGCATTCTGGATGGAAGGCTGGGGGCGTTTTGGAAGAGCAGCAAAGCCCTGCTTGGCTCTTGCAGTCACATTTTGTTCAGAAGCAGGTGCTGTGGTAAGTGGTACGGTAGCTGCTTTGGTAGGTCCTGCTGTGATAGGTCCTGCGTAGCTGCTGCAGTAGGTGATGCAGCATTTGCTTCTGAAGCGACGTTGCTCATGAGCTGCAATGACTCTAGAGTGTGAGTGGCTTGTTGCGCAATGATTGGTGTACGTTTGGCTTTCTGTCTCAACTTTTTGGCTTGCTTAGTAGCTGCTTTGGCCGCAGCCTTGGCTGACACACTGGCCTACAGGTGCACATTGTTCTGTCAGCATGTGTGTGCAGGGATGACACCAGAGTGACACTTAAGTGCAGTGCATGTCAGTGGGTCTACAGAGAGCTGCTGCAAAGGACATTCACCACCTAGGGATGGGGGATTCGGGTCAATTCTAGCGCGGTCTTGATTCCCGGCCCGCATTTCTGCGTTTCGCTGTGCGTGGTTCCGTCCCCAGCGTAATTCGCTGTGCGTGTTGTTGACTTGTCGCTGGAGGCAAGCGCTGCGCAGCGACTTTGTCAGCGGTGAACTGCCTCTCTGCACTTGTCGCATGTTTGCTCAGTTGGGGCAGGGCAAATGATATGTCGGGGGGAAACACTGGGGGATTTGCTTATAGTCTATCTCGCCTTTGGTTAACAAATCCCCAGCCCGCACTTCCGGGTCTCTCCTCTTGGTTTAGAGCTGATGATGTGTCAGATGCGTCGGGTGAACTACAGATACGAGCGTATCGCGAGGAGCCATGCATGCCATATGATTGTCCACAGCAGATCCGACTTTGGCACACACAGTTCTTGTTAAGTTGCTGCATGCTTGTGGGACAGCCGGTAGCAACGCCGTTCCTGTGCACCGCTTGGATGACTTCACAAAGCTGCAGATTGTAGATCAACACGGCGGGCTAGGCACTGTCGAGCCCTAGATCAGTAGTTGCAGCATGGTAATCCTCGACATGCTCACATCATCCAGTAGTCACACAGAAGCAAATGCATGTGTGCTGTGAGGCCTCACCCACATGCAAGTGTGACTTCACCCGTACATAAATCTCAAATCTTCCACGCTCCTGCGCTTTGACTTTATGTACTTTGCTCAAAACTGATATGAGTGTCGTTACGTGCCATCGTGCCATCAAGCTGGCAGTGACAGTGCTTCTCATCTTGTCATGCTGTTGCTATGGCTAGTCCACATGAACTTGCAACAGATCGCTTGGTCTGCTTGGTCTTCCTGTATCCTCACTGAGTCCAATACTCGATGCAGTTTGAGCTAAGATGGCTATTTAAATTTGCAACTGCAGCCTTCTGCATCATGATCAATGGCAATCTTGGTCATGGAATCAGATCCGAACATTTCAGCTTGGCCATGTAATTTGACTGGCTCTAGTCCATTTGTTGCCTGGCATGACCTCTGAGTTTTCAAAGATGTACTCAGAGGCAGGAGTCGACACATGATCATTAGCACCAGATTTAGTATCAACCATGTCATGTCACCGCGGGATGGAACAAGAGCAGTTCCACTTCCAGAGGCTGACTCTGCATGATGACCTGCATAAGGCTGTGCCCACATGCATCGGAAACACAAAAAGGTCCGTGTCAAGTACTCTTGCACTGCCTTCAAGGCCGCTATACTTCTGAAGTCAGCGTATTGAGATCAGTCGTTGGCGTCTGGTGTACCATACCAGGCATCTGCTTTCGCACCTTGCGCTCGGCTGCACCACCAAACTTTTTTCGTTCATCTGAGCATACAGCATTATGCGCCCCGTCAAAAATACCTCGAGTAGGACTGAGGGCAAGACTGACAGCAAAGCTGTCATCAGTCACCGGTCAGACTTTCGCTTGCATTCGCACTTCGAATATCCGGTGCCGTGTGACCCAGCACATCGTCGGCAAGTGTACACTTATTGGGCGACTTTGTCAGCAAAGCTGCGTGCAGAGCTGCTTACTTTGACGAAAGAAAGCATCAGAAGTCGGGTACAACAGTTGAGAGACGCAGCCTCGGCTGAAGGTAAGAAGAGCAATCGGGCACGCTTCTCTAGTATTTCTCATCATGCATGCAAGCTGCGCTACCAGCGTGGTACCAGCGTGGTCGGTGATGATTCATGTTTTGGCCCATGCAGAGCAGATTTTTTTGCAGCTTCCCGAGGTGTTGAATAGTGTTGAAAGCCGACCTGTTGTCCGCAAGACGCGGTCATACACCTCCACGGCGCAATGGCATTGGCCTTCTGGAGACAAATTTTTCACAGACGTGGACCAACTCAGGTCAGTGACCAGCACAAAGTGCAGGACCAAGTGCATTTGTCGCAGTATGTCAGCTCTTGTCTCGGATGCCAAATTCCTGCCAGTTGAGCAACAGCAGGCAGGACAGCATACCTGCATGCCATGCTGAATAACAGTCAGGTGGCTCATAATGCGCACATGATGGCCAACAAGCAACTGATATTGTTGTACAGAGCGCTTAAGCTTCCCAGCTGTAGCTTACGTCCATGCTCTGACCTGCAGGGCGTTCATTAGACAAGAGTGTCTTGGAGAGGAGTTGCAAAAGCTGTTGCCCAAGGACATTGAAAGCAACGCTGCTTTTATAGCCATGCAGAAAAGGATGTAAGCGCCGGACTTTCAGCCACCGATCACTTTGTGTATGTTTCGGCGCACCGATCAATGTGTGTATGCATCATGATTGATGCGTGTGCATCTGCAATATCCCAAGCAAACTTTCAGGCATGTTGAGTAGTACCTGCTCTCTGTCTGTGGAAGTTCATTTGCCTGATTGTCAGCAACAAACACAGTCACACAGACTTCTGTTAGTGGTGTCCAATCCCTTAGCCCCTTCAACCCTAATTGCGTATTGTCTGCTGCAGACAAAAGCAGCTTCCACAGGCAGCGTTTGACATTCACTGCTTATCCCAGCTGCAGAGCCCATCCTTTACTCGGAATGGGAAGCTGGACCTCATGGCACAACTCACTGAAGCTCTGCTCAAGGAGCACAATGTGCTGTAAGTGCAAATTGATTGTAAAATGTATATTGACGCCGAAAGGTGTAGTCTTTTCTTTTCTGCTGTGAGTGCCTGCTTTCCTTTGTTTTCCAGCTACACATGCAGCATGTGTCTCCTGGCATGATGCATGCTAGTGGTGCTTTGTGTGTTGAATTTGTGGTAAATCATTGTGTCCTGATCGCCATGCTGTCTGCAGGATGCAAGACGCTGACCGTCATATGGTACATGAGAGTGATGTCTATGCTAGTGAGGGCTTATGTCTAGCGGATGATGCACTCTGCGAGGAAGTCTTGGACAAGATGTTGCTGCACAGCTCCTGTTTGCTCAGAAAGCTATGTCAGCCATCAGCTGATGGTAGCATGACGCATAAGGTGACATGAACATCATCATGCATTGTGTGGTTTGAAGTCATGAAAATGCTGTTTGAAGTCATGACAATGCTGTTCTTGTAATATTTGCTGTCGTGCTCCTGTCATGCTCTTGTTGTTGCACTGCATGGGCATGTCATGATATATGGCCAGCAAATATTTCATATTTGGGCATTGTAGTGCACAAAGTACCTGTCCCACTTGTTGTGTAGCAAAACAACACCAACCAACAACAACCCATTCGACCATGTCCTCTCCCAAGTGCCCCAAGGGCTCAGCACCCCGTGCACTGTCATGCTCCAACCATCAAGCTTGTGGCAACATCAGCATGCATTTGCTGACTCTGATCACCAAGTTTGGCGTCACTGTTGCCAGCAAACAACAAGCAATTCTGTTGATTTGCAGGATCGTGATGTGTGGTATATGGTTGACTCAAGCAAAGATGAAGTATGGCTCACCAACTTCTCGACAAACCTTGCCCCCTGGCAGGTAAGGAAACGCAAAGTTTTAGATTCTTACCCTCAACAACAACAGTACTTGCTTGATCTGGCATCAAGTCAGGTTGCATTGCATACCTATGTGTCAGCTTGACCTGCATGAATGTCTGCCTCGAAAAGTTTAAAGTTTGCATCACATGCTTGCAACTCCTCAGCATGTTTTGCTGATTGTGCCTTCTCCTCAGCGCTGTGAAGGGTGAATCTTTTCAGCAAAGAAGTCCTCCTTGCATCCACACTGCTGTGCTTCTCATTCAGGAGAACTGTCGAGCAGGCCAGCCTGGTGCCAAGCCCAAGGGAGAATGTGTGCAGAAGACCGATCCTGTTCTAGAGGCAGTGTATAGCATGTATAGCCCTGCTGACATCGCGAGCCAGCTGCAATACCACACCAAAGGTTAGTTTGCACTTTTGCTGTTTTCTTCACCTGCACATTTGGCTGTAAGCATTACATGCATGTGTCAATAAGCACAGTTCTGTAGAGAAATAAAGTTTGTTGTGCAAAAGGACTTGCGATTTATGAAATGTAATGTTCAGAATAAGCATATACATAGCATTCAAGGCACTTGCACTGCAGTCGTAGCTAGCTTTGATTCGCACCTGTTGATCCTGACTGCTTAATTGATTTGCACATAGGCGCAGCTGCAATTGAGGCAGCCTACAATGACCTCGAGTCAGTTCTCAAGGAGCTGCAAGCATTGCACAAGCAAGCTGATGCAGCACACGAGCAGGCAACAAGCAACACAGCCAGCCAAGCAGGCAGCGATAGCGTCAGACAGCAGCAGGAGCGCAATGCAGCTGTTGAGAAGATCCAGGCTGTGCTGCCTTATCTGGAGGCTGAGCTGCTGGATGCAGCATACGATGACCCATCTAGGCTGATTGTGCCGGTGGTTATGCTGCCGCTGATACAAGAGCGCTTGAGTGATGAAGCAGCTCAGCATGCTGAGCGCACAGCTCAGAAGGCCTTTGATGAACTGCTGCAAGATGAGGTGCGACTTTAACCGTACTCCTTTGTCTTTCACTGATCTTCACATCCTATACTAATTTACCTGTCAGAAAAGGTCTGGGTGATGTTGGTTGTAGGTTGCAGTCATGCTGCGTTTGTGCGTTTTGCTGCATATTCCTGAGTGATGCTGCGCAGTGTACACACTGACTAGATCCACTGGTGCTTTGCTCACATGGCTGATACACATGTTGTGTGCTCCGTTAGTTCAAAAGTCTCTCTGCCGTGCACCATTGCTGCATGTGCTCCCTGCTTGCATGCCCACGGCATAATTTCAGGTGTAGCATCTGAAACCTGTCCTTTGCATTGGCTCTCTGTGATCCTGCTCACACAAACTGCGCTTGAGTATCACTCCGGTGTCATCCCTGCACACACATCCTGACAGAAGCATGTGCACCTGTAGGCCAGTGTATCAGCCAAGGCTGCGGCCAAAGCAGCTGCTAAGCAAGCCAAAAAGCTGAGACAGAAATCCAAACATGCACCGATCATTGCGCAACAAACCGCCCATCCTCTAGAGTCAGCGCAGCTCATGAGCAATGTTGCTTCAGAAGCGCAGACTGCAGCACCTACTGCAGCACCCACTACAGCACCCACTGCAGCACCTACAGCAATACCTACCACAGCAGCTACCAAAGCAGCAACTATGGCACCTATCACAGCGCCTGCTTCTGAACAAGATGCAACTGCCAAAGCCAAGCAGGGCACTGCTGCTGATTCAAAATGCCTCCAGCCTTCCATCCAGAATGCAGCTGATGCAACAGTGACTGTCAGCATTTGTGACATAGACCAGACACCAGTACAATGCACAGACTCCATGCTTACCTGCTGCTGTCAGTCTGCACAAGTGCCATGTGTCCACCAGCTTGCATGGGCGTCTACCAGCTGCACTGATGACAGGCCTCAGTCTTTGACAGAGCAGACATGCAGCCTGTTTCTGGATGGTCAAAGACCTGATGCTGTCAAGGTGCCAGCTGAAAACAAGCTGTTCTGCTGTCCTATCACAAAGGTGACATTCCCTGTCTGCCTGATGAGGCTGCCAGTATCGTATGTGCATGCAATGACGGTGTTGTCAACTATGCCTTGCTTTTGTTGCAGATGGTTTCTGAGCTTGCTCCTCACCTGAAAGCTTGCCTCAGCTGTGTGCTTTTGTCCTCCTGGCAATCCTTTGCTGTGCAATTTGTTGTGTTCAGCACAGAGTAGGGGCCAACATGTTTGTGATGTCCTTTTACTGTACAGGTGTTGCTGGTCGAGCCTGTTATTGCAGCCGACGGGCACACATATGAGAAGAGCGCTATGGAGCATTGGCTGGGACAGCATGTCACGTCGCCAGTCACAGGCGCAAAGCTCATGCATGCTCGTCTGGTACCAAACAGAGTTCTTGGAAGCATCATAGCCAACTCTGCTCAGTAATTCGGAAGTGCAACATAGATGTATGTACATCAGCAATCAAGAGGTCTTGATTTTGTGTCAATGATTGCAACGGCTGTAAACAGACAAGGTGAAGGGCCGGATGCATGTACGCAGGCAACACTTTGAAGCTTAAAGCGCAGTTTGTGATTGTCAAAGATCAACAACGTTCTCAGCTCATGAGCTAGGTAAATGCAGGACAAGTCTTGTCTCTCTGGGGGCAGCCTGTCTTGTGCATTCCTGTGAGGCCTACCAACACGACATTTTTGACCATCACGCCATGTAACGTCATTTGTGATTGTGGACTGTGACTATACACAATGTGTATGTCAAACTGGGCGACTCATGACTAAAGACAAGTTTCTCTCAGAGACTGTAGACTGTCACTGTAGCAAATTATATTGTCGACCAGGCTGCCTACTCAGTTGTTTGAAAGAGGTAGCGCCAGCAGCTGAATGGGTTTTACTTCCGCGAACTCACGCAGTCAGGAGTAGGTCAGACTGAAGTCAGTCTCGGTTGATTGATCTGTCGGTTGATGAATTATCACGAACAGCCTCCATCGGCATTCCCGACACGTATATACACCCATTTCCGCAGTTTAGGTTGGGCTCTCATCAGCTGCCAATTGTCTCGGACCTTTTGCTGGGGATCTGTACGTGTATAGCCACAGTCAACAATCGCAAATGATGTTACGTTGCGTGATTGTCAAATCTGTCGGGTTGGTAGGCCTGACAGGAATGCACAAGACAGGCTGCTCCGGAGAGACAAGACTTGTTCTGCATGTACCAAGATCATGAGCTAGAAAGCCTTGAGTTGTTGCTGTTGATTTTGAACTATCACACAGCTTCAAAATGTTGCCCGCATGAGTGCATCCAGCTCTTCACATTGTCCGTTTACAAACACTTACAGTTGCAAATTGGACATGAAAAAAGATGAAGACCTTTTGTTTGCTGATGTACATACACCCGTCCTTCACAGCGTTGACAAGGTGTTGCAACTGTAAGTTGAAGTTCCGAATTACTGAGCAGAGTTGGCTATGATGCTTCCAAGGACTCTGTTTGGTACCAGACGGGCATGCATGAGCTTTGCGCCTGTGACTGGCGACGTGACATGCTGTCCCAGCCAATGCTCCATAGCGCTCTTTTCATACGTGTGCCCATCTGCTGCAATGACCGGCTCGACCAGCAACACCTGTGCAGCAAAAGGGGCATCAGAAACACGTTGGTGCTTACTCTGTGCTGAACACAGCAACAAATTGCAGAACAAAGGACTTGCCAGGAGGACAACAGCTCACAGATGAAGCATTTTTCCAAGCAGCATCAAGGTGGACGTCAAGTGAAGAGCAAGCTCTGAAACCATCTGCAACATGAGGATAAGATGGCTGACAGCACGAGCATTGCAGCCACAAAGGTTACAAGCAGCATCATCAGGCAGAGAGGGAAAGTCACCTTTGTGATAGGACAGCAGAATAGTCTGTTTTCAACTGGCACCTTGGCAGCAGCAGGTCTCTGACTCTCCAACAACAGGCTGCATGTCTGCTCTGTCAGAGTTTGAGGGGTGACACTACTGCAGCTGGTAGACGCCCATGTAGGCTTGTGGTGGACACAGGGCACCCGCGCAGGTAGACAGCAGCAAGTGGGCATGGAGTCTGTGCATGGTACCGGTGTCTGATCTGTTTCACAAATGCTGACGGTCACTGTTGCATCAGCTGCATTGTGGATAGCCGGCTGGGTGCATTTTGGATCAGCAGCAGAGCCTTGCTTGGCTTTGGCAGTTGCATCTTGTTCAGAAGCAGGCGCTGTGGTAAGTGCTATGGTAGCTGCCATGGCAGCTGCTGTGGTAGGTGCTGCAGTAGGTGCTGCAGCATTTGCTTCTGAAGCGACGCTGCTCATGGGCTGTGCTGACTCTAGAGGGTGGGCAGCTTGTTGCGCAATCTTCGGTGTATGTTTGGCTTTCTGTCTCAGCTTTTTGGCTTGCTTAGCAGCTGTTTTGGCTGCAGCCTTGGCTGACACACTGGCCTACAGGTGCACATGGTTTCTTTCAGAACGTGTGTGTAGGGATGACACCGGAGTGACCTTCAAGTGCAGTGCATGTGAGTGGGTCTTCAGAGAGCTGCTGCAAAGGACATTCACAATTTAAATTTTAGATGCTAAACCTTAAGACCATGCAAACAGTATGTGGGTGCAAGCTGTGAGCACATGCAGCAGGGATGCACAGCAGATCACTGACTTCTGGGGCACACAGTACGCATGTCAGCCATATGAGCAAAGCACCAGTCTGTGTGTACACTGCGCAACACCAGTCAGGAATATGCAGCAAAATGCCTACAACCCGCATGACTGCAACCTACAAATGACCTCACCTACACATTGTCTGAGCAACAAAACAGTGTCAAATGTTGAACCTAAGGGAAAGGTGCTTTTCCAATGTGAAAACCAAAGGCATGCGATCAAAGTCTCACCTCATCTTGCAGCAGATCATCAAAGGCCTTCTGAGCTGTGCGCTCAGCATGCTGAGCTGCTTCATCACTCAAGCGCTCTTGAATCAGCGGCAGCATAACCACTGGCACAATCAGCCTAGATGGGTCATCATGTGCTGCATCCAGCAGCTCAGCCTCCAGGAAAGGCAGCACAGCCTGGATCTTCTCAATGGCTGCATCGCGCTCCTGCTGGCGTCTGAAGCTGTTGCTTCCTGCTGAGCTGGCTGTGTTGCTTGCTGTCTGCTCAAGTGCTGCATCGGCTTGCTTGTGCAATGCTTGCAGCTCCTTGAGAACTGACTCGAGGTCGCTGTAGGCTGCCTCAATTGCAGCTGCGCCTATGTGCAAACCAAGCAAGCAGTCAGGAGCTACAGGTGCAAGTCAAATCTGGCTAGACCTGCAGCGCAAGCGCCGTGAACGCTATGTATATGCTCATTCTGAACGTTACATTTTAGAAGCTGCAAGAAATATTCTAGAACAGTCATGAGCATTGCTGCCTTGATGCTCAGGATGAACATCACCATGTGGACAGTCAGAATTAGGTATAGCACATGCCATTGTTACCAGTTGCAGCTGGTGTACCAATATGCTGCCCTACACAGGTTGCAAGTGAGCCATGGCGAAAGGCAGAAGCTATAAAAACAGCCAGCCTACAGCAGCGATGCTGCACCTTGTCTTGTGCAATAAAGTTTCGTTTGCTACAGAACCACGCTAACTGACACATGTATGCCATGCTTGAAGTCGGATTTGCAGTTATAGAAATCAAAAGAGTGCAAACTAACCTTTGGTATGGTATTGCAGCTGGCTTGCAATGTCCTCAGGGCTGTACATGCTATACACTGCCTCTAGAACAGGGTTGGTCTTCTGCACACATTCTGCCTTGGGCTTCGCCCCAGGCTGGCCTGCTCGGCAGTTTTCCTGCATGACATGCACAGCAGCATTGATGCAAGGAGAATATCGTTTCTGGGAAAGGCTCTGCCTTTACATCGCTTTCTTATGAGCACAACCAGCCAAACATGTTCAGGAGCTGCAAGCATATGCGGTGCCACCTTTGAACACCTTCCGGTAAAGATCTATGCATGTCACACTGACGCACACGTCTGCAATGCACCCTCACTTGATGCCAACAAGTAAGTACTGTTGTTGAACGATGAGGCTAAAAAATCTAAAACTTTGTGCTTTCTTACCTGCCAGTGGGCGAGGTTTGTTGAGAAGTCTGTGAGCCATACTTCGTCTTCGCTCGAGTCAACCATCAAACACACATCGCGAACCTGCAAATGAACAGAACTGAATGGTGTTTGCTGGCATCAATGACGCCAAGCTTGGAGCTCAGAGCCAGCATGCTGACGTTGTCAACCACTAAAAGGAGCATAACAGTGCACACGGTGGTGAGCTCTGAGGACAATTGGGTGAGGACGTGAGCAGTTGTTGTTGCTAACTGACAACAGGGACGGATGCTTTCTGCATGATAATGCCCAAATACAAAATGCTTTTTAGCCATACATCATGACATGCCCATGCAGTGCAACAACGAGATCACAACAGCAAGAGCACAACAACAAAAGCAAGGACAAGAGCGTTGTCTGGGCTTCAAATTGCTCGTGAAACCATACAATGCATGATGACGGCGATGTACCTCATCTGTGTTGCAACCATAGGATGATGACTGACACAGCCTTCTGACCAAACAGGAACGGTGCAGCAACACCTTGTCCAAAACCTCCTCGCAGAGTGCGTCATCTGACAGACGTTGCTCCTCTTTAGCATAGACAACACTCTCATATTCCATACAACGATCAACAACTTGCATCCTGCAGACAGCATAGCAATCAGGACACAATGATCTACAACAGATTGAGCAGACAGAGCAGCACTGTCATGCATTGTGCCAGGAGACGCATGCTGCATGTAGTAAAAGGGTACAGGCGTTGCTGTCATGGGAATTACAGAGCCCATATGCGCATCCCAGACGTTACACTGCATGTGCAGCTGGGGTGTAAAAGAAAAGACGGCAGGCACTCACAGCACATTGTGCTCCTTCTGCAGAGCTGCAGTGAGGAGTGCCAGGAGGTCCAGTTTCCAATTCTGGGTACAGGATGAGCTCTGCAGCTGGGATAAGCAGTGGATGTCAAAAGCTGCTTGTGGAAGCTGCCTTTGTCTGCAGCAAACAAAAAGAAATTGGAGTTGAAGGGACACGGAAAGTTGGAGACTGTCAATAGTGGTGTGTGTGGCTGTGCTTGTTGCTGACTACAAGCTAACTGGACTTCCACAGACAGATAGCAGGTATTACTCAACAAGCAAGAAGCTTTGCTTGAAACGTTACAGATGCACATGCACAGATCAGGATGCATACATAACATGATTGATGCAGTGAAACGTGGGTGCTTACATCCTTTTCTGCATGGCTACGAAAGCAGCATTGCTATTGGTCTCCTCGGGAGTGGGCAACAGCTTTTGCAACTCCTCTCCAAGACATTCTTGTTTGACCAAGGCCCTGCAACTCAGAGCATGGAAGTAAGTTACAGCTTGAATGCTTATGCATCTAGTGCAATGCCATCAGTTGCCAGTTGGCTGTCATGCTCACACTATAGCCAGGTGATGCTTTTTCAGATGTGACGTTCTGCCTGCTGTTGCTCAACCGGCTGTAGGAATTTGGCATCTGGGACAACAGGTGAGATACTGCAGCAAATGCACTTGGTTGTGCAGTCAGTGCTAGATACTGACCTGAATTGGTCCATATCTGTGAAAACTCTGTCTCCAGAAGGCCAGTGCCATTGCGCCGTGGAGGTGTGTGACTGCGTCTTGCTGCTGACAAGTCGGCTTTCAAAACTCTTATAAACCTCAGGAAGCTGCAGAAAAACCTGTTCTGCAACAGGGGCCAGAGAGACAAGTCACCACCGACCATGCTGGTGGGACAGCTTGCATGCATGATGAGAAACACTAGAGAAGCGTGTCCGATCACTCTTCTTACCTTTAGCCGAGGCTGCGTCGCTCAACTGTTGTACCCGACTTTTGATGCTGTCTTTCCTCAAAGTAAGCAGCTCTGTACGTTGCTTTGCTGACAATGTCGCCCAATAGCTGTACACCTGCCGACGATGTGTTGGGTCACACGGCACCAGATATTCGAGGTGCGAGTGCAAGCGAAAGTCTGGACGGTGACTGACAGCTGCAGCTTTGCTGTCAGTCTTGCCCTCATTCCTACTCGAGGTGTTTCTAGAGGGGCGCATATTGCTGTATGTTCAGGTAAATGCAAAAAGATTGGTGATGCCGCCGAGCGCAAGGCGCGAAAGCAGATGCCTGGTAAAGTGATCCAGATGCCAACGACTGATCCGAATACGGTGACTTCAGAAGTACAGTGGGATTGATGGCAGTGCAAGAGGACTTGGTGCGGGCCTCGTTGTGTTTCTGCTGCATGTTGGCACAGCTTTATGCAGGTCATGGAGCAGAGCCAGCCTCTGGAAGTGGAAGTGGAACTTGTTTCATTCCGCGGGGTCATGACACGCTGATACTAAATGGTGCAGCAATTTTCGGGGACGGGCGTTTCGGTCCTGTTAGGGTTTTCAGTGCAGGCGCAGGCCTGTCGTTGCGGGGACTGACCAGAGGAGCTGACAATCTGCATCATATTGCGGTCCTGAAACGGGTTCACAAATTAATAAGTTTTTGGAAAGTCTTTCGAACTTCAGGCGGCGTCGATTTTCAATGCCAAAAGACAAGCGTCCTCGCGGCGCTGCTGGCAGGCAGCAAGCTCAGGTCGGATCTCACTTTATATATTGCCTAATTTCTCTCTAGTTTTGAAAGTTGTCGAGTGCGATCCCTGAGGAGTTGCATTCAACCTTTCAGGGAGTGAAACATCCCAGAAAAGCCCTTTATCGAGCCCGTGCGCACGCTAATCCTTTGAGTGACAGCCAGTGGCCTGTACCTGCACGCCCTGCAGATTACGACTGGTATGCTGCATTCATTTCTGCCTTTCGTGCGGCCGTTTTCCACCTGCATGATCTGCGCATCTGCAAGGACAGTGATGAAATAGCTTCCAACTAACTGACAAACCACTGAGGCTTTGCCTTTGAAGATTTTGTGCAACCCAACTGAGTCCCTGCACCTGTTTTCTTCCCAGTCAGCCTGCTGTGTCTGGACACAGTGCCTGCTCCGGTGCATTGCTGTATTTTGGCACAACGCACTGCTCTAATGCATGCATTGCCAGCTGCTGTGTCAACCATACATCCATACGCAGCTTTCATTCAACCACCGTTTGCTTTGCCTGATCTATTGCACAAGTCATGTTTGTCTAGCCAGGTCAGATCACTTCCAAGAGTTTTTCCAAGCTGCCAAAGGCACAGCGACAGCACTCAATGACCGTCGCGCCACTGACGCCTCTGAACCAGCAGATGCTGCCCAGCCCTCCTCCCCAACTGCTGCAGTACCAAAGCCAACAACCCCGTCAACTTCTGCAGTCCAATCAGCAGACTCCACACCTCCGGCACAAGACGCTGACTCATTACAAGCACAGGTAAGTTTAGTAGAAGATGACCCACAGACGCTCAGACAGCAGCAGCATGAACAAGCTGCAGACAATGGCCAATCAGACTTGCAAGTGCGCTTCGCTGATGTGGGTTGTGGGTTTGGTGGTCTGTTGGTGCGTCTGTCACCGTTGTATCCTGACAAGCTCATGGTTGGAATGGAGATCAGAGACAAGGTGTGCTTCAATCTTGCGCGTGCGTGTTTAATGGTGCGTGCCTGTTTAAGAGCCCTCTGGACACTGTTGCTGTTGCTCCACTTCTCTGACTGCTCTGCATGTGGCCATGTGAAGGAAAGACGATCCTGCTGATCTCCCACCACTGATGCTAGTGTCATTTCAAGCCAGACATTGTTTGCCTGGTTTTTCAGCACAAATCAGTCGTCTTTTCACAACAGTACCTGTCATTATCATAAATTCCCCCAACTTCTGAAATGCTTGGTCAGATCAAAACTTGATAGGGTTGAATCAAAGGAAGAATGCAGGAATGCATCAAGCAGCAATTGATCGGGTCAGGATGCACATCGACATCTTTCATCCAATAGACATGTCAGATGCTGTGTCGTCAACCTCAAAAACATAAGCAGACATTGTGATGCCATGCACATTGATTCACACCCTTCTCACAGATTGAAAGCCCGGTGTAGTTTAGCATGTTCACTTGTGTCCAAAAGACCTATGCTACTTACACATAAGCATTTGGTGGAACATGCAGTGATTAACATCAGCATTATTGTTATTGCTATTATTATTAATACTAATATCAACATCAATATTGATATTACTACTTGATTATTACTATCTATATCATTGTTGGTGTCAGTATTATCATCAGCATTATTATTATAAGAAATCTTTACTAATAATTAATAATTTAGTTTCACTTGTGGCCTTGCAGGTCACAAACTATGTTATAGAGAGGGTGTCTGCTCTGCGGAGGGAGCAGCCCGGCAATTTCAACAATATCACAGCTCTCAGGACCAACGCCATGAGGCACCTCCCCAACTTCTTCCTCAAGGGCCAGCTGCACAAGCTATTCTTCCTCTTCCCAGTAAGCAGCTGTGCATTTGATTGTTGTGTGCATGCAACATGTTTGTGACAGCAGCCTTGATGCTGCTGATCCCCAGCTCAGGAAGCGACTATTGATTCATATTTTCCTCTGGATAGTTGGTCATTTAGTTGCGGAACGGCTGTTTCAAATTACTCAACTTTGATTATTTCAGTGGAATGGTGCATGAGTCTAGCTTGGCCTCAGAGCAAAGCTTTTTGGTTTTACAGCCAAGCCTGCTTTCCTGCATCAAAAAGCATCTGGTGCGGTCACACACATGGAAGGTGCATAGCTAAAGTGCGTAGCTTTGGGTCTGTGTAAGAGGGGAAACAAGGGTGTTAGGTGTCTCAGGTTTGAAAGTGAGTTCTGCCCTGTAGGGCATTGCCCTGCTGTCTGTAGGGTGGTTTAGGGTTAAGGGTCTAGGGTTTAGATAACCCTGAAAATAGTCTGTAGGGTGTGGCCTTGTTTCTACATCTGGCAGAACCAACGATGCTCCAGCTGGGTGATGAGAAACATATTCTCAATTGAGGCATACAGCTTGTGATTTTTGTATTCGTATACTGACAGCTGGAGCTCAGACGTCACAGGCAGTGAATAGTCTGAAGCCTGCACATGGGTACTGTTTGTCATCAGCTCATTTGTTTGTGCATTTTCTCTTTTTTTATTATACGCTCCTTCCTTCCGAAGGGAAGTTCCCTTGCTTGCTCCAATTCAATAATTGTCTATACATTGGTAATTTCATGCATTCATTCAGCAGGGAGCCCAGCATCTTTTGCTGCATCAGTCATGATTGAGCATGTGATTGCATTTACATTCTGCTTGTAAGCTTTTGGCCAAGCCCGTGATTGCACAACATTGTTGATATTATTAGTATGTATGTGAATGCGTTGTTCCAGTGGCATGCCAAAGCTCTTGAATGCTGAACTTGTGAATGTCAAGTGAATGTTAAAGCCTGAGACTCCTTCTGAATTTGGGGTAGCCCTTGCTCAGCAAAAAGGCTGGCTCAGTCAGCAGTCATGCTTCCAATCATAAAAGTATCATTGCCCTGCGCTTAGGTCAACAGGGGAGTTACATGATGTGCCTGCTGCACGCTTGCACGTACTTAGCTCATCATTATTATTGTTGTTGTTGTTGTTGCTATTATTATTATTATTATTATTATTATTATTATTATTATTATTATTGTTATTATGCTTGCAGGACCCACATTTCAAAACAGCCAACCATAGGCGGCGTATCATACAGACCTTCCTGCTTGCTGAGTATGCCTTCATTTTGGCCGTTGGTGGGGTGTTGTACACCATCACTGACGTCCAGGAGCTGGGGGAGTGGATGAGGAGCAAGTTAGATGCCCACCCCCTTTTCCAGCGGTAAGGCCTTCAGTGACAGTGACAGTGACAGTGACAGTGACAGTGACAGTAACAGCAACAGTAACTAGGGAAGTGGAAGAGGAACAAGTTAGATGCCCACCCCCTCTTCCAGCGGTAAGGCCTTTAACAGCTGTAGTGCAGGTTTGCCTGTTGATGTGGCGTTGTGGCTAACTATACAGTGTGCTTGGAACCATACACAGTGATTCTGAGTACTGACACTTGACCATCATTATCTGTGATGATCTGGGTAGTTCACATAGCGTCAGCTGCTTCTATTGCCTGACATGTATTGCATATAGTGGGGTGTATCATACATGGTAACGCCCTGCTGCTTTGTACAGACTAATGTTGCTTTTGTCAGAGGGGACACATCGCGCTGTTTAGATTGTGCTTTCAGGATCATGCTGGTAGCATTTTTGGATGTACCTCTCTAGAAGGCACCTCCCTTTTAGAGCTTATTGATTGGCGTTTTCACCAGAGAGGGGCCTGATAAACCTGCACATGCTTCACCTTCTCGTGCTCTGCTGACAGAGCAGCATTTCTCTGCGTTTTGCCCTTGTCGACAACACATGCTACTTTAGTATCTTGAATTGGTAGTGCTGGCATTGCTTTTGGTCCTTGTTGAAGACCAAAACTGCTTCCACTATGTTGCTTGGTAGCGCGACTGGTAGGCGCTGGGACTGGTGGGCAGGAAGCAGCTTCAGAACCCTCTCACACAGGAATTGCTGTGATTCCATGTGTCTTGATCTGCAGAATCAGCGATGAGGAGCTGGACAAAGACCCAGCAGCAAACCTTCTGACCAGTGCAAGTGAAGAGGCACAAAAGGTGGCAAGAAACGAAGGAAAGGTGAGAGTAACATGAGCTTGTGCGGATTCACTCAGGATGCTCTGGTTGCTGTGGCATGCAGCTCCTTTGGCTATGGCCAGCATGCATTTTTAGACTGCTGGCACTAACTCTTTCACTTTGCATGAATACAATGATGCAAATATCCAAATTTGAAACAGCAAGCATTGTTTCCTAAAGCTGCGTGTCCTAAAACTGCAACTGTGTGCATGCTGTAGAAGATGTTGCTTGCTTGCTGTTTGATGTTCACTCTGTTTGCATGAATTAGGATGTGTCGGGCCAAGATTGCAAGGCCATGCAGTCTTGCATTTTTGGGTGTTCATTGTCATCCCTGTCTTGATTGTTTTGGTTGCTGAGGCCAACTTGCAGATTTGCCTGCAACTGCACAAGTGGTATCTGCTTGTGCAGACGTTTCGGAACGTGTACCGGAGAATATGCGACGAGGACATCTAGACTCTACATGACACAAACCGGCACTGATATGCTCGCCTGCTGGAGCACTGCTCTGTCAATTAAGGCAATACAGCTCAGACAGGATTCTATTGTTAAAAGATAATTATGACAGCAGCACAGCTAAAAACTGTCTGTAGAGATTGGTATAACAATGCACATAATGCGCATACACAGCCCACTGTATTATCGCATGGTCTTGCTCGTTCTCTGTTACATCAGTGACACAGGTAAACTCATGATACCATCATTGGCATGTTGAGAGCATAGAAGCTGATGTGATGGTGCAGTCACTTTTGGTCAAACAGTGTAGCTTATAAGGTGCCTGGTGCTGCAGCAAGGAATGATGCATGAAAGACACTACAGTTGCTATGCAATGCTGCTAGCTTTTACTCGGAAATCGTGCACATAGACCTGGGAGCGCAAATATATACCACATGATTGGTTTGTGAGAGCTGGGCCACCTGTGCATTACAAAGTTGATGGGTTTCCTTGATAGATGGATCTCAGATACACGTTCCCAAGATACGCTGGATGGGTTTGGCAGCACAGTGTTGCCTGCTCGGTCAAGTGTTGCATATCAAATCAACGAAATGTAACTAACTACAGGCAATGCTGTGAAGGGAAAGTGCTTTTATATCTACAATGAGCACCTGAAGGCAGTCTCACAGACTTCGCAGCAGGTTGTAAGTATGTATTTAACGAGCCTTCAGGCACAGATTGTATGGAAAGCGTGATGATAATGGTTTTAGTAATCCATCTGCTTGCCCTCCCAATCAAGGTACTGTCCGTTTTGGCTCTTTGTCAAGCCAAGTATAACTTTGTGCTGTGAAGCAATGCTGGTCTGTGGGTCCAAGGGGGGTTTGCCCCCCAGATGCCCCTCAGCTGCATTGCCCATGTCCGTCTGAACCCAGCCAGGATGCAGAGCAATGATGGTGAAACCCTCATCCTTCAGATCATTGGCTAATACAGCAGTCTCCGCAGCAGGCAACGACTGTGAGATGCTGACTGTGATCAAGCTGCAAATGCAACATAGTATGAGCTGTCTACAAAGTGTAGCAAGGTGGAGGTGGGTTGTGATTGGGCACGGAAACACTGTCCTGAGACTCTATGCTACATGCTGCAGCAAGTACTCCTGTCTTTTGACATTTGAAAACAGACGGATGAGGCATCAATTTAGGAGCTGTGAAGAAACTTACGCATATTGATGGCAGCCTTGCTGGAGTTGTACGGCAGCAGCAGGCCTTTGAACATTCCAGCAGCATTTGCTGAGATAGACCCACATATGGAGCTGGTGTTGACCACCACCTTGGTGTTCTTCTTCTTGAGCAATGGCAGGAAGTGCTGCGTCACCAGGAAGGGGCCGACTACATTTGTTTGCAGCACTCTTGTGTACTCCTTTCCTGACCTACACATGGTAAGCTCACACTCCTGACTCAACCTGGTTTGTACACTGAGGCAATACGACATGAGACAAGCTTTTGGTACAGCACCTTCCAACAGCTAAAATGTGACTGCTGGATTTACAACACGAGCCAGGAAATTGCGAAAAGTGCGACAGACTTGGACCTGCAGGAGTAACCACGAAACAACACTTACGTCTCGACGGCACGTGTAAAGGGCTCCTGCGTCCCAGCGTTGTTGAGAATCAGGTCGACTCCTTCCGGATGCAACTGCTGTACCTTCTTGGCAGCAGCCTGAATTGGCGTGACGGCTTCAGCATCTTGAATACGACCTGAGCTAACACAGTGCAGAAAACTGCAAACGCCGATGTGGAATGTAGTACCTCGATGCTGGCCTCCTCGCTAGTGTCGAGCTCTACGACAGAGAGCCTGTCTTGATGCTGTTTCAACAGCCCATTTAATTGATCTGCCTTTGCAGGCTGTCTGGCTGTTGCTACCACCTTCACCTTAGTCTTTCTCCAGAAACTGCTTGACATGCTCTAATCCCAATCCTCTGTTGCCGCCAGTCACAACGAAAACTGCATCAGGGCTATCTGAAATGATAGTAGGGGCCATGTTTTACTCTCAAACTGGTTCAGCTGTCGACAGTAGCAGGCGTGCAGTCTTCAGCCAGAGAAACTAACCTTGTGAAACAGGCATTACGCGGATTTACGTGGATTTAGGCTTTCGCGTAATATTTATTACTAAACTAGAGTCCGTGAAGATGTGTATGCGTGCACGCGTCTTCTTCTGTTCATCTGTTCACCAGGGCGCCCTTCATCAATCCATCTACGTGCATGGCTGTTGCTTATTAATAGCAGTGCCTGCACTGTTCGTCGCGTGCACACATACAGGCACAGGTTTCACGAGCAATTGCACCGGCACCTTGATTGACTTCGCGTGCGACTTATTGCAGAGGAGCACTGCCTTTTCGTAAAGGAAATGCTTCCTGGCCAAACCTCACAATGCAGCCGCTTGCAATGTGGCGCGCATTTCATGGCGGCACCGCTCGAGGTGAGTAAGCGGAATTGCAGAAGGTGTTAGCGAGCCAGTGATCTACGCCCTAATGGCAAAGTTGCAAAAGCCGTTCGATGCACCTTGAGCAAGGTCAAATCTATTGAGACGTTGTTTTGCGTGTTGCAATTGCAGGCTCGTTTGGGTCACATGACACACAGAACTTCCCTTCCCAGACCCATGCATGGCGTCAACCCTTGCTGGCACCTTTGGCTCGGTCGTACAAGAATGCATAGCCTGTCAAGCAGAGCTTCAAGCCAGCAAGTTGCTGCTACCAACGCAAGCAACCCTTCCAAGTCAGCCCTAGCAAGAATGCCCAAGGTATGCAATGTACAGCACGCATGCTGACTCACATGCACCCGGCCTTGCACCACCCAACACGGCTTCAACACTGTCCCCCAGGACGAAGTTGCTGAAAAGGCAAGTGCTAGAGGACTGGACACTGAAGGCAACAAGCAGGCAATAATTGACCGGCTGGTTGCAGCATATGCAGAGGTAACATCTTTTGCCCTTCCTGGCAATTCTGTCACACATCACCTGGTCCTACTGTACAGCTTAGACCCAAGCTTGATTCACCGACGCCTGTCAGCACGTCCAGCATCAAACAGCTTTGAAGGCTGTATGTGCCACATCACTTCGACCATAAACTCTCTTTGTGGTACATAGCAGGAGCAGGCACAAGCTGAGGCCGACAGCAACGCAGATGACCCAATAACATATGAAGACCTCATGGCACTCCCTAAGGCATGTCCACATCTTTCTCATACTCATGCAAGGGTACATTTTGATATGCACCAGATTGAAGTTGTTGCTGCACGGTCGACCTGCTTGATGTGGGCAGGTCACTGAATGTGATGTCAGGTTTGTGTAATAGCTTCTGCTGCTTGGCTTCTGGTACTTCACAACAGGTTGTGACCATTTGCATTTGAGACGACCATCAAGTTGCCAACATGCATCACCCCACTAATCTACACATGCATGTGGTCAGCCGCTCCTATCATTCCTTCTACAACACCCCTTGCACCACTCATACAATGCCCTTATGGTTTGACAAAGCATTTCTAAGCACACACATCTCAAACTACAAGCCATTTCATACCTGCGATTGGCTTTTAGGTTGAGACGAGTGTGCTTGGAAATGTCATGTCAGATCATAAGGGCATTGTGTGAGTGGTGCAGGGGGTACAAATTAACACATAAACAGATAAAGGTTTACATTTTAGAAGAAACAAATTTGTCATGTGGTTCATATCCTTTGGCCACAGCCATTTGCCCACATCCATAACAACAATTTGTGGCTGCTCTGTATAGGTTGAGCTGCAGTCGCAGTGCGCTGCAGTGGGTTTGCCCAAATCCAAAAGGACCAAAGAGCAGCTGGCTAACAGCCTTTTGGAGACCATGGCCTCAGGTAATCTTGCCTTTTCATGTAATAAATATCGCAGGTATTCAGCAGTAAAACAGCAGGAGAATGAATACCACATTCTCCTGCTGTTTCTGTGGCCCATCTTTTGAGTAGCATGGCCTGAGGTGATTCTGTTATTTTGTTTGGGAAGTTCTGTTGTCTGTTGTCCTTCCTGCTGGCTGAAAGCCTGTTAGGGACCATGCCTTCAGGCAAAGCTCCCTCCCCTACCCCCCTCCTTACCTTGCCCACCAGATATGCTGCTCTTCTTTTCAAAAATTGTCGAATTTGTTGACTTCAGCTCGTTCTGTCTTTCCTTTGCCCTATATTTTGCTATTGTCACTTTGTTGTGTTGTTGTTTGTTTGCCTGTCAGCATTCATGACTGCTCCTCTCTGGCTCTAAATTTGTCCTGCTCAAGTTGCCCAGCTCAATTTGTCCTGCTCAATTTGCCCTGCTCAATTTGTCCTGCTCTAGTTGTCAAAATCACATTTACTCCTTGGCCACTCATCATATCAGCTTGTAGCCCGCATTGGGAATGCCACCCTAAACAACATATTATCCCACAACAACATAAGTTGGCTCACAAACTCAAGCATGTCCACAAACAGCCCCAGACACAGCACTTCCATGCTTTTGACTATCACAAAACCCTCGGGGCCATCTCTTCTGCTGACTTTGTATCAGGTGGCTGTGACTATAGATCCTGGTATCTCCATGCTGCTGTGTGTCTATAACCCAGCATACTCTGCCCTGACAGCCACAGCTGCACTCTGTAGCTTGCTAGCCCTGATAAGGCAATTCACAAATACTAAATGGGCTCCTGTCTTGCAGAACCTGTGAAATGCTCGCTGTCAAAATGGGTGCTATCAGTCGTGAACTGTGCAAACTTGTTTCATGCATAAAGTCTGTTTATGTATGCAACAAGTTTGCACAGTTCACAACTGACGGCACCTATTACAACCGTCAAAACATCGATCTGAAACCAATCATTCTGCCACTCAATATGTCAGACATCATCAAGTAGTGGTAAGCCTAACCATTGGTTGGCAGGTAAGCAGACACACTGTGGGTTGGCAAATGAATAGACAAACGATAGTAAACAAGTAAGCAGACACATTGTGGGTTGGCAAACAAGTAGACAAACGATAGTAGACAAACAAGTAGACAAATAAGCAGACAAACAAGTAGACAAACAAGTAGACACTTGGTGGGTTGGCGAATAAGCAGACAAATTATAGTAGACAAATGGGTGTAGACAAACAAGTAGACATATGGGTGTAGACAATTAAGTAGATAAATAAGTAGACAATTCAGTAGACAAGTAAGTAGACAAATGATAGTAGACAAACAAGTTGACAAACACAAATAAGTAGATAAACGATAGTAGACAAATAAGTAGACAAATGGGTATAGACTGACAGATACTTCACTGCAGGTGTTGCATCGCCTCAGCCAGGAAGCAATGCAGAAGCTGGCAGCAGCAATGGAGAGGTGCCTGATCAGGCTTCTTTGGAAGGGGATGGGGTAACAGGGGGTCTGGGGGGATATGACGTCCAGCGCCCCACAGCTACAGCCATACTGGAGGAAATCAATGTGGATGATGCTGAGTCCGTGGCGTCTGCCTATCAGAAACTGGTGGACTTGCATAAGGTAATCACTTGTGAGCTTTTATGACATACGAGAGAGCATATGCATCCATGTTCTTCTTCATTTTGCTCTTTGCTCTGTTGCCTTGCTCACGTTCAGCTCCTTCTTCTCTTTTCAGAACTGTGAAGCCTTCTTAATTCAGCATGACCTTTTTCACCCTTCCTCTTCTTCATCTGCTACTTCCTCTCAGGCTCAAATGGCTGACAGCTGAGCGCATACAAGCAAGACTTCACTTATCATGCTTCTTAAATCCTTTCTTCTTGACTTGCCACAG
>JAABUS010003183.1_pt1 | contig 27546 bp, 30 predicted proteins | sample 5560161 | NCBI WGS metagenome assembly JAABUS01 (sample SAMN10711885, study PRJNA513376) | rock metagenome | isolation source: Antarctica rocks | place: Antarctica: Victoria Land, Trio Nunatak nord | collected 2016-01-04
CACGGCTTCCGCAACTTCGACCACTACCGGCTCCGCGTACTGCTCCACGCCGGCGGAGTCACCTGGCCCAGCGGTCCCCACCCGCCCCGGCTGCGAGAACGCTCTCCCCACTCAAACGCGTAGACCCACCAATCCAATGACAACCCCTTCAGGAGGTAGGGACTCAGGGCGTGTGCGACAGGACGGAAACGATTAAGATTATATGACAAAAAGAATGGGCCGGTGCGGCTCGCATTTGATGCAAAGCGCTGCTATCCATAGGGCGGGCGATGGAGCTGACAGCGGTTAGAACTGAGACAGGATGTCCCAAGAACTCGACGATGGGTTTGAGCCGGGTGACCCAGACCATGGGGATCGCGACGACCTCGGTCCGGAACTCGAGCTGATCGCTCAGCTCCTAGCCTCAGGTCAGTCCCATGCGCAGGCGGGACTCGCAGTCGGGCGCAGTGCAAAGTTCGTGCAGCGGGCGTTGGGCGACACGCTGATGTTCAAGGATCGCGTGCGGGCGATCCAGGAGGAGCGAGCGGCGCAGGCGGCAGCTGGGTTGAGCTCGCTCCTGCCCGATGCAGTGGAGGCGACCCGGCGGGCGCTCGTGAGCCAATCGACCCCAGACGAGCTGCGAGCGGCGGCACTCGTGTTCAAGGAGTTCCACGGTTACCGGTCCGAGAGCGCAGCTGCCCAGCGGATCGCCGACCTCCAAGCTCAGATCGATGACCTTCGCGTCCTCCTGAGCGTTCCGGCAGATGACACAGCAGGAGGACCCCGGTGACGGCTGAGTGGTGGGACGACGAGCTCGAGCGCCTGACGAAGCAGGTCGACGAGATCCGGGCACGGATCGATCAGGCCGCGGCGGCGAGGGTGAGGTTGAGCATCCCCGGGCTCGCCGAGTTCGTGCTCGGGGCCGACTACCTGGCCCAGCAGAAGATCTACCCCCGCCAGCTGACCATGCTCCGAGTGATCTTCTGCGATCTCGAGGGCCTCACCCAATTCGACCACGCCGTCATCGACGAGTGGGGATCGGGCTTCGAGGCGACCCGGGGCCGGCGCGTTTCGCGGACGAAACCCCGGTGCTCCGGGGCTGGCCGGCTTCCGAGGTCGATCGTAGAGGCCGTCGGGGGGCGTGGTCTTCGCCGACGTGCGGGGCTCGACCCTGATGGGCGAGCAGGTCACTGCCACCGAGTTCGCTCGGCGCCTCAACCGATTTTACGCGACCGCCACGGACGTCTTGATCCATCACGACGGGTTGGTCGACAAGCTGATCGGCGACGAGGTGATGGGTCTGTTCCTTTGCGGCGTGGCGGGCCCGGACTACCGCCGCAAGGATGCTGTCGCCGCCATCCACCTCGCCGTCGCGGTGGACCTGCCCATCGGCGTGGCCGCCAACGCGGGCATTGCCTTCGTCGGCAACGTGGGATGAGGCACGGTGATGGACTTCACTGCGCCTGTCGACGTGGAGGTGGTGACGCAATCTCGACAGGGGGTGAGAACTAGCTTGTCGCACAAGTCACTGCTTGCAAGAGTTGTCGAAGTTCTAGCCACTGGCTAAGTTACGTGAATCCGTTCACACGATCCCTCTCGGAGGACTCCACCTATGGCTGACCCCACCATCGAGCTCATTGGTGAGCTCAACGCCCTGCTCCGCCTCACCCAGACCGAGGCCATGATCGCCCAGATCCGTCGGTCCCAGGCCCGCGACGAGGCGACCGAGAAGGAATTGGCTCAGAACGCCAGCAACTGCGAGGACCGGGCCCGTCGCCTGACCCAGTCCATCCGCGACCTCGGCGGTGTGCCCGACGTGTTCGGCGCCGCTGTCGGTCGAGCGGCCGCCGTCGCCAAGGCGCAGGTCGAGCAGGGTCAGCCCCTCGCTGAGGCGCTGTTGGGAGACCTGAGCCTCGAGCACCAGCTGCTCGACCGGGCCCGTTTCGCCCGGGTCCTCGCCGAGACGGCCGACGAGCGCAAGGTCGTGCGCCTCATGGAGAGGCTCGAGACCGCTCACAGCGCCACCGTCGAGTGGATCAACACCCGCCTGGCCGAGCACGCCGTGGGTGGCCCCACCGCCATCCGCCCCACCCCGGTGCAGGCGGCCGTCGGCGTCAGCCGGCGCGTGGCCACCTTCCCGGCCCGCCAGGCCTTCGAGAGCGTCAACCGGTCCATCGTCGCTCTCGGCGACCTGCAGGAGCAGGCCGAGGAGTCGCTGAAGACCACCGTCGACCGGGTCCGTCGAGTCGCCGGCGCCGTAGGTGAGGCCTGGACGGCCGGACGCGACGCCATGCTCGAGCGGGGCGAGGCCGTGGCCAGCGCCGAGGGCGCCGGTCGCACCGCCAAGGCGCTCCACCGCAGCCGGGTCGACCTCGGCGCGCTGAAGGCCGACGAGCTGCCCATCAAGCGCTACCCGGACCTCAACGTCACCACCGTCGTGAACCGCCTCCAGCGGCTGACCGACCCGGAGCAGGTCCGGTCCGTCCTGAACTACGAGCAGGCCACCAAGAACCGCAAGGGTGTCGTCACCGCCGCCCAGGCCCAGCTCGAGGAGGTGGCCAACCAGGTCGCCGCCGGCGCCGCCTCCTGAGGCAGCGTCTCCGGCCGCCGTCGAGCGGCTACGCCACTGACACGAGACAGGGTCGCCCCCCGGGGCGGCCCTGTCCCGCGCCCGGCCTCGGGTCAGCGGGATGCGATGCGGTCAGCGCAGCAACGGCAGTGCCTGGTGCGCTTGACCCGGCACTCGTGTGTTCGCTGCCGGCGCCAGCCCACTTCAGCTTCGTTTCAACGCCGTCGACGCTGTGGGACCCGTTGTGCTCCTCCGCTACGAGCGGCCGGCGGCCGGCGGCCGACGGCCACGCCGATGCGCGTCTGAAGTGATGAGCGACGGGGCCCGGGACCGAAAGACGAGCGGCTGGAGGCTACCGGAGGCCGTGCCCGGCGATCGTTCGGGCAGATCGGTACGGAAAACAGCCGGTTCCACCCGATCGACGCCGCCGTCAGGCCATCAGCAGGGGCAGTGGGGGGTGGCGCTTGGCGTCGGGGAGGGCGATGTCGGGGTCGACGCCGAGGACACCGTTCAGCACGGTCGAGTAGAGCCGGCGGAAGTCGACGTTGTAGCGGAGGTCGCCGTCGGCGAGGTCGGTGAGGCTCGGCTCCTCGCCGTAGAAGCCCCCCTTCACGCGGGGTCCGCAGACGAAGGCCGGGCCGGCGGCGCCGTGGTCGGTGCCGCCGCTGGCGTTGGCCTCCACCCGGCGGCCGAACTCGCTGTAGGCCAGCACCGTGACGGGGCGGTCGCCCATGCGGTCGAGGAAGGTGCCGAGGGCGGCGTCGAGGTCGGCCATCAACCGGTCGTGGGTGCCGCGCTCGTTGCTGTGGGTGTCGAACCCGCCCATGCTGACCGCGTACACCCGGGTGGGGAGGTCGGCCTCGATGAGCTTGGCGACCAGGTCGAGCTGCGCTCCGAGACCGCCATAGCCGCGCTTCGGCTTGCCCTTCTCCTCCTGACCACCGGCGTCGCCGCCGGCCTTCGCACCACCTCCGCCGTCGACCGGGTCGTCGTCGGCGGCGGTGCCCGCGGTCGCCCGCCCGACGGCGTCGGCCACGGCCAGGACGTCGGCACCGGCGGCGGCCGCCGCGCCGCCCAGGGCCGGGCGCCCGGTTCCGGGCCGGGACATCTCGCCGAACAACGTGGCCAGGCGGCTGCCGCCGGGCACGGTGAGCGGGCCGATCGGGACGAGCGAACCGGACCGACGCTCACCCCGCAGCAGCAGCGGGAGGTCGGTGCCCACCGCCAGCGCCCGCAGGGGGTCGTGGCGCCCGGCATCGAGCCAGCGCCCCAGCCAGCCGCTGGTGGCGTGGCCGTCGCCGCCGGCCTGCCACACGTCCATGCAGTGGAAGTGGCTGCGATCGAGGTCCCCGAAGCCGACGCCGCGAACGATGGCAAGCGAATCGTCGTCCCACCGGCCCTTCAGCCGTCCGAGGGCGGGGTGCAGCCCGAGGCCGTCGCCGAGGTCGAGCACCTCGTCGGGCCGGCGGGCCAGGGCACCCCGGGCCGACTGGTAGGCCGACGCCGCCGCCGGGACGACCGTGTCCAGCCCGTCGTTGCCGCCGTAGAGGGTGAGCACCACGAGGCGACCGTCGCCGTCGCCTGAGCCCAAACCAGCACCGCCAGCCGCCGCACCGGTCGTCGGGGCCGGCCGATCGGCCTGACGCTCGCCGCCGCCTCGGCACGCCCCCAGCGCGGTGACGGCACCGGCCCCGGCCAGGCCGAGCACGAACTCCCGTCGGGTCAGTCCCATGTGCGCTCCTAGGCGAGCAGGTTCTCGGGGGCCACGAGGGCCAGGGTCAGCAGGGCGTGGGGGTCGTCGGCCGCCTTGGCGAGCGCCCCGGCCGTGGCCGGGCCCCAGGCTTCGACGCCCAGTAGGCGGGCGACGGCCTCGGGCCGGGCGGCCCGCCCGGTCCGCTCCAGCGCACCGCGGTCGGCCGCCGCCGCCAGCGCGTCGGCCATCTCGAGCCGCCCGAGGGCGGCGCCGGTGGTCAGCCACGCCTCGTTCTCTGGCCAGCCGGCCACGCTCGGGGGGCGCAGAGGCAGCTGGCCGAGTCCGGCCAGCCCCCGCAGCAGGCGCTCGTCGACGGCTTCGGGGCCGAGGCCGAGGGCGCGGATGCAACCGACCGCCCACTCCACCGGCGACTTCACCAGCCCGGTGCGGGTGGCGGCGCCCAGGAACTCCGGATGGCGGAAGAGCCGCCGGCAGAGGGAGGCGATGTCGAGGTCGGCGGCGGAGAACGCGGCGGCCAGTTCGGCGACTGGGGCCTCGTCGGGCATGGCCGGTCGGCCCAGCCGGCTCCACAGGCGCGACACCACGAACGGGGCGCTCGCCGGATGGCCGCTTGCGATGCGCACGACGTCGTCCGGGCCCCACGCCCCGGTCTCGCCCAGGAACGTTTTCGTGCCGGCGTCGTGGCGACGAGGATCGATCGACGCCCCTCCACCCCGTCGGTCGATGCGCAGGCCGGTGAGGGAGCGGGCGGCGGCGGCGACGTCGTCCTCGCCGTAGGGCTGGTGCCCCTCGTGGCCGTGGCCGAGCACGAACAGCTCGAGCAGCTCTCGGGCCAGGTTCTCGTTGGGGCTCCCCTTGCGGTTCCTGGTGCCGTCGAGCCAGAGCAGCATTGCCGGGTCGTGGACGACGGAGGCAGCCAGCGCCTCGAAGCTCCCACTGCCGAGCCGGCGCAGCGTGGCGTTCTGGGCGTACATGAGCTCGGGGATGCGCACCTTCTGGATGCTGGTGGCGAAGTGCCCGTGCCAGAACCACGTGAGCTTCTCCCGCAGCGGCTGCTCGGCGGCCACCATCCGGCGTAGCCACCACACCATGGCGGCAACCGTGTCAGCACGGGCCAGCGCCCGGGCCCGGCGGGTGGCGGCCTGGTCTCCGCTCCGCAGGCCGGCGAGCAGGGCGGGGGTGTCGAACGCCGGCGGGGCGATGGCGTCGGCGGCGGGATCGGGCAGGGTCAGGTCGCAGAGCCGGTCGACGGTGGCGTCGTAACCGGCGGCGACGGCATCGTCGAGCTGGCCCGGGCGGGCTCCGAAACCGGCCCGCCGGTACAGGTGGGCGATGGCGCTCCGGTCCCGGTCCATGGACTCATGGGACCACGCAGATGTGAGGGAACCGTGAGCAAGCTGTGCGGATCACGGCCTTGCGGGCGGCGCGGTGGGCGAGACTGGGTCGATGACCTTCGCACCGCGCGTCCTCGATCCCGAACCGGTCACCTCCCTCGACGCCTGGCTCGCCGCCGGCGGGGGGCGCGCGCTCGAAGCGGCTCGGGCCGTCGGCGGTCCCGCCATCCTCGACACGCTCGAGGCGTCGGGCCTCCGGGGCCGGGGCGGCGCCGGGTTCCCCACCGGGATGAAGTGGCGCAGCGTGGCCGCCAACCTCTCGCCCGACGTGCCCGCCACGGTGGTGGTCAACGGGGCGGAGGGCGAGCCCGGCTCGTTCAAGGACCGGGCCATCCTGCGGGCCAACCCCTACCGGGTGATCGAGGGCGGCCTCATCGCCGCCGTCACCATCGGTGCCGACCGCGTCGTCATCGCGGTGAAGGGGGCAGCCGTGGCCGACGGGGACCGCGTGCGGGCGGCGGTCGCCGAGCTGACCCGTGCCGGGTGGGGTGGGGGCATCACCATCGAGGTGCTCGACGGCCCGGGGGAGTACCTCTTCGGTGAGGAGACGGCTCTGCTGGAGGTGCTGGAGGGGCGGCCCCCGTTCCCGCGCGTGACGCCGCCGTGGCGTCGGGGCGCCGACGAGCTCGGCGACGGCCCCGAGGGTGCGCCTGGTGCCGGCGGGCGCGACCTGGCCGGTCCGGGCGACGCCACCCCCGCGCCGCCGGCCCTGGTCAACAACGTCGAGACGATGGCCAACGTGCCCGCCATCGTGGTGGAGGGGGCGGAGTGGTTCCGCTCGGTGGGCACGGCCGAGTCGCCGGGCACGGTGGTGTGCACCGTCACCGGCCGGACCCGTCGCCACGGTGTCGCCGAGGTGCCGATGGGCACGCCGCTGCGGGAGGTGATCGACACCGTCGGCGGAGGCCCGTTGACCGGCCGGGTGGTGGCGGTGCTGTCCGGGGTGGCCAACCCGTTCCTGCCCGCCGACCGCCTGGACACGCCGCTCAGCTACGAGGACATGGTGGCCGCCGGGTCGGGCCTGGGCGCAGCCGGGTTCATCGTGTTCGACCAGTCGAGCGACCTGGTGGCGGCCACCACCGGCGTCTCCCGCTTCCTCGCCGTCGAGTCCTGCGGTCAGTGCACGCCGTGCAAGCAGGACGGCCTCACCATCGCCGAGCACCTCGACCGCATCTCCCGCTCCGACGCCACCGCCGACGACCTCGCCATCGTCGTCGACCGGCTCGCCACCGTCACCGACGGGGCCCGCTGCTTCCTCGCCACCCAGCACCAGCTAGTGGTCCAGAGCGCGCTCGACCTCTTCACCGACGCCGTGGACCGCCACGTGGACGGTACGGCCGAGCCGGCCCCCGCCGAGCTCGTGGCCGAGATCGTCGACCTCGTCGATGACCGGGCCGTCATCGACGTCGGCCACGCCGACAAGCAGCCGGACTGGAGCGACGCCGCCGCCGACTCGGGTCAAAGCCCCGCCGATCAGGGAGAGTGACCAGGGGGAGTGAACGGGTTCAGTCTCGGAGCAGCGCGAGCACCGTGCGCTCGGTGCGGTCCAGGCCGTTGCGGCCGCGGGCCCGCTTCCACGTGTCGTGCAGGTCGCCGGTGCGGAAGGCGTCGGGCACGACAGGGTGGACGTAGCAGCTCCGGCAGACCGCCCGCGTGTTGCCGAGCACCTCGGCGGCGACGTCGTAGGCGGCCAGGATGGCCTTCCCGGCGTGGGTTTCGCTCTCGGGCGGCCGCGACAGCGTCAACGTCGCCGCCGCCACCTTCGTACCCCCCCAGGTCCGGAAGTCCTTGGCGGTCACACCGGTGCCGGCGATCTCGGCCAGGTAGTGGTTGACGTCGGTGGAGGTGACGTCGACGAGCGCGCCGTGGTCGCGGTAGGTGAACAGCTCCTGGCCCCCGAGCTCGTGGCACTGGTGCACGATCCGGGCCAGCCGCGGGTCCTCCACGTGGATCTCATGGTCGAGGCCGCTCTTGCCGACGAAGTCGAACACGAGCTGGTCGCCGTCGATGTCGACGTGGTCCCGCCGCAAGGTCGTCAGCCCGTAGTGATCGTTCTCCACGGCGTAGCTCTCGTTGCCGATGCGGATGAGGGTCTCGTCGAGGAGCTTCACGACGAGCGCCAGCACCTTCTCCCGGGGTATGCCCTTGCGGCGCAGGTCGGCGTCCACCACGCGGCGGACCTCGGGGAGCCCGGCGCCGAAGGTGGCGAGGTGGCCGAACTTGTCGGCGTCGCGGACCTCCCGCCACCTCGGGTGGTAGCGGTACTGCTTGCGGCCGCGCTCGTCGCGCCCGGTGGCCAGGATGTGCCCGTCGGGCCGGGGGCAGATCCAGACGTCGGTCCATGCCGGGGGCACGGCGATCGAGGCGATCCGGGCCCGCTCACCGGGGTCGGTGATGGCGGTGCCGTCGGGTCGGGAGTAGCTGAAGCCCTTGCCCTGCCGGCGGCGGCGCACGCCGGGAGCCTCGTCGGAGACGTACCGAAGCCCGGCGTCAGCGGCCGCCGCCTCGGGGGTCTCCAGGGCAGCCACGGCGGCATCATCCCCCACCACCGGCCGCTCCAGAACCGCGCTGGTAGCTTCGCCAGCCGTGGAGCTCGGCATCACCGGTCGGCGGGCGGCGGTGGCCGCCGCCTCCTCCGGGCTCGGCCTGGCGTCGGCCCGGGCCCTCGTCGGAGATGGTGCCCGGGTGGCGATCTGCGGGCGGCACCGCGCCCGTCTAGACGATGCCGTGGCCATGCTCACCGACGACGGTGGCGACGCGATCGGCCTCGTCGCCGACGTCTCGACCACCGCCGGGGCCGCCGGGTTCGTGGCCGAGGCCACCGAAGCCCTGGGAGGCCTCGACATCCTGGTGCCCAACGCCGGCGGCCCGCCCCCCGGCACCTTCGCCTCCACCGGGCTCGACGCCTACGGCCCGGCCCTCGAGCTCAACCTCCTCTCCACCGTGGCCATGTGCAAGGCGGCCGTGCCCGCCATGGTCGACCAGGGCTGGGGCCGGGTGGTCGCCATCACGTCCATCTCGGTCCGCCAGCCCATCGACGTGCTGATCCTGTCGAACACGGCGCGCGCCGGCGTCACCGGGTTCCTCAAGACGCTCGCACTGGAGGTGGTGGCTAGCGGCGTGACGGTCAACACCGTCCAACCGGGTACCCACGCCACCGACCGGATGGCCGCCCTCCACGGTGGCGACGCCGCAGACATGGCGGCGGCCGTGGCCGCCGGCGAGGTGGGCCGGCCCGAGGACTTCGGCGCCGTGGTCGCCTTCCTCTGCTCGGACCACGCCCGCTTCATCACCGGCGCGTCGGTGCCCGTCGACGGTGGCGCCCACAAGGGCCTCCAGTAGGGGCGGCCGATGCTGCGCCACGTCGTGCTCTTCCGCTGGCAGAAGTCCACCACCGCCGGGCAGGTGGCCGAGGTGGCCGCCGGCCTGGCCGCCCTGCCCGGCACCATCGGCGAGATCCGCTCCTACCGGTTCGGCGCCGATGTGGACCTCACCGACGGCAGCTTCGACTTCGCCATCGTCGCCGAGTTCGACGACCCTGCTGCGTTCCAGGCCTACCGCGACCATCCCGCCCACCGGGCCGTCGCCGACCGCATCGCGTCCCTCGTGGCCGAACGGGCGGCCGTCCAGTTCGAGGTGCCGGGCTGAGGCGCCAGCGCCCCGGGATCGGCCGCCGTCACCGGCTCGTGCCGGTGTTCGTGCTCGCGGTGGCGCTGACCGCGCCCATCGCCGCCTCTGCCCAGCCGGCGCCACCGCCGTCGCCCCCGTCGACCGCGCCCCTGCCGCCGCCGGCGGCGTCGATCCTCGTCGACGTGGACACCGGAGCGGTGCTGACCGGCGGCAACCCGCGCACCCCCCTCCCGGTGGCCAGCACCACCAAGATCGTCACCGCCCTCGTCGTCCGCAGCCGCCTCGCGGACGACACGCCGGTGACCGTCTCCCCGCTGGCCGCGTCGATGCCGGCTCGCAAGCTCAACCTCCTCCCGGGGGAGCGGTGGCGGGCCGGAGACCTGCTCCAGGCCATGTTGCTGTGCTCGTGCAACGACGCCGCGGTCGCCCTGGCCGAGGCGTCGGGAGGGTCGATCGCCGGCTTCGGGCGGTTGGCCGAGTCCGAGGCGAAGCGGCTGGGCATGGTCGACCATCCCGTGCTCCAGGATCCCTCGGGACTCGACGACGAGTTCTCCGTCGGTGGCGGCAACCTCCTCAGCGCGCACGACCTCGCCGTCGCCGCCCGCGCCCTCCTGCGCGACCGCGAGCTGGCCGCCATCGTGTCCTCACCGCGCTACGAGTTCCAGGGTGGTGACGGCCAGGCCCACGTCGTGGTGAACCACAACCGCCTGCTCCGGCTCTATCCCGGCGCCATCGGGGTGAAGACGGGCTACACCGAGCGGGCCGGTTCCAGTCTCGTGGCGGCGGCCCGTCGCAACGGCCGCACCATGCTGGCCGTGGTCATCGACTCGCCCAACACCTACGCCCAGGTGAGCGCCATGCTCGACTTCGGCTTCGCCGTGCCCGCCTCGGCCCAGGACGACTTCCCGCCCCTGACCCCGCCGACTGAGCCACCGCCCACCACCGCCGCCGCGGCGGTCGACAGCGGAGCGGCTCCCGACGCCGGCGCTCGCTCCGCCACCCCAACGGCCGCGTCCGGTCAGGGCGGAGGGGTTCCGGCCCTGGTGTGGGTGGGCGTCGTGGTCGTCGTCGTCGCCCTGCTCGTCGCGTTGCGTCGACGCCAGGTGGTGCGCCGCCGCCTACGCTTCGATGGTGACCGATCCCGCACCTGAGGCCGAGGGTGGGACCATCGCCCCCGCCCCGATCGAGGACGAGCTGGACGCCGTCGAAAAGGCCCTGACCCGCCTCGACGAGGGCACCTACGGCCGCTGCCGGGTGTGCGACGCTCCGCTACCCGATAACGCCCTCGCCAGCGACCCCACGGCCACCGCGTGCGCAGTCCACGCCGAAGCCGTTCGCCACCCCGGCGAGACCCCACCGGCCTAGTCTTCGGCGCACCGACCCGAGCCACCGCAAGGGGACCCGCATCCGCCGCCCGTCGCTCTTCCGCCTGCTCGCCCTGCTCGTCGGCGCCGTGCTCGGCGTGTCGGCCTGCGGTGGTTCGGACTCCGGCGGCGGCACGCTGAAGGACGGCGAGCTGTCGATGTGCTCGGACATCCCCTACGAGCCGTTCGAGTTCGAGGGCGACGGCCCCGACGGGCTGAAGTACACGGGCTTCGACGTCGAGCTCATCAACGCCGTCGCCAAGAAGGCGGAGCTCGACCTGAAGATCAAGGTGGTGCCCTTCGACGGCATCCTCGGCAACCTGGCCGCCAAGGACTGCGACGTCGCCGTGTCGTCCATCTCCATCACCGACGAGCGGGCCGACAAGGTCCGCTTCTCGGAGCCCTACTTCGACGCCGACCAGTCCCTGCTCGTGAAGAAGGACTCCGGGGCGAAGAGCCTCGACGACCTGGCTGACAAGACCATCGGCGCCAAGAGCGGCACCGGCGAGGCCTACGCCAAGGAGAACACCCCCGACGGGGCCACGGTCAAGTCCTTCGACGGGGCCGACGGCCTCTTCACCGCCCTCGCCGCCGGTGACATCGACGCCGTCCTGCAGGACTTCCCGGTGAACGCCTACCGCGCCACCAAGGACGACTCGGTCGAGGTGGTCGAGACGTTCAAGACCGACGAGCAGTACGGCTTCGCCGTCCGCAAGGACAACGAGGACCTCCAGACGACGATCAACGACGCCATGGAGGAGCTCCGCAGCGACGGCACCTACGACGACCTCTACGAGAAGTACTTCGGCACCAAGCCGCCGGAGAGCTGACTGCCAGCCCGCCAGCGCAGCTGGCATGGCCGAGACCATCCGCGCCGGCATCGAGGCGGTGCCTCGCGGCCAGATGGAGGCGGCCGGCTCCCTCGGCATGTCCCACTCCCGGTCGATGGCCGGCAAGGCGGGCGAGTGCCCGGCCCGCCTGTCGGGCGGCCAGCAGCAGCGGGTGGCCATCGCCCGGGCGCTGGCCATGGACCCCGACATGATGCTGTTCGAAGAGGCCACCAGCGCCCTCGACCCCGAGCTCATCGGCGAGGTGCTCGCGGTGATGCGCACGCTCGCCGAGGAGGGGATGACCATGATGGTCGTCACCCACGAGATGGGCTTCGCCCGCGGGGTGGCCGACCGGGTGGTGTTCCTCGACGCCGGAGTGCGAGGAGGGTCGTCGCCGCGGTCAGGCCTCGTCGACCTCGAGGCCCTTCGCGATGAGGTACCCGGTGGCCCGCTCGGTCCGGGGGTAGCGGCCCGCCAGCTCGGCGAAGGCCGGCCCGTGGCCGTCGACGACGAGGTGGGCGAGCTCGTGCACGATGACGGCGTCGAGAACCCACGGGGGGAACGCCGCCATCCGGTCCGAGATGCGCACGGCACCGTCGGCGGGGGTGCACGACCCCCAGCGCTGTTGCTGGTTGGTGACCCACCGGATGCTCGTCGGTGCGGGCAGGTCGTACCGACGGGCCAGGCCGGCGGCTCGGGCGGCGAGGTCGATCCCTGCCGTCGACTGGCCCCGCTCGAACCTGCCCCGCATCCGGTCCACCCAGTGCTGTTCCTCGGTGGCGCTCATCCGGGCCGGGATGAGGACCCTCAGACGGCCCTCCACCACCGAGGCCTGCACCGTCTTGCGGCGCCGGGGGCTGCGCACGACCTCGACGTCCACCGCGACTCAGATCTGGCCGGGGACGGTGACGGGAACGTCGCGCGGGTCGACTAACAGCAGGCGGTCGCCGAGGGCGAGGTGCTCGCCGTCGACCTCCACCCAGCGGGCCCCGAGGTTGGGCAGGCGGGCCCATCGCTCTCCCAGGTGGGCCTCGACGGCGTAGACGAGCCCGCCGTGGGTGATGGCTACGGCCTCGCCCCCGCCATCGAGGCCGGTGGCGATGCGGCCGAGGGCGGCGAGGGCCCGGGCGAGGAGGACGCCGTCGGGCTCCCAGCCCGGGGGATGGCGCATGCGGACCGGTTCGGTCCCGCCCCGCAGCACCGGGTCGTCGGGCAGGTATCCCGGCCACTCGCGGTGGATGTCGGCCCGGGTGAGGCCGGACCACTCGCCGGCGTCGCGCTCGCGCAGGCCCTCGTCGAGGAGTAGCGGGCCCACCCCCAGCTCCTCGGCCAGGATCTCGGCGGTGGCTCGGGCCCGTTCGAGGTCCGAGGCGGCGATGGCGTCGACCGGCCCGAGGGCGGCCGCCGCGGCGCGGGCCTGGCGCCGACCGAGCGCGGTGAGCGGCGGGTCGGCCTGGCCCTGCCACCGACCGGCGGCGTTCCACTCGGACTCGCCGTGGCGCACCAGCAGGATCCGGGTCACGGGGCTGCACCGTACCGACGCCGGTCGAGCTCCCGGGCGACCATCGGGCCGCAACGATCGGGCCGATCCGAACCGAGAACGGTCGTTCCTGCCCGGACGATCGGGTGGAGCCGCTCTTCGGGCGGCACCGGCGGCAACGATCGGGTCGATCGGAACCGAAAACGGTCGTTCCTGCCCGGACGAGTAGGGCTCTTCCGTTCTCAGCGCGACGCCGTCCTAGGCTCGGGCGTTGTCTATGGCCGTCCTTCGGCTCTTCGCCTCCGCCCGGGACGCCGCCGGCACCGGCCGCGACACCTTCCCCGGTGCCACCGTCGGCGAGGTGCTTGCCGCCGCCCAGGTCCGGTACGGCCCGAACTTCGCCGCCGTGCTCGAGCGTTGCCAGGTCTGGTGCAACGGGGACAGCACCGCCTTGGACGCCGCCGTCTCCGACGATGACGAGGTGGCCGTCCTGCCGCCGGTCTCGGGCGGCGCCGGTGGCTCCGGTGGGCCGAGGGCCCCGCGGCGGGCCCCGCTGGCGGCGTCGGCCGCCGGCCCGCCGACGGCGGCGACCGCCCGGGTGCGGGCCCCGCGGGCCCCGGCGCCGCCCACCGCACAGGTCACCATCAAGGGCCGCACCCACGAGGTGTCGAGCCTGCCCGCCCGCACCACCGTGCTGCGCCGCCGCTACGCCGTGGTGTACGACATCGACGGGCCGAGGGTGCGCCTCGGGATGGCCTGGTTCGTCGCCGTGGTTCTCGGAGTGGCGGTGGGACCGGCCCTCCTGACCCCGCTGTATGCGGCGGCCGCCGGCCTGGCCGGCCTCCAGACAGCCGCCGCGTGGCGGGTCCGGGGGTCGGGGGCCCACCCGGGGCTGGCGGCTGGAGGCGGCGCCACGCTGGCGCTGGCGGCTGCGTTCGGGCCGGGGCTGCTCGGCCTAGGGCTGGTGGTGTTCGCCGCCGTCGCGGTCGCCGTCCACGCCGTCCTGCTCCCCCACCGCGCCTCGCTCCTGGAAGCGGCCGGGTCGACGGTGCAGAGCGGGGTCTTAGCCGGACTGGCCGCCGCCGGCGTCGTCCTCACCCTTCGACTCGACGTCGGCGCCACCATCGCCCTCGTGATGCTCGTCGCCGCCTACGAGACCGGCGACTACCTCGTCGGTTCGGGGGCGTCCAGCAGCGTCGAGGGCCCCGCCGCCGGGGTCGTGGCCGTCGCCGTCACCACCTTCGTCATCGCCGCTCTGCAGATCCCCCCCTTCGGGGGCACCGACGCCTTCGTCTTCGGAGGGCTGGCGGCCCTCGCCTGCCCGCTGGGTCAGCTCGTCGGCTCGGCCGTCCTCCCCGCCGCCGGGGCCCGCGCCCCGGCGCTCCGACGCCTCGACTCGCTGCTCGTCCTCGCCCCGGTGTGGGCCTTCGTCGTCGGCCTCTACCTCCAGCAGCTCGCCCGCTGAGGACCTGCGCGAATAGGTAGGACCGCCGCGGCTCGCCGTTGCCCGGCTTCGCCGGAACAAGCACCGTGCTGACGGGTCGCTCGCCTATCGGCTCGGCTCCTATGGCACACCGGGGGAGACCGTCCGAGGTCGTCCCCCTTGGCCCCCGCGGAGCGTGCTGGCCTACCGTGGCTCCATGAACGAGCTCGAGCAGCGGTGGCGCGACCTGGGCGAGTTCATCCGCGAGCAGCGACGGGTCGGTCACCTCTCGCTGCGGAAGCTGTCGGAGATGGCGGGCATCTCCAACCCCTACCTCAGCCAGATCGAGCGGGGTCTGCGCAAGCCTTCGGCGGAGATCCTCCAGCAGATCGCCCGGGCCTTGGAGATCAGCTCCGAGACGCTCTACATCCGGGCCGGGATCCTCGACGAGCCCGACGGGGAGTGTGACCTCGCCGGGGAGATCCGCCGCGACCCCTGGCTCAGCGAGGAGCAGAAGCGGACGCTCATCTCGATCTACCAGTCGTTCCGCAGCGGCCGGCCCGGCCGTTCGGCGGGCGAGGAATCAGTGGCCGGCGCCGGGCGTTAGTTGGCTCGTGCGCCGCCTCGCCGTCCTCTCGCTGCACTCCTCGCCGCTGGCCCAGCCGGGCACCGGCGACAGCGGGGGCATGAACGTGTACGTGCGGGAGCTGGTGTCGTCCCTGGCTCAGGCGGGTGTCGACTGCACCACCTACGTCCGGCGCTGGTCCGACGAGCTGCCCGAGGTGGTGGCCGTCGAACCGGGCTTTCGGGTGGTGCACGTCACCGCCGGGCCGTCGGGCCTGGCCAAGGAGGACCTGCCCGGGGTGGTCGACGCCTGGACCGAGGGGGTCCTCGACCACCTCGAGTCCACCGGCGGCACCGACGCCCTCCACGCCAACTACTGGTTGTCGGGCCTGGCCGGCCACCGCCTCAAGCACGAGCTCGACCTGCCGTTGGTGTCGACGTTCCACACGCTGGCGCGGGTGAAGGCCGAGACCGGCGATCCCGAACCGCAGCGCCGGATCGACGCCGAGACTGAGGCCATCGCCTGCTCTGACGCCATCCTCGCCTCCTGTGGTCCTGAAGCCGAGCAGCTCGAGCGCCTCTACGGGGCCGAGCCCTCGCGGGTGGAGATCGTCCCGCCCGGGGTGGACCACGCCTTCTTCTCGCCCGGTGACCGCAGGGGTGCCCGCTCTGCGCTCGGCTTGGCCGCCGACCTCCCCGTGCTCCTGTTCGTGGGGCGGATCCAACCCCTGAAGGGCCTCGACGTGGCCGTCGGCGCGCTCGCCGGCCTCGGTCGCGACGACGCCACGCTGCTCGTGGTCGGCGGTCCCAGCGGCTCCGACGGCGAGGCCGAGCTGGCCCGGGTGCGCAGCCTGGCCGATGAGCTCGGGGTGGCCGACCGGATCCGGTTCGTGCCCCCCCGGCCGCACCACCTCCTCTCCACGTACTACCGGGCGGCCGACGTCTGCCTCGTCCCGAGCCGGTCGGAGTCCTTCGGCCTCGTCGCGTTGGAGTCGGGCGCCTGCGGCACACCGGTCGTCGCCTCCGCCGTCGGCGGGTTGCGCACCCTGGTGGACCACGGGCGCACCGGCTTCCTCATCGAGGGTCGCGACCCGGCCGACTTCGCCACCGCCACCGCCACGCTGCTCGATGACCCGGCGCTCGCGAAGTCGATGGCCGATGCGGCCGCGACGCGGGCCCGGGGCTACACGTGGTCGACCACCGCCGCCCGCCTGCGGCGCCTGTACGGCGACCTCACCACCCGCCAGCTCGTCGACTGCTCGTAGGACCGTGCGGACAAGTTCGGCCGCCGTCCGGTCCGCCGTTGTCCGGCTTCGCCGGAACAGGCGCTGTGCTCATGGGTCGCTCGCCTGTCGGCTCGCTCCGTGACCGTGCGGACAAGTTCGGCCGCCGTCCGGTCCGCCGTTGTCCGGCTTCGCCGGAACAGGCGCTGTGCTCATGGGTCGCTCGCCTGTCGGCTCGCTCCGTAGTCGCCCGGGGGGGTCAGGCTTCCAGGAGGCCGCGGACGTAGGCGGCCTGCCCGGCGTGCTGAAGTCCGTCGTCGGCGATGCTGATCAGCCGCACGGCCCTGGTGACGGGTGGGTCCCACCGGCGGTCGACGACGTCGTCGAGGTCGTCTGCAGTGAGATCGGCCAGCATGGCTTGGGTCCGGGCGTCGACGGCCTCCAGGTACTCGAGCAGCACCTCGGGCCGATCGGGGCGGATGGCGGCCATCTCCTCGGCCGAGTGGCCGTAGCCGGTGTTGGAAGGATCGGGCCCGAGCCCGAACCGGCGAGCCCAGTCGCCGCCGACCCACACCTGGTCGGCACCGAGGAGCTCGGCGACGTGGTCGTCCTGCACGCGGGCGAGGTGCCACACCAGCCAGGCGATGGTGTTGGCGCCCGCCGACGGCTGCTCGGTCAGGCGGCCGGGGTTGATGCCCTCGACCGCATCACGCGCCACCGGCGGGATCCGCCCGTAGAGCTCGAGCAGGAGCGAAGCAACGTCCACCCCCACGATTCCACCACGGACGGGCCCTACGGATGGCGGCTCAGCCCGTCGTCGCGGCCGGTAGCTTCGAGCGGTGAGCGATCGGCCCTCCAGCACCGCCGAGCTCGATCAGGTCGAGGCCACCATCGACACCTGGCTGGCCGGCGAGCTGGATACGAACCCGACGGTGGCGGCGGTGGACCGGGGAGAGCCGGGGGAGCGGCGGTGGTACGTGCGCCTCCGGGGCGAGGAGAAGGACACGTTCACGGTGTGGTTCACGCTCCGCCAACGGACCCTGCACTACGAGACCTACGTGATGCCGGCGCCCGAAGAGGACCACGCCCGCTTCTACGCCCACCTGCTCCGGCGGAACCTGAAGCTGTTCGGTGCCGCCTTCGCCATCGGAGCCGAGGACGCCGTCTTCCTCGTAGGACAGCTCCCGGTGGCGAACGTGGACGAGCGCGAGCTCGACCGGGTCCTGGGTTCCCTGTTCGCCTACGTGGAGCAGTGCTTCCGCCCGGCGTTGCGCATCGGCTTCGCCTCCCGCTTCGGCTGACACGGCGTGATCCTTCAGCATCTTTCATTGCTTTTGATGCACGACGAGGATACGGTGCGGCGACCGGGCCGGGGCCGCTCCGTTCGGGGAAGTGCGGGGCGGTGCCCGGCCTGGCCCCCCCGCCCGGGCGACCTCGTGACCTAGCTTCATGGCCCGTGGCCCGCCTGGTGATCGTCGGGGGAGGACGGATGGGCGAAGCCCTCCTGGCCGGGCTGGTCGACGCCGGCTGGGCGCCGATGGCGGAACTGGCCGTGGTCGAGGTGGACCCCGCCCGCCGCTCGGCCCTGTCCGACCGGTTCGAGGGCCTGACCGTCGCCGACGACGTCCCCGACGCCGACGGCGCCGTCATCGCCGTCAAGCCCGGTGACGTGCCCGCCGCCTGCCGGGCGGTGGCCGCCCGGTCGATCCCCCGAGTGCTGTCGATCGCCGCCGGGGTCACCCTCGCCGGCCTCGAGGCGGACCTAGGGGCGGGGACGGCAGTGGTGCGGGCCATGCCGAACACCCCGGCCCTGGTGGGAGCGGGGGCGGCCGCCGTCGCGCCGGGCACGAACGCCGGCGACGACGACCTGGCCTGGGCCGAGGCCGTCCTCGGGGCGGTGGGCGAGGTGGTGCGGGTGCCCGAGGCGATGCTCGACGCCGTCACCGGCCTCTCGGGCTCCGGGCCCGCCTACGTGTTCCTCGTGGCCGAGGCGCTCATCGAGGCGGGCGTGCTGGTCGGCCTGCCGCGCGACGTGAGCGCTCGCCTGACCGTCCAGACGCTGGTGGGGTCGGCCCGCCTCCTGGCCGGGTCCGACGAAGGCCCCGAGGCGTTGCGGGCGGCGGTCACGTCCCCGGCGGGCACCACCGCCGCCGGGCTGAGGGCGCTGGAGCAGGCCGGGGTGCGGGCCGCCTTCGCCGACGCCGTGGTCGCCGCCACCGAACGCTCTCGGGAGCTCGGCCGGGGCTGAAGGGCCCCTCCCGGCGTCGGACCGACGTTCACAACCGCCCCTCTTTCCCCACCAGCAACAAGCCGGTACGGTGACGGGCGGAGTTGGAAGGGGTGATGCCTCGTGGCGCAGTTCCCGGCCCAAGCACGGTTCCTGACCGTGGCCGAAGTCGCATCGCTGATGCGGGTGTCGAACATGACCGTCTACCGGCTGATCAAGGCCGGTGAGCTGGGCGCGCTCCGGGTGGGCAAGTCCTACCGGATCCGCGAGGACGACATCGACCGCTACCTCGCCAGCCGCTACACCGAGGCCGGCTGACCCTCGGGCCGGCGCCGGCCCGTCGCCCCCGTGCCGGTAGCGTCGGACCGCCATGGAGCGCGGCCCGGCCACCATCTCCTTCCTGTCGGACTACGGCACCGTCGACGAGTTCGCCGGTGTGGTGAGGTCGGTCATCCGCCAACTGGCCCCCGCCACCGTGGTGATCGACATCACCCACGAGGTGCCCGCCCACGACGTGCGGGCCGGTGCGCTCACCCTGGCCCGGGCCGCCCAGTACCTCGCTCCCGGCGTCGTCCTCGCCGTCGTCGACCCCGGGGTGGGCACGGACCGGCGGGGCGTGGCCGTCGAGGTGGGCGACGGAGAGTCCGTGCTGGTGGGGCCGGACAACGGGCTCCTGGCGCCGGCCGTCGCCCTCGTCGGCGGGGCCACCCGCGCCGTGGAGCTCACCAGCGAAGCCCACCGGCTTCCCGCTCCCGGGCCCACCTTCGACGGGCGCGACGTGTTCGCCCCGGCCGCCGCCCATCTCAGCAACGGCGTCCCCCTCACCGACCTGGGTCCGGAGGTCGACGTGGCCGGGCTCCGGCCCGGCATCATGGCGATCAGCCAACTGGAAGGCGGCACCCTGGCCGCCGAGGTGCTCTGGGTCGACCGCTTCGGCAACGCCCAGCTCAACGTCGACCCGGCCGACCTCGAGGCCCTCGGTGGCACCGACGGCGCCCGGCTGGAGCTCCGTTGGGGCGACACCACCCGCTCGGCGGTGGCCGCCGGGACCTACGCGGACGTCAAGCCCGGCGACATCGGCCTGATCGTCGACTCCTACGGCCTGGTGGCGGTGGTGCTGGACCGGCGCTCGGCCGCCGCCGAGCTGGGCCTGGGGCCGGGCGACGCCGTCACGCTGGCCCCCCTCGACGAGGAGCCGGGGCGGACCACCGCCGTCACGTTCCGGGAGCGTCCCCACCGATGAGACGAGGTCCTCGATGAGACCCGGTACCACGATCGTCCTGGCCGGCCTGCTGGTGCTGATCTTCGGCGCCGCCGTCATCCAGTTCTTCCTGCTGGCCCGCTGAGCAGCCTCGATGTGGTCAACTGCTGTGCCGTGAACCTGGCCACGATCATCGATCCGCATCCCGAGGACCGCACCGCCCTGATCAGCCGGGGCAAGGCCACCACCTACGCCACCCTGCGGGCCCAGGTGGCCGGGGTCCGGGGCGGGCTCGTGGGGCTCGGCCTCGAGCCCGGAGACCGGGTCGGCATCGTGTGCGCCAACAACCCGCTCTTCGTCGTCTCCTACCTCGCGATCCTGGGCGCCGGCCTCGTGGCCGTCCCCCTCAACCCGCAGAGCCCACAAGTCGAGCTGGAGCGCCAGCTCGCCGCCATCGGCGCCCGGGCGGTGGTCGCCGGGCCTAGTGGCCGGGAGACCGTGGCCGCCCTCGACCGGGGCCGCGTGCCCGCCCTCGAGCACCTCGTCAACGCCTCCAGCGGGGAGCTGCCCGGCTCGGTGGCCTTCGACGAGCTCGCCGCCACGGCGCCGACCCCGGTGGTCGATGTCGGGGCCGACGACCTGGCCGTCCTCATGTTCACCAGCGGGGTGGCCGGCTCGCCCAAGGCGGCCATGCTCAGCCACGGCAACCTCCTGGCCAACCTGGAGCAGGTGGGACGGAGCGAGGCCCGCCGCCAGCACCCCGACGACGTGAGCCTGGGGCTGCTGCCCCTGTTCCACATCTTCGGCCTCAACGTCGTGCTGGGCCTGTCGCTCATGGCCGGCTCGGCCGTGCTGCTCATCGAGCGGTTCGACCCGGAGTCGGCGGCGGAGGCGGTCGTCCGCCACGGCGTGACCGTCATCGCCGGTGCCCCGGCCATGTGGGCGGCGTGGGCGGCGCTGCCCGACACCGGCGCCTCGGTCTTCCGCTCGGTCCGGATCGCGACCTCCGGCGCCGCCCGCCTACCCACCGAGGTCGTGGACCGCATGCGGGAACGGTTCGACCTGCAGATCCTGGAGGGCTACGGGTTGACCGAGGCCTCGCCGGTCGTGACCTCGGCCACCGGCATGGGCTACCGCCCCGGTTCGATCGGCGGCCCGCTGCCGGGGGTGGCGGTGCGCCTCGTCGACGCCGACGGCTCGGACACCCTCGTGGGCGACGCCGGCGAGATCTGGGTGCAGGGGCCGAACGTGTTCGGCGGCTACTGGAACGACCCGGCCGCCACCAAGGTGGCCCTCACCGACGACGGGTGGTTGCGCACCGGCGACATCGCCGTGGTCGACGACGACGGCTTCGTCTACCTGGTCGACCGGGCCAAGGACCTCATCATCGTGTCCGGGTTCAACGTCTTCCCGGCCGAGGTGGAGGAGGTGCTGCTCGACCACCCCGCCATCGAAGGTTGCGCGGTGGTGGGCGTCCCCCACCCCCACACCGGTGAGGCGGTCAAGGCCTACGTTGTCCTCGCCGGGGGCCAGAGCCTGGACGAGGAGGACGTCATCGCCTACGCCGAGCGCAGCCTGGCCCGCTACAAGTGCCCCGACAAGGTCATGTTCGTCGACGAGATCCCCCTCGGCATGGCCGGCAAGGTCCTCCGCCGAGCGCTGCGCTAGTTGTGCTCCTCCTCCGCTTCGCTCCCCCGGAGCGGCTTCGCCATCCGGCTTCCATCTGAGGAGCTGCTCCGCCTGGCGGACTGCCCTAGCTGTGCTCCTCCTCCGCTTCGCTCCCCCGGAGCGGCTTCGCCATCCGGCTTCCATCTGAGGAGCTGCTCCGCCTGGCGGACTGCCCTAGCTGTGCTCCTCCTCCGCTTCGCTCCCCCGGAGCGGCTTCGCCATCCGGCTTCCATCTGAGGAGCTGCTCCGCCTGGCGGACTGCGCAGCCTCGAGGGCCGGTCGGGGGACCGCCGGGATCGGGGGACCGGTGGTGGTGAGGAGGAAGCCGGCGAAGACGATGGTGATGCCGGTGGCGAGCGCGGCGGCAAAGGCCAGCTCCTCGTCGCCCAAGCCCTCGAAGAGCGCCTTGGCCGAGATCACCAGCGTGCCAACGGCGATGAGCACGTTGGCGGCGGCCAGTCGACCAGCCGGCACCGCGCCCCCCGCAGTCGGATGCCGCCCTCCCCGCACGAGGCGGGCGGCGCTCCACAGCGCGCCACCCACGATCACCAACGCGGCGACACCGGACCCCACCCCCGCCAGCACCCTCGGCAGCGCCCCGAAGTGTGCCTTGCCGGTCGGGAAGCCCTCGGCCGGTACGGCCCGTGTGAGGGGAGCGACCATCACCACGCCGACGGCGAACGCGGCCACCAGAGCGAGCCCCGCCGCCCAACGGTCGCCCCGGCCCGGCCCCGCCAACAGGTACACGGTGCCGAGGGCGAGGAAGGGCACGTTGAGGATCCCACCGAAGAGGTAGAAGGCTCGGAAGCTCCACTCCCCCCAGCCCAGGGCGGCACCGCACCACAGGGCCAGCGAGCCGGCCGCGAACATGAACAGGGACACCGTCCAGGCCAGCTCGTGGCGCCGCCGGCGCACCAGCCAGCGCTCCAGCGTGCAGCACCCGAACGCGAAGGAGACCAGCGTGGCCCCGGCCGCGAACCCGTCGGTCAGCATCGGTCCAGACCGTACCCAACCGCCCCGCCCCGGCCTCCGTCGGCCTCGCCGATGCCCATGTGAACGTGAACACGTGCAGTACGCTCGAACGGCCATGGCCGAGCGCGCCCGCCGCATCCCCGAGGCCTCCGTGGCCCGGCTCCCGGTCTACCTGCGCTGCCTGCTGGACCTCGCCGAGGACAAGATCACCACCATCTCCTCCGAGCGCCTCGCCGAGCTGGCCGGCGTCAACGCGGCCAAGGTCCGCAAGGACCTCTCCTACCTCGGCTCCTACGGCACCCGTGGCGTCGGCTACGACGTGGAGTACCTGCTGTTCCAGATGAGCCGGGAGCTGGGCCTCACCCAGGACTGGCCGGTCGTGGTCGTCGGCGTCGGCAACCTGGGCCAGGCCCTCGCCAACTACGGCGGGTTCACCGACCGCGGCTTCCCGATCGCCGCGCTCGTCGACGCCGACCGGTCCAAGGTGGGCGAAGAGGTGCACGGCAACGTCGTCCGCCACATCGACGAGCTGCCCGCCATCGCCGCCGAGGTGGGCATCGCCATCGGGATCATCGCCACCCCGGCCGCCGCCGCCCAGGAGGTGGCCGACCGGCTCGTGGCGGCGGGCATCGCCTCCATCTTGAACTTCGCCCCGGCCGTGATCTCGGTGCCCCCGACCACCTCTCTCCGCAAGGTCGACCTGGCCGTCGAGCTGCAGATCCTCAGCTTCTACCAGCAGCAGCGCAGCGGCCCGCTGGTGGCCGGGCCCGAACGCGTCGCCCGCTGATCCGGCCGTGCCGATCGACGCCCCCCTCTACCCGGTGAACCTGGTGCTCGAAGGGCGCCGGTGCCTCGTGGTCGGCGGGGGCCGGGTGGCCGCGACCAAGGTCGCCGGGCTGCTCGAGTGCGGGGCGGTCGTGCATGTCGTGGCCCCCCGCCTCGATCCCGCGCTCAGCGCGCCAGCCTCGGGAGCCGACCGCCTCACCACCGAGGCCCGTCCCTACCGCAGGGGGGAGGTGGCCGGGTACCGCCTGGCCATCACCGCCACCGACGACCCCGAGGTGAACCGGGCGGTCGCCGCCGACGGCGAGGAGCACGGGGTCTGGGTCAACAGCGCGGATGATCCCGCCAACTGCACGTTCACCCTGCCCTCGCGGATCCGCCAGGGCCGCCTGCTCGTCACCTTCGCCACCGGCGGGCACAGCCCGGCCCTGGCCACGTGGCTGCGGCGGCGCTTCGGCGACGAGCTCGGTCCGGAGTACGCCACCCTCCTCGACCTGCTGTCCGAGGCCCGCGAGGAGCTGCGGGCGGCCGGACGACCCACCGAGGGCCTTGATTGGCAGCGGGCCCTCGATTCGGGGATGCTTGACCTCGTCCGCGAGGGCCGCCCCGGAGAAGCGAAGGACCTGCTGCGCACGTGTCTGTCGTCGTCATCGGTCTGAACCACCGCACGATGCCGCTCGAGCTGTTCGAGCGGCTCACGATCGACGACGCCCGCCTGCCCAAGGCGCTCGGCGAGCTGCACTCCCGGGAGGACGTCAGCGAGGCCGTCATCCTCTCCACGTGCAACCGCACGGAGGTCTACGCGGTGGCCGAGCGCTTCCACGGCGCCTACCAGGACATCCGCAGCTTCCTCGCCGAGATGGCCTACCTGGCGCCCGAGGACTTCATCGACCACCTCTACGTCCACTACGACCGCGAGGCCATCCGCCACCTGTTCACCGTCACCGCCGGCCTCGACTCCAACGTGCTGGGCGAGACCGAGATCCTCGGCCAGGTGCGCAGCGCGTGGGAGCAGGCCAAGGCCGAGGGGGCCACCGGTCCGGTGCTCAACCTGGCGTTCCGCCACGCCCTCGAGGCCGGGAAGCGGGCTCGCACCGACACCGGCATCGCCCGGGGCACGGCGTCGGTCTCCTACGCGGCGGTGGAGATGGCCGCCGAACGGCTGGGCAGCCTCGACGGCCGGCGGGTCCTCGTGCTCGGCGCCGGCGACATGGGCGAGGGGATGGCCGTGGCCCTGGCCAGCGCCGGTGTGGCCGAGGTCCGAGTGGCCAACCGCACCTGGGACCGCGCCGTGGGCTTGGCCCAACGGGTCGATGGCACCGCCGTGGCGCTGGCCGACCTGCCGGCGTCGCTCACCGAGATCGACGTGCTGCTCACCTCCACCGGGGCGTCGTCGATCATCGTCGACTCCGGCGATCTCGAGCCGCTCGTCGCCGCCCGTGGCGGCCGCCCGCTCCTGATCGTCGACATCGCCGTTCCCCGCGACGTCGACCCCGCCGTGGCCGATCTCCCCGGCGTCACGTTGCTGGACATGCACGACCTCCGCCGGTTCGCCCAGGCCGGCCTGGCTGACCGCCGGCGGGAGGTGAACGCGGTCGAGCGCATCGTGGTGGATGAGGTCGACCGCTTCGTCGACGCCAGCTCGGCCCGGGCGGCCGCTCCCCTCGTCGCCGCGCTCCACGCCCGGGCCGACGAGCTGCGGCGCCGCGAGCTGGACCGGTTCCGGTCCCGCCTCGAGGGCCTCGACCCTCGTCAGCAGGCGGCGGTCGAGGCGCTCACCCGCGGGCTCATGGCCAAGGTGCTCCACGAGCCGTCGGTGAAGTTGAAGGACCTGGCCGGTACCCCCAAGGGCGAACGCCTGGCCGAGGCACTGCGCCACCTCTACGACCTCGACGACTAGGACGGGCACCACCGTGGTGCTGCGGGCGGCTACGCGAGCCAGCGCGCTGGCCCGCTGGCAGACCGACCACGTCGCTGCCCTCCTCCGCGCCGTCGACGCCGAGGTGGAGGTCGAGGTGGTGGCGGTCGACACGCTGGGCGACCGCCGCCCGCACACCCCGATCTCGGCCATGGGCGGCAAGGGGGTGTTCGCCAAGGAGGTGCAGGCCGCGGTGCTCGACGGCCGAGCCGACGTCGCCGTGCACTCGGCCAAGGACCTGCCGTCGGTGACCGTGCCCGGCCTCGTGCTGGCCGCGGTCCCCGAGCGGGGTGATCCCCGCGACGCGCTGGTGGGCTCCACCCTCGCCGGGCTTCTCGACGGGGCGGTCGTGGCCACCGGCTCGAACCGTCGCCGGGTGCAGCTCGCCCGGCTCCGGCCCGACCTTGCCTTCGCCGAGCTGCGGGGCAACATGCACACCCGACTGGAGAAGGCGGCCGGCTTCGACGCCATCGTCGTGGCGGCCGTGGCCCTCGAGCGCCTCGGTCTGGCCGACCGGCTCACCGAGGTGCTCGACGCCGAGGTGATCGTCCCACAGGTCGGCCAGGGCGCCCTCGCCGTGGAGTGCCGGAGCGACGACGACCGGACCCGTGAGCTGCTGGTCCGCATCGAGCACGCCACGAGCCGGCGGTGCGTGGACGCGGAGCGGGCCTTCCTGGCCGAGCTGGGCGGCGATTGCGAGCTGCCGGCCGGTGCCCACGCCGTCGTCGACCGGGATGGCGGTCTCGTTCTGGACGCCGTGCTGGCCTCGCCGGACGGTGCCGTGGTGCTCCGCCACCGGGCCGGCGGTCACGACCCCGTCCGGCTCGGCACCGAGGTCGCCCGCCGCCTCCGCGCCGACCTCACCGCCCCACCCTGAGCCCGAAGCCGAACCTGTCGTGCTTTCCTCGCCATAGCGAAGGAATCCACGACAGGTTCGGGCGGTGTCGGCCCCATACGCTTCGGGCATGACCGTGTTCCTGGTGGGCGCCGGGCCCGGCGACCCGGGCCTGGTCACGGTGCGGGGCGCCGAGCTGCTGGCCCGGGCCGACGTGGTGGTGCACGACCGGCTGTCGGCGGCCGAGCTGCTCGACCTGGTGCCCGACGGTGCGGAGCGCATCGACGTGGGCAAGGCCCCGGGCCGTCACACCATGACCCAGGACGCCATCTCGGGCCTCCTCGTGGCCCGCGGCCAGGCGGGCCTGGAGGTGGTGCGGCTGAAGGGGGGCGACCCGTACGTGTTCGCCCGGGGCGGGGAGGAGGCCGCCGCCCTCGCCGCCGCCGGAGTCGACTACGAGGTGGTGCCGGGCATCACCTCGGCCCTTGCCGCCCCGGCCGCCGCCGGGATCCCGGTGACCCTCCGGTACTCGTCCACGTCGTTCACGGTGGTCACCGGTCACGAGGACCCGGCCCGTGGTGAGGGGTCGGTCGATTGGGATGCGGTGGCCCGCCTCGGCGGCACCATCGTCATCCTCATGGCCGTGGCCCGCTGGCCCGACATCAGCGCTCGCCTCATGGCCGGCGGCCTGGATCCCGATACGCCGGCGGCGGCCGTGCGCTGGGGGACCCGCCCCCAGCAGCACACCACCCGGGCCACCCTCGCCACCCTCGGCGACCACCCGTTGGCCAGCCCCTCGGTGATCGTGGTCGGTGACGTGGCGGCCTGTGACCTCGACTGGTTCGAACGACGCCCGCTGTTCGGTCGTCGGATCGTCGTGACCCGTGCCCGTCGGCAGGCGTCCGGGCTCAGCGGACGGCTCCGCTCCCTCGGCGCCGACGTGGTCGAGCTGCCCGCCATCACCATCGAGGACCCCGCCGACGGCGGTGCCGCCCTGCGGTCGGCCATGGCCGGCGTCGCCGGGTACGAGTGGGTGATCTTCACGTCACCGAACGGCGTGGAGCGGGCATTCGCCGACGTGCCCGACACCCGGGCGTTGGGCGGGGTGCAGGTGGCGGCCATCGGTCCCGGCACGGCCGACGCCCTCGCCCGCTACCGGGTCGTCCCCGACCTCGTGCCGGAGCGGTTCGTGGCCGAGTCGTTGCTCGCCGCCTTCCCCGCCCCCGGCCCCGCGCCGCCCGGCGGCCGGGTGCTGCTGGCCCGGGCGGCGGTGGCGCGCGACGTGGTGCCCGAGGGCCTGCGGGCCGCGGGCTGGGCCGTCGACGTGGTGGAGGCCTACCGCACCCGTCCCGCCGAGGTCGCGACCGGAGCCCTCGACGCCGCCTCGGGCGCCGACGCCGTGACCTTCACGTCCTCGTCCACCGTCACCAACTACCTGGCGGTGGCCGGGCGCGAGCGGGTGCCGCCGGTGGTGGTGTGCATCGGGCCGGTCACCGCCGCCACCGCCCGAGAGCACGGCCTTACCGTGTCCGTCGAGGCCGAGGTGCACAGCATCGACGGCCTGGTCGACGCCCTGGTCTCCCACCTCGGGAAGGGCCCCGGCGTTGCGCAGCCGCCAGGCGAAGCCGCTCCGGAGGAGCGAAGTGGGGGAGGGGCCAGTGACTCGGCCTGACCTGGCCGCGGTGGTCTTCGACTTCGACGGCCTCATCCTCGACACCGAGTGGCCCATCTACGAGACCGCCCGATCCACGTTCGCCCACTTCGGCCACCGC